>JGI24708J26588_10000021_pt1 | contig 102412 bp, 107 predicted proteins | sample BioPla1DNA2_FD_26588 | JGI IMG/M metagenome (IMG submission 26588) | reverse complement strand
TGTACGGCGGCGTACATTTCTTTATTGGCTCGGGTTGCTAAAATATTATTGTTTTGTTTAGTAAGCGCCTCCATGATTTTAACCACTTGTTCTACCGTTTTACCCTGGCAATAAACAACTTCCGGAAACCCCTGGCGAAGTGCCCGGTGGTGATCGATTTTAGCGAAATGCAAATCTTCATAAGGTAAAATCTTCAGCTTATCAAGAGCCTCTTGTTCGCTTATCGTACCGGAGCGAAATAATTTTAGAACATCAATAACAGTGTTTGCATCCACGTTTTAGTCCTCCTTCAAGCTATCGTTCATGCTGCCTGTCCGGTATCCAGCAAGATCCAATGTTACATATTTGAAGCCAAGCTTACGAAAGTATCGAGTTATTTCATTAGCATGTTTTGATGAGGCTAAGACAGTAATATCAGCTATGTCAACTTCAATTCGTGCTAAGTCACCGTGATGGCGCACACGAACTTGTCCGGTACAATACGGATGTAAAAAATCCTCACATTGTTCAATTTGATTTAATTTATCTGGAGTAATAGTTTGGCCATAGCTCAGTCGTGAAACAAGACACGCTGCACTTGGTTGATTCCAAGTAGGAAGTCCCCATTCTCTCGAAAGTTCTCTTATATCAGACTTAGTAAATCCTGCATCAAGTAACGGACTTTTTATGACACCTAACTCTTTAATGGCCTTCATACCTGGGCGATAGTCTTTTAGGTCATCGACATTACTCCCTTCAGCAACCCATGAATAGCCATTTATTCTAGCCCATTCCAAGAGGCCTAAAAATCTCTCCTTTTTACAATAATAGCAGCGGTCAGACGTATTATTTATAAATAAAGGATTATCAAATTCTGTAGCTGGCAATAATATATGTTTAATGGATAGCTGTTTTGCTAGTGCTTTTGCACTAGCTATTTCGCGGCCGGTAAAGCTATCTGAGCACGCAGTAATAGCAACAATATTGTCGCCTAAAACATTTTTGGCTGCAGCCGCGAGAAAGGTACTATCAACGCCACCGGAGAATGCTATCACAATACTTCCTAGATTAGCAAGCTCGTTATATAATGCTGCTAGTTTTTTATCCAGTTCATTCATCTTTGCCTCCCAAAATTTAAGAAAAAGACATAATTCCGTTACTTGAAATTATGTTCAAATGCTTAGCATAGTTTTTGCCTACTATCTTTATTATTTTACAAAATAAATAAAAATCCTGTCATGTATCTAATTTTGCAACTGTATTTTGCATGAATTTTCTAAAATACTCTCTAGTATCTCAATAATCTTAAGTTCTGTTTCTTCTAACAAGCTAATACTGTGATTAAGCAACAACAGCTTTGGATTTGTTCTTGTATTGTTTAATCGTCCTACAAGTTCTAAATGACTTATTGCCGTTTCCAGGTTTTCGGCAGCTGTAAGAACTTGAGTTGTCAATAATTTATCGAGTAAAACGTAGTTACAAACTTGCTGTGTTTCAATTGCTTTGCTAAAGCCTTCGCTGCTAGCATGGTTTATAATAAAAGTGTGGAAGTGTAAGGCAAACTCCTGAAACGAAGTATTACCCGCCAGATTAAGGTCACTGTATAGTGAAAATATATATTTAACAGCTTGACTTATATACGTATTCTGAGCTCTCATTAGAGTGAGCATATTACTAAAGTCATTGCTATGCACTATGATACCTCCTAAATATGTTTCATATATTGTATTGTATTCAGTTACTAACTTTATGTTTACATATAGGACAGATAGGCAATAAAAAACCGTACGTTCATACGTACGGTTTTAATTATTAGGTCGAAGATAATATCTTTGCTAGCTGATAGACGTCTGGATCAATACCATGTTTATAATTATTAACCTCTTCATAAGGAATAGTAATTATTTGCCCCTGTTGATATGCTATCAGACAGTTAGCCTCATCTTTGATGATAGTCTCAACCGCTGTTGCACCCATGCGGCTGCCGATTATGTTATCCATAGCTGTAGGGCTTCCCCCACGCTGAATGTATCCTAATACGGTAACATGGGGATTAAAACTGGTTCGTTCAGCAATTTGTTTAGCGATATCATAGCCTTTACCGGCTCCCTCTGCAACAAGCACAATGCTGTATAGCTTGCCGCGCTTATAGCTGCGCAATAGACCATGACAAACGTTATCTATATCGACCGGCTGTTCCGGCAGCAATATAACTTCTGCTCCGCAGGCAAGGCCAGCCATCAAAGCAATGTGCCCTGCGCTCCGTCCCATAACTTCTATAATTGCGACTCGTTCATGTGAGGCGGCAGTATCTCTAATCTTATTAGTTGCATCTAGTACAGTATTTAATGCAGTGTCAAATCCTATTGTATAATCTGTGCCTGACATATCGTTATCAATGGTAGCCGGAATAGTAACTGTTTGAATTCCCGCTTGTGCCAAATTCATTGCTCCTGCCATCGAGCCATCACCGCCAACCACAACAAGATAATCAATACACTTATCCCTGAGCTGTTTTACGGCAGTTTTAAAGCCTTCTTCCGTCATGAAAGCTTCGCTGCGGGCTGTACGTAAAAAGGTTCCTCCGTGCTGAATCGTACCGCCAACAGAGTGAGAATTCATCAGAATGAACTGACCGTTTACCACTCCTTCATAGCCACGTTCAACCCCGAAAACCTCAAACCCTTTATTAATGGCCGTTCGAACTACGGCACGGATAGCAGCATTCATACCAGGCGCGTCACCGCCACTAGTTAAGACAGCAATTCTTTTAACCATTTAACTTTGCCTCCAATTGTCTAGACTACTAGCTTTTAAGCGTTTTTTGAGTATGCTTCAGGTGTACGGTTCTTAAATCGTTGCTGGAGTCGATCAATTAGTAAATATACGAGTGGAACGACAATTAATGTCAAAAAAGTCGAAGTGATTAACCCGCCTACTAAGACGACCCCCATTGATGATCTTAGCTCGGCTCCAGCGCCCCACCCGAGAGCTACAGGCAGCATACCGAAAATCATGGCCATCGTTGTCATGAGAATTGGCCTTAACCTAATTACACCGGCCTCAATTAGAGCTTCTGTAAGTGACGTTCCCCTTTCACGTAGCTGATTTGTATAGTCAACCAGGAGGATGGCATTTTTGGTAACTAAACCCATCAACATAATCATACCGATCAATGACATGATATTAACTGTTTTGGCTGCGATTAGCAGTCCTAAAATGGCTCCTATTAGTGAAAAAGGCAGGGAAATCATGATTGTAAGCGGGTGGACAAAGCTTTCAAACTGTGCCGCTAATACCATATAGATTAGTACAATAGCCAATACTAAAGCTTTAGCTATCTGCATAAAAGAATCCTGCATAGTTTGCGCTTGGCCGACAAATTTATAAGTATATCCTAACGGTAAGTTTAAATTAGGCATTCCATCGCGAATTTCCTGCAGAACGACACCAGACGAAACGCCTACAGTATTTGCATAAACTATTACCTGGCGTTGGCGTGATTCCCGATCAATCTGTGTTGGACCTGACGAGATGTTAACGTCGGCAATATCGGCAAGCCGTACAAAATTTCCAGATTTAGTAGAAACTCGAAGGTTAGCAACATCATCATAACTCAACCGATTTTGGGGAAACATTTGCACTCGAATGCTGTAATCACTGTCCCCCACATTATATTCGTTATTAGTCGTTATACCTAAGAAAGCGGCTTGAATTATATTTCCAACTGAAGTTGCATCAACTCCGACATCTCCTGCTCTGGCCGGATCCAGTTTTACATGGATCTCCGGTTCGAACTGTTCGCTAGATATATCAACATCGGTGGTTCCTGGGATAGTTTTTATAAATTCGGCTAATTCTTGAGCCTTTTGCGAAAGAACCTGGAGTTCAGGTCCGCGTAAGCCTATTTGAACAGGACGGGAATCGCCGCGCCCAATCCCCTGAGTATTCTGAACAGAAACCTTTAAGCCTTCAACGCTTCTAAATTTAACGCGCAAAGTATCCATTATCTCAGACATGCTGCGTTCACGCTCACTCGAAGGAACTAGACGAACACCGATAGTAGCTTTATAAACAGGCTGACGCATTGCTCCTATAGTAAAAAACGCGGATTGCAATTCAGGAATGGCAAGCACCTCTTGCTCAATCGGGCTAGCTAATTCCTTCATTCTATCCATAGACGTGCCGGCAGGAGCCGTCAAGTAAATATTAAAATCTCCGGAATCATAGGTGGGTTGAAACTCAACCCCTAAGAATGGTACAAGGAGACCATTTAGAAAGAGTGATAAGACAGCCATTGCTACTACCTTTTTTGGCCGTTTTAGGGCCCATATAAGAACCTCTTTGTATGTATCCCTAACGATAAGAAAACCTTTTTCCCAGGCATCAAGAATTTTTTGGAGCCAGGCAAAAGGACCGACGAGCTTCTTTTTTCCGCTTTCTACACGTTCTTTTAGCCAATATGCCGATAGCATTGGCGTTAACGTGAAAGCGACAAAAAGCGAAAACGCAACAGCAAAAGCTACCGTTAAGCCAAATTGCTTGAAGAATTGCCCAACAATCTCACCCATATTGCCTACCGGAACAAAAACGGCGAGAATGGAAAGCGTTGTCGCCAATACAGCCAACGCAATTTCACTAGTGCCATTTTTAGCAGCTTCCATAGGCTTCTGGCCGTTTTCGATATGGCGATATATGTTCTCGATTACTACTATAGCATCATCAATTAGAATACCAACTGCTAGGCTCAAGCCCATCAAAGACATATTGTTTAGTGTAAAATTCATGCTTTTCATTAGAAAGAAAGTAGCTATTATGGATGTCGGGATTGCGATTGCACCTATTAAGGTTGCTCTCGTATTTTGCAGAAATAGAAATGTTATCATAACTGCCAACAACCCGCCGAAGACTAGTGAAATCATAACATCTTCCAGGTTGTCGTGAATATAAAGGGAACTGTCGCGAACAGTTGTAACTGTGATATCCGACGGCAATACGGCAGCTTCCATATTCTTCATTTCTGCTTTAACGCGTTCGGCAACATCAACCGTATTAGTGCCAGATTGTTTCTGCACAGCAATTATTACACTCGGTGTGCCGTTGGTTCTAGCATAGTCCCGCTCTTCCGCCCATCCGTCATTTACCGTGGCAACATCGGCGACTCTGACCAGCATTCCCCCATTGTTGGCAACTATAATATTTCGAATGTCATCAAGGCTCTTATAACGTCCGATGGTCCGAACTGTTAGCTCGGTACCTTGTTCGTTTACTCTACCTCCCGGCGTATTGATGTTATGAGCGTTCACAACATCTAAAATTTGCTGAAAACCTATATTATAAGCTTCGAGTTTTTGCGGATCAACTAAAAGCTGAATTTCACGTAATGATGCACCATAGACGTTAACTTCGGCCACACCATCTAAGCGTTGGAGTTCATCCTTGACAATATCTTCAGCCAATTTGCGTATTTCACCGCGAGGGCGTAAATCAGATGCCAAGCTAAAATAGACAATTGATTGGGCAGTAATATCAAGACGTTTCACGACTGGTTCGTCAATCTGATCAGGGAGCCTGCGGCGAACGCTGGCAACCTTTTCGCGGACCTCATTTGCCGCGAGTTTTGGATCAGTACCAAATTCAAACTCTACGGTAATCTGCGAGGTACCCTCTCGCGAAACCGACGAAAGTGTTTTTATCCCAGCGACAGAACTTACGGCATCCTCAACAGGCTTGGTAATTAAATTCTCCATCTCTTCGGGTGAAGTGCCTTTATATGTAATGGTAACGTTTACGATGGGAAAGTCAACATCGGGATACAAATCTATACCTAATGAAGAATAGGACCCGATTCCGAACACGACTAAAAGCATTACCAGCATTACAGTGAATACCGGCCGTCTAATGAAGGTGCCTATACCCATTTAAATGCCACCTTCCTTAGATTGAGCCGGCCTAATTGCTGAACCATCCTTCAGTTTGTTTTGCCCTGCCGTAACAATCTGTTCACCTTCCTGTAAACCTTCGAGAACCTCTGCCCAGCCGTTACCCACAAAACCGATCTTAATAACACGCTGCCGGACCGTATTGTCATCTGTTACTATATAGACAGTTTTTTGATCTTCACGCAACACCAACGCCTTTTCAGGAACAGCAATTGCGCCTAGGCGCATCTGTCCAGGAACACCGACTTTGGCAAACATACCGGGTTTTAATATACCTTCATCATTCGGTATTGTTATTTCTGCCGTGAATGTTCTTGACGGCAATGAAGCTGTCGGGGAAATACGAGTAATTACGCCGGTAAACTCTTTGCCTAGTGCATCTACATTAACATTGACTTTTGTACCGACCACCAACTGGGCTATTTGCGCCTCACCTACTGTAGCTTTGGCCAAGAGTGAAGTAACATCAGCCAAACTTATAATAGCTGTTCCAGCTTTAGTATATACGCCTGATTGAAGATAACGTTTGACGACAACACCGTCACGTGGAGCATATATATTCGCATTATCTAATCGTGCCTGCAGCAAGTTTAAATTCCCGACTGCTGATCTGACCTGACCAGCATATAAGTCGCGCTTTGTCCTTGCGTTATCTAACGACTGCTGTGATATAGCACCTTGTTTAGCTAATGACTGAGTTCGTCGTAATTCAAGTTCAGCTTGTTCTAAATTTGCTTGGGTAGATAAAAGATTGCCTTCTGCTTGGACAACTTGAGCCTGAAGCTCGATTGTATCTAAAGTTGCAATAATTGTTCCTTCTGAAACAATATCGCCCTCGTTAACATTCAATACGTCGATACGTCCATCAACCTTTGACGAAATATCTGCAACCCAGAAAGGTTCAAGGCTTGCAGAAAAGGTCAAAACCGGACTAATATCCTGTCTTGAAACTCTTTCAACTTCAACCGTTACCACCTGGCCCTGCGACATTTTAGCTGCGCGTTGTTTATTTGCAGCGAGGTTCGAATAGATCCGGAACGCGATAATACTGAGTAAAGCAATTACAATAGCAGAAACAATGAATATTGCCTTTTTTTTCTTAGTTGTTGCCAATCTATTAACACCTCCGCAAGTTTGTATGCTCGTAGAATATTCGACTAGGAGATTAACTATCCTGCTAATAAATAGCATTTTTTTGCTGCCATGGGATTTATGTCCATGTCTTGCAGATTAATAGCGTTTATAAAAAAAAATTAAAAGCGGCCACTTGACCGCTTTAGCTTTAAATTCTACGTATTGTGCAGCACTTTAAATCCGAGTCGTGCGATGTGCCTCCCACTACTATTTCCGGAATACGAATAGTGGGCTGTGCGTCCGACACTGGCGCTCCCTGCCCGTCTTTCCCGCAGGTACCGATTGTGTAACCGAGGTCTTTCCCCACCATATCGACCATTTTTAATACCTCTGGGCCATTACCTGTTAGTGTCGCCCCGCGGACAGCATGCGAAATTGAACCGTTTTTAATTAGAAAACCTTCGGCAACATCAAAAACAAAGTCGCCGTTTACAGTATTGACCTGACCGCCGCCCATTTTTTTAACAAGCAAACCGTTTTTTATTGATTTGATAATTTTTTCAGGGTCATCTTGACCTTGAGCAATGTAAGTATTACGCATCCGGGGAATGGGTTTATGTTCAAAGGACTCGCGTCGGCCGTTGCCAGTCGGCTTTACACCAGCACGGTTAGACGTGAGGTAGTCATGCATAAAACCTTTAAGAATGCCATTTTCGATTAATATGCTTTTCTGAGTTGGAAACCCTTCGTCATCGAATCTTAAAGTACCGTACTTATTCGGTATTGTACCATCATCAACAACAGTAATTAAATTGGAGGCAACTTGTTTATTCTCCTGACCGCCATAAACAGACAAGCCTTTTTGAACAAGATCTGCTTCAAGACCGTGCCCACACGCCTCATGAACCATTGTTCCACCAGCGTCAGCCGCCATTACAACAGGCATTTTTCCAGCCGGGGCCGGTTTTGCCTCTAGTAATGTAATCGCTCTATTTGCGGCGATGTTGCCAACATTACTGGCTTGGTCATTATCTAAGAGCTCAAATCCCTGATTGGTGCCAACTGATTCAAAGCCAGTCTGAATTTCACTATTACCAGCCGCAATGGCGTTGACTGACAATCTGGTTCGTACACGTTGATCCTCTACAAGTCGGCCTAAGGAATTTGCAATAGTTACGTTTTGTACAACATCGCCATATACGGCCATAACTTGTTTTATACGATTATCGACAGAGCGAGCAGCTTTATTAGCGTCTTGAACCGCCATAACTTTGTCATCGATTTTTATTTCATTCGGCATTTTTTTTATTTTGAAATCTAGCTCAGGTTGAATCTTTCTTAAATCAATATTTACATCGACTTGACTTTTCTTAGCAGCTCGACTGGCAATATTGGCTGCCTTTAACAAATCGTCTTTTGTTACTTTATTAGTATAGGCATAAGCCGTTGTGTCACCATAAACCACTCTTATGCCAGCCCCAATGTCTGTGCCCGATCTGATTCGTTCGATTCTGTTTTCCTCGCAGGCAACCATTGTGCTTGATCGATTTTCAATAAATATATCGGCAAAATCGCCCCCGTACTGCAAGGCCTTATCCAGTACATCGCCTAATATTCGACGGTCTAGCATTATTAACTATCCCCCATTCCAACTGCATTTGTAAAATTACAAATAGCATTACTAATATAGTTTACTAGTTTAAGTCAATGTTTATGTAATTTCATCTAGGGCAGTTTTAATAACTATCTCTGGTACATTATTAACTAGTGACACTTTTCCTAGGGCATTAACAAGTACCCAATTAATTCTGCCATCAATAGCCTTTTTATCCCGGATTAGAAGTGGCATTATTTCATTTATCGGGCAGTTATCTGCTTTTAAAGGCAAACGGAAATTCATAATTACATTTTTTATGTTATCAACGACTTGGCTTGAGCATAAACCCATGTGATAGCTAATTAACGCAGCTCCATGCATGCCGATTGCGACAGCTTCGCCATGGTTATATTTATTATATCCAGTATAAGCCTCAATAGCATGACCTATAGTATGACCAAAGTTTAAAATAGCTCGTTGGCCCGTTTCCCGCTCATCGTTTGCTACAACGTTTGCCTTAATCTCACACGATCGATGGATGATGTTAGTCATGACCGAGGGATCTTTGCTTAAAATTTGATTCTTTTTTTCATTTAAATATTGAAAAAAACTAGCGTCAGCTATAATGCCATACTTAATAACTTCGGCTAACCCGGTATACAGTTCTCTATCTGGTAGCGTAGTAAGAACATTGGTATCAATAAAGACCATCTTAGGCTGATAAAAGGCCCCGATGAGGTTTTTTCCTAGCGGGTGATTGATAGCTACCTTACCGCCGACACTTGAGTCAACCTGAGCCAATAAACTAGTAGGAATTTGGATAAATGGTACACCCCTCAGGTAGGTAGCTGCGATAAAGCCCGCTAAATCACCAACTACTCCGCCGCCAAGAGCGACTATCGGCGATTTTCGATCAAGGTTCATTTCGATAGCTTTGGTATATAGCTCCATGGCTTGAGAAGCTGATTTTGACTGTTCGCCTACATTGATCGAATAAACTTTGACGTTTATACCAGCTGAGCGAAAAAGGTTGGCAACCTTTTCACTATAAAGCTTCACAATATTGCTGTCTGTAACAATTAGCGCCTTAGAGCTGGATTTAAATTGCTTGAGTAAACTGCATAAATTACAAAACCAATCAGTTCCAATGTGAATTTTATAGCTATTATCACCTAAGTCAACCTTAAGTTCAGCCACGCAAAAATCCTCCTTCACGTAAAAAAGATATTATCCTGTCTACTACTTGATGGGGCGTATAATTGGTTGTGTCTATAGAAAAGTCGCTAACTGCGTAAAGGGGCGCTCTTTCATTTAGCAATTTAATTATTGTCTGTTCGCGGTCAGGCTGATTGAGCAAGGGCCGATTATTGCGACGGGATGTTCTTTCCAATATCGTTTGAGGAGAAGCGCTAAGCGCGATAATAACGCCATTAGCTCGTAATCGTCTGATGTTATCAGCCGAAAGCACAATACCTCCGCCGGTAGAAATGACTGCATTAGTATAGCGTGATAATTTTGCGACTACGGCAGATTCTCTGCTGCGAAAACCAACTTCACCAAATTGCTGGAATATCTCAGGTATGGTCATACCATACTCTCGTTCAATCTTCTTATCAGTGTCCATAAATGGCCGCCGCAGCCGACAGGCTAGCAAACGTCCTATACTACTCTTTCCTGTTCCCATAAAACCTATTAAGACAACATTTTTCAAGACTAGCACCTACTTAAACGCAGGTTATAACTTTCGATAGAGTTTAATAAATCGGTCATGTTATCACTGCTGAATTTTTGGATTAAGGCTTCAGCCAGTGTAATCGCCATCATGGCCTCACCAACAACAGCAGCGGCCGGAACGGCGCAGGCATCGCTGCGCTCAGTATTAGCGGTAACGGAATCTTTAGTAAGGATGTTTACAGATTGTAGGGGTTTCATTAAGGTAGGTATTGGTTTCATAACGGCTCGCGCTCTAATGTCCTCACCATTGCTCATGCCGCCTTCGATACCGCCGGCATGATTAGTTTTATGATAATAGCCTTTTTGCGCTTCGTAAAAGATTTCGTCGTGGGCCTGACTGCCATATAAATTTGCATACTCAAAGCCATCGCCTATTTCTACACCTTTTACAGCCGGAATCGACATTAATGCGGCAGTTAGCTTGGTATCCAAGCGGCGATCCCATTGAATATGGCTGCCAAGTCCGACTATTAAATTTGTGGCCACAATTTCAAATACGCCGCCCAAAGTATCGCCATTTTGTTTTGCTGTATCAATTAGCGCTTTCATGGCAGTTTCAGTCTGAAGATCAACACAGCCGGTTTCGTGTGACCTGTTATTTTTTATTTCAAAAAAAGTTACCGGCTTGTCAAATTTAATACCGCCGATGTTAATTACATGCGATGCGATTTCAATATTGGCTGCCGTCCGTAAAAATTGTTTCATTATTGCTCCGACAGCCGTTCTGGCCGCGGTTTCCCTAGCGCTTGCCCGTTCAAGAATATCTCTGATATCTTGACGGTCATATTTTAATACTCCCGTTAAATCGGCATGACCGGGTCGAGCGTTAGTAACAGCTTCGCCGGTTTTTGCTCCTTCCACGGACATTCGTTGTTGCCAATTTTCCCAATCACAGTTCTTAATGATTATGGTTATTGGACTGCCAAGCGTTTGGCCAAAACGTACTCCCGAAACAATATCGGCTTTATCGCTTTCAATCTTCATTCGCCCGCCCCTGCCATATCCTTGCTGGCGCCTTGCCAGTTCTTCGTTGATTTGGTCTATATCTAAATTAAGGCCGGCGGGTAGGCCTTCGATAATTACGGTAAGGCATGGACCGTGCGATTCACCGGCGGTAACAAAACGTAACATAAGTAAATACACTCCTTTAAAAAATTAAAGCCAACCTTATTTCTTGGCTGGCTCGGCAGGTTTCTGATTTTGCGCAACTCCAAAGCAATAGATAGTTACGGTAAGTTTAGTTTCCAGAACTTCGTCCCGAGACTGAGTGATAACACTATTTATTGAATTAAAGCGCGGTAAATTCTCCGTTTTGGATAGAAAGTTCAATGTCTTGAAGTAGTCGCCTGATATTAGTATTTCAAGGGGAATATCACGATAACCTTTTTTATTTACCGATGGTGAAAATTTAATATTAACAATCTCAACGCCGCATTCTTTAGCGGCCTGATCAAGCTGTAACAAAAAGTCGCTGATATCAGGCTGATTGGGCAGCAGCCTATCGACATGAACTACTTGTTGATCAAGTTGAAGCAAATATTGTTCAGAATTCGGATGTGCCGTTGCAAATGCTTCTACTACTGCTACTTTTTGTTTTTCTAGTTCGAACTGATTTTGCAGGATATCAATGCGTTCTCGTTGAGGAAGTAAAAGGTAAAATATAATAACTAAGATAAACCCTGCTATTCCAATAGCAATTAGTGTTATCTGATACCTAGGGGGAACTTTACTCAATACTAATTTCATTATTTCATCCCCCTAAGCTTAACGGTTATTTCGTATCTTGTTCCTATTATAGCTTGGCTAGGACTGCTGTCAGCGTGGACTAGCATCGGATCTGCAAACATTTTATCCTTTTCCAGATTTCGGAGGAAGGCTGCCAATTCTTGATAATCGGCTGCAATACCGATAATCTTTAGGGTTTCTTTATCAGCTTCACTAATTTCAGTAAACCAAACACGCGGTGTAGTCATAGCAGCCAAATGATTGATTATCGGCGGCCAAGGCTTACGTTCGTTTGTTAAGGTAGTCAAAATATTATTTTTTGCATTTATGGTCTGCTGCTTATTTCCGGCATAAATCATTGCCTGTTGGGTTGGTTTTAGCAGTTCATACTGATTTCGTGTCTCCGTTATTTGCCGTTCAAGGTTCCAAATGATAAAAGAATTATAACAATATATAGCAGTAAAACTAATAAGGAGAAGACAACTTACCAGTCCGATGATTATCTTTATCGGATATTTAGGACTTCTTTCAGATAGCGGTAGAAGGTTGATCCGAAGCATTATACTCCACCTCCACGCAACCCTAGGCCAATAGCTACCGACAAACGCGGCGCCAGCATCTTAATATAGGTCAAATCAAAAGAAGATGAAACATCGATAAAATCAAGAGGGTTATGCTCTAATACTGGAACGTCATCTAACAAAGCTGCAAGATTAGGCGCCAGATTATCGATATTAGCGCCTCCTCCCGTTAAATAGAAGTTTTCAATAATTGCATCACGATTTTGCATTTGATAGTACTCCACGGTTCGTCTGACATCTCTAGCTAATTCTTTGACTATTAAATTTAGCTGAGTATGGAGAGTAGTAAATTCACTATTTGAATCTAAACGCTGCAGTAAATTACGCTGGCGCAATTTTAGATTTTCAGCCTCATTCCATTCAAGATCAAGAGCGCTCCTTATAGTTTCTGTAAAACGATTTCCGGCAATCGGCAAAATGCGAGTAACGACGGGACAGCCATTTTGATAAAGTATTATCTGGGTAATATTCGCACCAATATCAATTATTAGAGTATTTTCTTCTTTTTTTAATGTACGAAATAAAGCCAAAGGCTCGATATCAATTGCCAAAGGCCTTAGTCCTGAGCCTTTAACTGTCGCTACTAAGGGATCAACAGCGTCATGAGGAGCAGCTACAACTAAAACCCTTACTTCTTGTAGGTTATTACCGGGGCCAACTGTCGCAAAATCATAATAATAGCTATCTTGTGAATACGGAACATACTTTTCCATATCCCATTTAATAGCCTCGCGCATTTCGGCCTCTTCCATTGCAGGGAAGGGTAGTTCACGAATAAAGATAGCCTGTCCGTTAACGGCAGTTACGACATCACGGCAAGTAGTGCCGCTATTTGCAACAGCACTGCTAAGAATTTCCGTCATACCGGCAACATCGACAATTTTACCTTCACTGACGATACCCGGTTTAATATCGGCTATATTTAGGTTTTTCAGAAGAGCTCTACCCTTATTCCAGGCGATTTCTACGATTTTAACCGAAGTAGAACCGATATCTATGCCAAGGACACTAGTTGGTTTACGTAATAATAATTGTTCCAATCTTTTACGCATTTGCATCACTCAGTTTCTAAATGATGATGTGGTTCTGAGGTTACTATATGATGATGTGGTTCTGAGGTTACTATTTTTAACGCATGAGTTATTGCTGTAATAATGTCAATGGTAAATTGCTGTTCGAGTGCTTTAACTTTTGTATAGGTTTCACCCTTATAAGTAACAACATAACGAGGCGGTAGGAAATTTAAAGCCAAGGCAGCTACATCATAACGGCATTTCTCGCAATTACAAACGCGTGGGTCACTGGCAATTATACGGTCTAAATGCTGGAATACTAAGTCTTCCATGAAGTTTTTTAGTTCCATAATACCCTCCCTAATTGCTTAGTTTTAGATTATTCCAATAGCCGACTTTAACCCGTTCGGGAACCCAAAGCGGCGGCTTCGGTATATAAGGATTTTTTGTTACATTATAATTAGATTTAGCCGGGGGATGCGCCATGAAATTGACGGGGGCGAAAATGGTACCGCCAGCAACTGCGCTTCCGTTAAAGTCAGAAATCCAAATTTCTATGTTCTCGCGCGCAACTAGCGCAGTATTATTAATACTTGCTAAAGCAGGAACAATAATATCCTTTTCCGAAATTAGAATAACGTTGTTTTTTATGGTGGCAAAACCAATGGTAATATTACCTGTTGCATAAATGATACCCGGACCTGAAATAGTGGATGCCCCGAATGAAATATTGTCATCATGATAGTAGATTTTATTATCTAATTTTATAGAGCTAAACCACGAACCAGGAAGTCTCTCTCCATTCTTATAATCCTCACGGATAAAAGTAGGTAACGGCAAATATGGCGGAGCAGACTCACTTTTACTATCCATTATCCGTCCGCGGATATCGTTAAATCCTGTATGCAGTCTGACTCGCCCATGGGCGATTGCATCGCCGTTAACTCTAGTGAGGGCAGTAAAATTAATATCCTGATTGCTGCCGACTGAACCGTTAATGATATTTAAGCCTAATGTCATATCTTTATCAGAATAAGCTGCAAAGTCATAAACAGTCTCTGGGGCTATCTCCATTATTACTTGACGGGACGCGTTACCTACTGTACCGGTAGCAGTAATCACGCGGTTAATTCCTTGTTTTTCAACAGTGACGGTGTAGGTTCCGGGAATCCCGGGGCCTAGTGGCTGATTATGAATTGTTTCTGGCAAAGTCCCATTATTAGTGCTTAATGCAAGCAGCGCTTTTTTGGCGCCAGCCTCGGCGGCATATTGCGCGGCTACACCGTCTCTAAAGGACGCGGCTGTGCGGACCTCCGCCGAACTTACTGAAAGCATAGTACCCCCTAAGGCTAATAACAGCATCATAGCTAAAAGCGCTAAAATACTAACTGAGCCTTGCTGTGTATTTAATTTAGTAGAAGATATATCACTCATCTTATCTACCGCCTATCTTGGAGGTACATTAAGGCTTACAACTGTTGTTTTTAAAGTGATGCTTTGGCGCGGAAGTTTATCAGTGTAAGAATCAATAGCTGTAAGATTAATACTGACTGTGCGGTTATCTGTAGTATCAAGTTCAAAGGTGGCAGCTACCTTAACATTATTTTCACCGGTGATGGGCTGAGCCCCTCCCCCTTCGCTTTTATTCACCCGTCTTAGTACTCCATTACTTGAACAATATATATAGATGGTATCTTCATTGGAAACTGTATCGTTCTTCTTAAAGGTTATGCCACTTTTATTCTCGTCTACAACAACATTTGAGGCATAGCGAAGCTCACGGGCGACAGAATCTAAAGCAAATCTTGCTGTCTGCTGAACTTCAGTTTTACGACTACCTGTTTGCCAGGCTTGCAGTGAAGTTGAAAGCAAACTAACGACTGCCGTCATAAGTAGCACAGTCAAAGCCATTCCAATTACAAGTTCTACTAGTGTTATTCCTGATTGGTTTGATAGATGCCGCTGCATAAAACCTCCGCTAATTGCGTGGAAATGTCGAAAAAGTTGTGTTACGCAACCCATAAGTGGTCATGTTTATAACGTTATCGCCTGTAGTATTGCTCCATTTAACCGTCACTGTTATGACAACAATTTTACAAGTGAGATCGCTAGGAGTATATAAAGATGCTTCTGTCTCGATTGTGCTATTAGGAATTTCATTGCCGGAAGCAATTGTGGTTACCGGATATGTTACCTTATTCCAGTCAGCGATATTATTTCGTCTTTCTTCAATGTCACGTTTTACTTCCTCCATGCGCTGCTGAGCAACATTCGTCGCGATTGTATAATTACCAGCCTTGGTATTGGCCTGCAGTGATTTAGTATACATTCCGACTATAGCAACTAAGGCGACAGTAATTATCAGCATAGCCAATACTACGTCCATCAGTAAAAAACCTTTTTGATTTTTAATATCCATGATTTATCCCATCTTTCCGGGGGATCAAAAACTATCCTTACTGGATTGATCGCTTATCCGTATTCTACCGGTCGACGCAATAATCACAAACTTTTGTTTTTTAGTTTTTTTACTACTTAAAGTTATAGTTGCCGGCTTAAGCGGATAGCCGTTTATACCGAAGATAACACCATCTTTAGGGGTGTAATCAAACTTTACTGACCTAGGCAATGTTACAGACTCTGTTAGTTTTGCATTGACGGTAATGTAATAACGACTTGGATTGGATTTATCAAAGTACATGGACGGGGAGCTCTTAGAAGGGGCTGTATTAATTGATTCTTGCTGAGATTTTCTCAACCCCGCAACGATTAAAGCTGCAGCATTTTCTAGCTCGCGGTTGGCAAGGGTATTCCCCAAGGCTGGGAGAGCCATTCCCGCTAGAATCCCTAGCACCGCAATGACTACAACAACTTCAATTAAAGTAAACCCTCTCTGCATAGGCACCTCACAGAAAGTTGGTTATATACCAATTAATGATTTGGTTTCCATATAGAAGGCTGATAAAAGCTCCAAGAGCAATAAACGGGCCGAAAGGAATATAATCTTTGCGGCCTTTAAGTTTCAAAAGTAAAGCAACTACTCCGCCTAGACCGCCCGATATAAAGGCAAGAAATAATGTAAGTAAGGTTAGCTTCCAGCCTAACCAAATACCTAGCGCAGCAGCAAATTTGATATCACCGCCGCCCATCCCGCCGCGGCTGGCGACAGCAATGACTAGCATTATCCCGCCGCCAATTAGAGCGGCGATTAGCATTTCAAATATGCTTAATGAACCAAGCCAAAGATTTATCAAAACACCAGTTCCTGCAAGCCAAATTAAGGCTTTATCGAGGATAAGCTGGTGGTCGATGTCAATGAAAGTGATGATGATAAGGAAAGAAGTTAAAATGAAGCAACGGAAAAGAATATCTGAAATACCTATATAAGTAAAACATAAAGTAAAAAGGACCGCTGTAAGCAATTCGATTGTAGGATACCTTATGGAAATAGACGACCTACAGGAACTGCATCTACCTTTCAGGAAGAGATAGCTGACAACTGGAATCAAATCCAGAGTTTTAAGCTTATAACCACAACGTGGGCAATATGAGCGAGGATACAGAATCGATTGATTTTGCGGTATACGAAAAATACATACGTTAAGGAAACTGCCAATTATTAATCCAAATAAAAATATAAATAAAAAATACATATATTTACTCTACTTTCGAAATAAGTTCCAAGGCGGTAGTCGAGATACCGCCTTGGCAAGATATTACGGATTAGCCACCAGTACTGGCTAGCAAGTCATCAACAGTATTAGTGCCAAGAGTCGCTCGACCGCTTGTCACAGTATATTCATCCGAGTTGTCTTCAATGGTTTTACCATTAATCACAATTTTCCCTTTAGGGGAATCTGGCCATTTTTCTAACATAGCTTTTGCATCATCTTGTGTAATAGTTGCAGGGTCGACACCCTTGCTTGCAGCCGCCTGTAAAATAGCGCTATCAATGGTTTTCATGTCTGCAAGCACTTTTGCTCCTTTAGCAGAAGCTGTGGAATCTGTAAACTTTGGTATGGCAATAGCTGCAAGAACCCCGATAATAGCAACAACTACCAGTAATTCAACGAGGGTAAAACCTTTTTGATTTCTCATTCTTTTTCTTAATTCAATAAGCATAATTTCACCTCCCTCCCTACATATTACCAACATTAGTTATGACATCAAAGAGTGGTATTACAACAGCAATTACAATAAAGCCAATTACCACTCCTAATATCCCGACAATTACGGGTTCCAGAATACTGCTCAGTCGGCCGACCATATCGTCAACTTCACTCTCGTAAAAGTCAGCAATTTTTTCCAACATTTTATCTAGAGAACCGCTTTCTTCCCCGATAGCCACCATTTGAATAACCATTGGGGTAAATACCTTACTGGAGCCTAACGTTTGGGCAAGACCAATGCCTTCTTTAACATTGACTTGAGCCTTGCCTAAGGCGTCAACCATACTGAGGTTGCCCATAGTCTTTTTGACGACTTCGAGAGCACTTAGAATAGGTACGCCGCCTCTGACTAAGGTGCTTAGCGTCCGGCTAAAGCGGGCAATGGCGATTTTGCGGGCAAGTACGCCGAATATAGGCATCTTGAGAATTAATTCATCGACTGTTTTTCTGGCCTTAGGTTTTTTAACTGTTATGGCTAGTCCAATGCTAGAAAGCAAGAAGGCTATAAATAGCAGTAATGCATACTCACGGAGAAATTCGCTCAAGCCCATCAATATTTTAGTCGGCAATGGAAGTTCCATCTTCATACCAATGAACATCTGCATAAAAGTCGGTAATACGAAGGTAAGAATAAAAATTACTACAATGAAGGCCATTGACAGGACTACGGCCGGGTAAGTCATCGCCGACTTTACTTTTTCATTGAGTTTATGCTCTTTTTCGAAATGCGTTGCCAAGCGGCCTAAAACATCGTCAAGCACTCCGCCTACTTCACCGGCCTCAACCATGTTTATCATTATAGCCGGGAAAATATTAGCATGGTCGGCTAAAGCACGCGATAACATCTCGCCTTCTTTTACCTTTTTATAGACATCCTGCAAGGCAGTTTTAAGACGCGGATTAGTTGATTGTTCTATCAGGATATTTAGGCAGGCTACAAGCGATAGTCCGGCATCTACCATTGTTGAAAATTGACGACAGACAACAGCTAAGTCCTTTGTACTAACTCGATGTAGGTTTTCTAGAAGACCTTCTATAGAGTTAGAACTGCTCTTCTTTTTAATCTGAGTGACAAAATAGCCCTTTTCTCGAATGTAAGAAGCAACTGCTGCTTCGCTGTCGGCCAGGATGCTACCAGTCAGTAGTTGGCCGCTTCGATCCTTGGCTTTGTAAATAAATGTTGTAGACATGTCTACCACCTAATAAAAATATTGTTATAATCCGTTGACTAGGCGAACAAAAGTCTCTTGGTTTATGGCCCGGGCTAAGGCATCCTCATAGGAGATAATCCCCCGGCGGTAAAGATCCTTTAGCGACATATCCATCGATTGCATGCCAAATCTAGCGCCTGTCTGAATTACAGATACTAGCTGATGGGATTTGCCTTCCCGGATTAAGTTACGCACTGCCGGATTTACTGTGAGGATTTCTAAAGCGACTACCCTGCCATTTCCATCAAGGCGGGGCAGCAGTTGCTGACAAACGATACCCTGTAGGGTAAGTGACAGTTGGATTCTTATCTGCTGCTGTTGGTGAGGCGGGAAAACATCAATTATTCTATCAATAGTTTGGGCAGCATCGCCGGTGTGCAGAGTGGCAAAAACCAAGTGGCCGGTTTCGGCAGCCGTAACAGCTATACCGATGGTTTCGACATCCCGCATTTCGCCGACTAAAATTACATCAGGGTCTTCACGTAAGGCAGCTCGTAAAGCATTAGCAAAAGAAAGTGAATCTGAGTGAATCTCGCGCTGATTAACAATGCTTTTATTATGCTTATGCAGATACTCTATTGGATCTTCAAGCGTTATGATATGGCAAGAGCGCTCTTCATTGATCAGCTTAAGCATGGCAGCCAAGGTTGTTGATTTACCACTGCCGGTAGGACCGGTAACCAATACTAGACCACGATGCTGACGGGCAAAGGTTTTTAGTATTTCTGGGTGGCCAAGCTTGTCCAAGGTTGGTACCTGCTCATTGACAACCCTAATCGCAATCGCTAAAGAGCCCCGCTGGCGGAAGGCATTGACACGAAAACGGCTAACACCTTGAATAGCAAACGAAAAATCGAGTTCGCCGTTAAGCGCAAGCTTTTGTCGTTGCTCTTGAGTGGTTATTTCATCAAAGAAAGCCATAGTGTCGGAGGGTAAAAGTGCGGGCGATTCATAATGCACTAGGCTGCCGTTAATTCGAAAAACTGGCGGTACTCCTACTGTGATATGAATATCGGAGGCATTCCTTTCGACTGCTGTTCTGAGTAAGGCTTCCATCATCATGCGTTATCCCCCATTAAACGCCCGCATACGCGACGCGCATGACTTCGGCGACAGTAGTTAATCCTTGTATTGCTTTATTAATGCCGTCTTCCCGCATCGATAACATACCTTCCTGCTTGGCAATGGTAGCAAATTTATCGGAAGAGGCCCCTTTATTGATAAGTTCGCGTATTTGGGTGCTAACCGGCATAACTTCATGGATCGCAATCCTGCCGTGGTAACCGGTATAGCCGCAGCTAGCGCAGCCTGATCCATGATACAGTGTTATCGGCTGATCCGGAGCTAGTCCTAAGAATAACCGCTCAACTGAATCAGGTTCGAGAGTATATGATTTACGGCATTCGGGACAAATCAATCGGACTAACCGCTGGGCAATTACGCCCAACACTGAAGATGCTACCAGAAAAGGTTCTACCCCCATGTCGGTAAGTCTGGTAATTGCCCCTGGAGCATCATTAGTATGCAGGGTACTTAATACAAGGTGCCCGGTAAGCGCCGCTCTCACAGCTATATCAGCTGTTTCACCATCGCGTATTTCGCCAACCATTACGATATTGGGGTCTTGCCGCAATATTGACCGTAGCCCGCTCGCAAAGGTTAAACCGGCTTTAGGATTAACCTGAACCTGGTTGATACCGTCTACACGATACTCGACAGGATCTTCTACTGTGATGACGTTTTTTTCCGGCGAGCTTATTTCCGATAATGTTGAATAAAGTGTCGTTGTTTTACCAGAGCCGGTAGGACCTGTAACTAAAATCATGCCATAAGATTGCGAGAAAAGTCTTCGGTAGCGATATAGATTATCGGAGGAAAACCCAAGCTTACTAATATCTAAAATAACGGCCTTTTTATCAAGAATACGCATAACTACCTTCTCACCGAGAATAGTCGGCAAGGTAGAAACCCGAATATCAATATCCCGTCCGGCGTCTCTTATCTTGATTCTGCCATCTTGCGGCAAACGTTTTTCGGCAATATCCATTTCAGCCATAATCTTTATTCGGGATACGATAGCAGCATAAATATCTTTCGTAAAACTGGATATTTCACGCAAAATACCGTCGATCCGAAACCGGACGCGGAGCGTTTTGTCTTGCGGCTCGATATGTATATCACTTGCCCGTTCACGAACAGCCTGACTAAACAACGAGTTAACCAAGCTGATTATTGGCGCATCGTCGGCTGTTTGAAATTCGGTCATTGTTTGATAGTCTTCAGGCTTAAGCTTATTTACGGCTTTATCTACTAAGTCCTGAACACCATAAGCTTGGCTTATGGCCCTCATTATTTCCCGTTCAGCAGCAATGACTGTGTCGATTTCACAGTTAGTAACCATTCTTACGTCATCAATCGCGTAAAAGTTAGTTGGGTCGACCATCGCCAACGTGAGTTTTTTTCCTTCGCGCTTAATCGGAATTATTTGATAGCGTTCAGCCAGACTTACCGGTATGGCAGCAGCAACTTCTTTGGTTATTGGCAGATTGGCTAAATCAACGTGCGGCACACCAAGCTGAAATTCCAAAACCTCAATCATACTGTCTTCAGATACATAACCAAGATTGAGCAATACCCTGCCGAGACGTTCATTGGTTTTCTGCTGTACGCTAAGAGCCTTATCCAGTTGTTCTTTAGTAATTATTCCTGCCTCTATCAGCAGATTACCTAAGCGCTTTCGTCCTTTAAACATTTCACACCGCCTTGACTATTAAAACCTATCATAAAGAATAGAAATGAACCTACCCTCGTCAACTGCTGTTAAAATAAAGATGTAAAACTGATAGATTAAAAAAGCAACCGCAGACATTCAATAAATAAAAATATCGTTTGGTCGGTTGCACTACTTGCTCAGTCCAGGCTAAAGTGCCCATATTTGACCATGAACTTCATTGCACCCTTTTATTTAATTGGTATTATATAAAATTCGTACAATATCGTGGTTTTCCTGCATATTAAACAAATTATGGATATTTTTCTGAATTAAGTTGAGAATTTATTGACAATCTCATACATTGTTTGACGTGGCGCCTTTACTCCTGTCCATAACTCAAAGGCAATCGCAGCCTGTTCGACCAGCATTCCATCTCCCGTAACTATATCATGGCCTCGTTTAGCGGCAGATGTTAGAAACATGGTTCGATATGGGTTATATACTATGTCACAAACTACTGCATGTTTACTTACTGTCTCCCAAATGACAGGAGGCTGTGAATTTAAATTTGGGTACATTCCTAGGGGCGTAGAGTTTATCAGTATATCTGTCTCTTGTAGATAGCTGCCGAAGCCGTTATCCTGCCAAGTCATTCCGGTAATTCTGGCATCGTTGAAGCTTTTAGCAAACTCAATAGCTTTCCTGTCATTGCGGGCGCCAGCAATTATCTTTCGGGCACCATGATTCAGCAATCCGCATACGATGGCTCGTGCTGCCCCGCCTGCCCCCAATATTGCAACCTTGGCATTATGGATTTTTGTCTTCTTAATTAATAATGCATTCACGAACCCTTCTGCATCGGTATTATAGCCAATACTTCTCCCGTTTTTTATAACTACAGTATTAACAGCTCCGATAATCTTTGCATTATTATCAATTTCATCCAGATAAGGCATTATTGCTACTTTATGCGGTATTGTTACATTTGCGCCTGAAAAACCCAAAGCTTTTAAACCGATTACTGCTGATTCTAGGCTTTCGGGCTGTGTCGGCAAAGGTATATAAGTATAATCAAGGCCACAAACCGCAAAGGCCGAATTATGGATAGCCGGCGATAGAGAATGCTCAACTGGCCATCCTAATATGCCGACTAGTTTTGTTTTGCCTGTAATCAATGGTTTTTCCTCCAAGTTACTTTAGTAGGCCTTTAGCTTTAAGGATACGTACTGTTAGTTTCTCAAGCTGTCGGGTAATTTTTGTGCCGATAAACTCGCGTGAACTTAATGGCTTTACCCAAATAGTATACATGCCGAGGCGGTTGCCACCCAAAATATCGGTGTATAACTGATCGCCGACTACTGCAACTTCTTCAGGGGAAAGTTCCATAATGAGGGCGGCCCGTTTAAAACCGTTTTTAGCAGGTTTATACGCCCGTGAAATAAAAGGAATACCGAATAGTCCGGCTATTTCATTAACTCGTTTATTACGGTTATTTGAGACCAGACAAATTTTTAAGCCCTTGCTAATAAGATTGTGTATAACTTCAGTCTCTTTTGGGCCCATGTTTGGGCTATCCCAAGGAATGATGGTATTATCAAGGTCAAAGATCAGGCCGCGTATACCGCTTTCGATTAACATCTCAATATTAATATCCTGCAGCGAGCCGATAATTAGGCGCGGACATAACAAGTTATACAAGAGAAACCCCCATCTGTATTTTCAAATATTATTTTACAACACGAGCTGTGAGAAAGATCACAACTTCAGTATCATTGTTGCTGTTATGACTGCTTTGAAATAGCTTACCGAGAATTGGGAGGTCACTTAAAAAAGGAACCTTGTTTTTCATCTGCGATTCATCGTTACCAATCAGTCCGCCGATTACCAGAGTTTCGCCGTCTTTCATCCGGACATTAGTTTCCGCTTCGCGAGTTGTAATACGGTAGGCTTTGATTGAGTCTACCAAGGAAGGTGAACTGACTTCTGTGCGTACTTTCGCTGTAATGAGGCCATCCGTATTAATAACTGGCGTATAGGTCAGTTTAATACCGGCATCAATATAGTCAATCTTGGTTGTTGTTTTTCCGGCGCTATCAGTGCTTTCAACGGGAACAGGAACACGATCACCGATTAGAATACGGGCTTCTTTGCCGTTTATGGTCATAACTTTAGGCTGAGCCAGCATTTTAGCGTTGCCATTGCTAATCAAAGCGTTAATTTTAGCCTGATAGTAAAATTCATAGGGATAGCCTTCTGGATTTCGACCAAAACGAATTATACCTTTATGACTATCACGTGTAACAGTTGTTTTTGGTACCATTATAGTAGACTTACCGTCCTCTGTCGGCACATATTCATATTCGTGGGTTACCTCCGGAAATTGCGGAGTAGCCTCCCAAGACCAATCTATACCGGTATCTTTAGAGTGAGTTTTGTTAATGGCTACAACCTTAGCCTCTAGTTCAACTTGCTGCTGAGGAACATCCAAAGTAGCAAGTATGGTTTTCACGCGGTCGATTCCTGTGATTGAACCGCTGATTACCAGAGAGTTAGAGGTATTATCAGCCTCAGCTTTTAGTTTTAAATCAGTCAGTAACGGCTTTAATGCTGTTTGAATATCGCTAACTTGCGCATAGTTAAGTTTAAGAACTTCTGTTGCGCCGATATCGGACGGCTCAATGATTACTGCATTGTTAATCTTTCGATAGGACAAGCCTTTTGCGCGGGTAACAAGATTCAGAGCTGTTTCAAAACTGACATCTTTAAGCTTCATGGTTACTTTACCTTTTACAGAATCATCGACGACGATATCGACACCGCCAATGGTTGCAAGCGTGTATAATACAGTACGCAAATCCTCATCCACGAAATTAATATCAAACGAAGTAGAGTTTGCACTACAAAGATTGGGTACAAGCAGTATTATAAGTGCGCTTAGTATTATTATCATTTTATTTCGCATTTTTGGCTTCTCCCTTATGTACCGTATCGAGGTTAAGGACTTTTGGACCGCTCGGACCGTGAAGCAATACGGTGTCATCCGAAATTGCTGCTACTTTATAGGTTCCCAAAGAATCATTTATTTGATAAGATTTGCTTTTGCCAGCAGAGTGGATTACTGCCAATCTCATATCCGGGGATGTAATAATTCCTGTAAGTCGGAGGCTTGGTAAGGCTTCTTTAGGCAGGACGGATCCCTGAATAACAGATGGTGTGTCAGACGGTAAATTCTTAGGTGTTAAATTCGAGGGACTAACTTTATTAGCATTTTTGGCAACCATATCGGGCGGCAAAGCAAAGGGATTACGTGTAACTTTTTCATTCTGATATCCGTTGGGCATTACCGGCTTAGAATTAACTAGCCCACTTTGCTTAATTTGTTTAACCTGCTGTTTTACTGGTGATACAGATGCCGTTCCCGCTGGTTCGGTTGATGTTGTTACATAATATGTAAGTAAAACTATAAAAACGCCGATAAAAATCTTTAAACGTCGATTGGGCGGGCATTCTTTGCCTGATAGTTTTCCGAGCTTTAACAAGCAACGCTCACCTCCAATATAATAATTTAAATAAGAAGGTATTATGTATTCAACAGCTCGATTCAGATTACCTCCAAGATTAAGAGAGACAATTATTACCTTCACGACAGGTTATCGAGGCTACTCCGATAATGAATCGCCTCACCAATATGCGCCTCATTGATAACATCTATGTTATTAAGGTCAGCAATAGTTCGGGCTACCTTAACAATACGGTCATAAGCTCTGGCGCTCAGTCCCATCTTATCAAAAGCTGCTTTAAGCAGATTTTGAGCGCCAGGTGTCATGGAACAAGTTTGCTTGATATGCTTATGGCTCATCTGAGCATTGCAGAATATCCCAAACTGTTCTAGGCGATTATGCTGAAGCTTTCGGGCTGCTTCAACTCGCTGGCGAATTTGTGCTGATGTTTCAACTAGGGAAATATTGGTCATCTCATCATACTGCAGTCGAGGTACATTTATATGGATATCAATTCTGTCCAGCAAGGGCCCAGATATCCTTCGTACATAGCGATTAATATCGCTGCTGCTGCAAGTGCATTCGTGGATAGGATCGGTCAGATAACCACACGGACACGGATTCATAGCAGCAATGAGAATGGATTTTGCAGGATAAGAGAGTGAGGCGTTAACCCTAGAAATGGTAACTTGTCCATCTTCAAGCGGCTGTCGCAGAACCTCCAGCACCATTCGGGGAAACTCAGGCAGTTCATCAAGAAATAGTACACCATGATGGCTGAGTGTTACTTCGCCAGGTCTAGGTATACGCCCTCCACCGATCATGCCAGCGTGAGAAATAGTATGGTGTGGATTTCGAAATGGCCGTGTTGCTATAAGCCCGCCAATTTTTTGCATTAGTCCAGCTACACTGTAAATTTTAGTTACCTCAAGTGATTCGCGTTCGGTCATCGACGGCAGTATCGAAGGAATGCGCCGCGCTAGCATTGTCTTGCCCGAGCCTGGCGGGCCAATCATTAAGACATTGTGACCGCCCGCGGCTGCGATTTCAAGTGCCCGCTTGGCAACTGATTGCCCTTGAACGTCGGCGAAATCTTCATAGGTTATTTGTTGAGCGGGACTGGGTTCTTTAAGTGACGGGTCTAATATTTGCTCACCTCGTAAATGCAATACTAACTGATTTAGGGAGGTCGGTGAGTATACTGTCAGATTACCAACTAACAAAGCTTCTTGAGTATTATCCGGTGCAACGAAAATTTGTGTAACACCACTTTCGGCACAATTTATTGCGATTGGTAAAGTACCAGAAATTCCTCGTAGTTTTCCGTCAAGCGATAATTCACTCGCAAATAGTTTTGATTCTAAAACCTTTAGGTTTAGATAACCGCTTGCGGCTAAAATTCCGACAGCTATTGGCAAATCGAGACCAGAACTATCTTTTTTGAGTTCGGCTGGCGCAAGATTGATCGTTATCCTTTTTGCTGGGAACTCAAAGCCTGAATTTTTTATTGCTGCTCGTACCCGCTCACGAGATTCCTTAACTGCGGCATCCGGCAGCCCAACGATATCAAAACTTGGCAGCCCATTAGCGATATCTGCTTCTACAGTAATTATAATACCGTTAAGACCTAATGTAGTTGAGCCTAATGTTTGTGCAAACACTGGTTCTACCTCACTTAACCGCTTAGGAAGCGTTCTGGAATTTAGTCTAACTGCCAAACGCATTTACGATATGATTGCAGCTAGGATTCTGATGCTGTACCAAAAAAACTTCTAATATATCAAAGCGACATGGGCCGTAAGGCTTTCGTATCATGTTTAGATAATATAAGGCAGTCTTAATAATTTTTTGTTGTTTTTTATGGGTAACGGCCTCTGCCGGAGAGCCAAACAATGTGTTTCGCCTAGTTTTTACCTCAACAAAAACAATTACGCCGCAGTGTTCAGCAATGATATCAATTTCACCGGTTTTACAGCGAAAATTTTGGGCCAGGATTTTATAACCGGAATGCTGTAAAAAAGCAGCGGCAGCTTGTTCGCCTATGTTGCCAGTTATTATTCGATTCACATGCAGACACCTCGATACCTATATTCCCTAAAAAATTACAACTTCCTGCCTAAAATGGTATGAAGTTGTAATTTTTTACCGTTCTACTACATCGGCGATATATAGTCTTGGATTCTTGGACAGGTCAATCTCTAATAGCTTATTCATATGACGTTTATTTTCGTCCATTATAATGCGCACAACGGGTTTGGTTTTACTATCACGTGATATATCAACAACTACTCCTAATTGATTGTTATTTAACCGTACGACTGAACCAATTGGGTATATTGCGATGTTTTCAGTGAACTTACTAACCAAGTCAGCATCAAAGTAACTTCCGGCAGCTTTAGAAATTATAGCTACAGCCTCATACACCGGCATTGCTTTACGGTAAGTGGCATCAGATGTCAAAGCATCATAAACATCGGCTATAGCCACAATGTGAGCAAACTGGTGGATATCACTTCCTTTGAAAGCACGGGGATAGCCGCTGCCGTCATAGCGTTCATGATGCTGAAAGGCACAATGGGCAGAAACTAGGCTTATATCTGGGTTTTTGCGAAGAATTTCAAAGCCTAAGTACGGGTGTTTTTTTATTTCTTGAATTTCATCATTGGTTAGTCTGCCAGTTTTATTAAGTAACTCCGCGGAAAGTTTAGTTTTACCGATATCATGAAGCAAGGCTCCTACACCTAAATCTCGTAAACGTAATTCATCATAACCAAGGCTTAGGCCTGTCATTATAGCTAACACGCAAACGTTAACCGAATGGCCAAATAGATAATCATTTTGAGTACGCATATCAATAAAGCTAACTAGTGTGCCATGATTGCGGCAAAGCTCGTCTACAAGAAGATTTGCAACCTTTTTCGCTTGGTCTGCATCGACACTTTTACCTACTTTTACGCCTTCGATGATGTTTTTTGCTGATACAATTGATTCAATTCGAGTCTTTTCATTAATTACATCTGGAATATCAATATCATCGGTAAGTTCATCTTCAATATATATGTAAGTTACGTCCAATTCGCGCAGACGTCCAATGAACCTATCCTTTAGCTCGATACCGGCATTTAATAGTATCATACCGTCTGCGCTGTAGAGCGGTTTTGCCAGCTTCATACCAGGAGTTATATTATCGAGTAGAATACGACGCATCTAATTCCTCCTATTTTTGCCGTTTTCCCAACCTTTGGTCGACACGGTATACATATGCCAATATTTCAGCAACAGCTTGATATAACTCAGGCGGAATTTCTCGATCAATATCAACTGCCATTAACATCCCGGCCAAAGTTTTATTTTGATATATTGGGACAGAATTTTGTTTGGCTGAGAAAACAATCTTATCGGCAATATAGCCGGAGCCCTTTGCGACAACTTTAGGTGCAGCATTTTTTGCATTATAACTAAGGGCAATGGCTTGCATGGTCTTTTCTTCATTTTTGCTCATGAAAACACCTGCGCATTATTTTACTTTTATATCTGTTAATTTCAAAGTTGAGCTGGATAAACGGGTTTCAATTTCAGGCAAATATTCGGTAAATACATTTGCTGCGCTGTTTAAGGAGAAAGCTACACTGACGTTAATAAGGTTTTCCTGGTATAACCGAAATACAATATCGACAATACCAATGTTCTCAGTAGACAAGCAAACCCGCAACCAAGTTTCCGGTGTTTGTTGACGCCGCTCTCCGTCCTCCTCCTTAGCGTCTTGGTAGACATGAATGTACGCTGGATAAGGCTTGGTAGCATTTTCAAAATACAGAGGTATGGTTACACTAAATAGCTTCTGATTAGTGGCAGTAGCCCCTGTTTCTTCGCTACCAGCGGTATGAGTTTGCAATGATGTTGCTAGTTGCTGCAATATATCGGACGACTTTTGCACTTGCTGGGTATTCATATCTAACCAAGGCAAGGCATTTTTGAGCTTTATACTAGCCCATAGCATTATGAGCTCTGGTAATAAGTTTTTTTCAGCAAACTGAACTAGGCTTTCAGGTGCTGTTTTCGCAAACATTACCAAGATTTCTTTAATGGTCATATATTGTGTATCAGGAAATTTTTGATTAAATGTCTTTTGTATAAGCTGCTTCAAATTAGTATTCTCGCTTATGTATTTAGCAAGCAACAAAAAGCTACTTTCGGAAAGTAATTTACCTAAATTGGAGTCTGCTTTAAGCAATGGCGCCCAAAAATCATCTAAAGTCTGTATATAAACCTGTGATTTTTGCTGTTCTAGCGTAAAACTTTCTTTGATGACTTGAGCATCCTGGATAGCCGCTATAAGCTTGAAGAGTTTATCAGCAGCAGTTTTTTGACTACTCGCCAAAGCAGCAAGCCCCTGTAAAAAATTTTCCGGAGCAGCTGTATTTTGCTGAATAACTTTAATCGCGGCGTCTTTTAAATTGACAGGTAATAAGTTGATAAGATTTTCCCGATTACGGATGGATGTCGCAATTTCTTTTAACAAACTGTTAACAGCTTGTTCAACCGAAAAATGAGTCTGCTTAACTAAAGTAACACCAGAACTATTATTGGAATCGGTTAGTTGTTGGTTATTTTGAATATTAAGGCTAGCTAATGCATTATCAGAAGACGGAAGGCTAATCTTCATAATCTTTCACCAACGTTTTTATCGGCTCAAAACTCTGCCGATGTATTGGGCATGGTCCATGTTCTACAAGCGCAGCAAAATGTTCGGCAGTTGCATAGCCTTTATGACGCGCAAAACCGTACTGTGGATATTCGAGGTCATAGCGATCCATAATTCTATCCCGTTCAACTTTAGCTATTATCGAAGCTGCCGCGATCGATGCACTCAAGGCATCACCATTAATAATTGATGCGGCATAGATATTTAAATCTGGTAGCGGAACTGCATCAATAAGTACAGCATGGGGGGCAGGATTTAACTGATCAACTACCTCATACATTCCTTTAACCGTTGCCTGATAAATGTTAATTTCATCAATCGTAGCTACATCTACGATCGAAAAAGCCGTTGAGATTGCACTTTGTTTGATCTTGTCATATAATAACTCGCGTTGTTTCGCGGAAACTTTTTTAGAATCATTTAGTCTAGGCAGGTTAAAATTGGCTGGTAAAATTGCTGCGCCTATAACTACCGGGCCAGCTAACGGACCCCTACCGGCCTCATCAACACCGGCAATCAATTCAAAGCCTTGCTCGTATAGTGAGCGCTCAAACTTAAAAAGGTCGTATAGCCTTTTTTGTTCTAATAGCGTTTGGGCTTGGCGGCGTTCCCACTTTTTAATGAGCTGAGCCACACTAATACGTGGATCTTGTTTTAATAAAGTTATTAACTCTTGTGAGACAGTATCACTTTCTAAAAGCTGTGAAACATTTGCCACAGTCATGTTGGCAATTTGCAATATTAACCCTCCGTGAATCTTTACGATATAAATATCTGATTATTGGTTATTTATTTATATTCTTGAAGTATGTCCAAATCCCTGTTATGGGATAAAAAAAGACCGCTTTGTAGCGGTCTAAGAATCTTACTCTAGTTTGTCTAAGGTAAATTTGCCTAATTTACCATTACGAAATTCGTTTAATATTATCCGATTTACTTTTTCATAATCGACTATACCGCCGCTACGTAAACAGCCGCGCTTAGCGCCGATTTGATTCAGTATTTCTGATGGCTCCTCCGGAAGCGGCTCTTTAAGGTTATAACGTTCTATTAGTCTGGAACCATAATTTTCCCGCAAATAAAGGATGAACTTTGCAATGACCTGTTCCATATCGTAAACCTCATCGTTTATCGCTCCTGTTACTGCAAGATTAAAAGCAACATCGGGATCTTCCAATTTTGGCCAAAGCACGCCTGGAGTATCCAGGAGTTCTAAGTTGCGGCCAATCTTAATCCATTGTTTACCGCGGGTAACGCCAGGTTTGTCTGCTGTTTTGACGACAACATTGCCCAAGAGCCGATTAATTAATGATGATTTACCAACGTTGGGTATGCCTAAAATCATGGCTCGTACAGCCCGTGGCTTGAGACCTTTAGCTTTAAGTTTTTCAATTTTCGGACTCGCGGCCTGTTCGACCTTAGAAATTAGAGTTTTAGCACCTTTACCGGTCACTGCCTCAATAGCGACTACCTGCAAGCCTTTACTCTTAAAATGAGTACTCCATCTTTCAGTCCACTCCGGTTCTGCGAGGTCAGCTTTATTGAGTGCAATAACACGCGGCTTATCGAGAACAACTGAACTAATCATTGGATTTGAACTGCTTACAGGAATACGTGCATCTAATAGCTCGATGACGACGTCGACTAATTTTAGGCTTTCCTGGATCATCCTGTGAGCTTTAGCCATATGACCAGGAAACCAATTAATTTTGATATCTTGTTCCATGGTATCACTACTCTCTAACGGAAATTACAGTTCTAAAAAAATTGAGATGGCCATTCAATTGTGCTAATCGCCATGACACGCTAGATAAATGGTCATAGTTATTGCGAACGCGCAACGCAGGTGGCAATCTCATTTTAATGTCAATAGTTTGGCCTTAGGGAAGGGATTTTATGTGGTCAAGCGGCCAGAAAATCATTACAGCTTTACCTTTAACAAGATCATAAGATACGAATCCGACATCACGGTATCTGCTGTCCTCGGAATTGTTACGGTTGTCGCCCATTACAAAAATATGCCCATCCGGTACTGTTGCCAAATTATATGAACCACGTGTTTTATCCAATATGTATGGTTCGTTTAATAACTGACCGTTAACAAAAACGCGTCCATCTTTAATTTCAATTGTATCACCGGGCTCTGCGATTACCCGCTTAATAAAGTCTCGGCTTGGGTCACGAGGATAGCGAAAAACAATTATTTCACCTTTAGTCGGTTTGTTGAATCGATATATAAACTTATTTACAACAAGCCTTTCCCCGTTTTGCAAGGTAGGACGCATGGACGGACCTTCTACCATATATAATTCGACAATGTAATGTCTGATAAAGAATGCTAAAACAACGGCAATCAGAATTGAAACTATCCAATCCTTGACTTCTTCACCTAAGCTTGAGCTTTTCACTTATTATCCCTCCTGCCGTAAAACCTGTGATAACGCTTATTTACTAAGAGCAGTTCATTTAAATAAAAATGAATAAAGGGACTGCAAACAGTCCCTTATACAACCTAGCGTCTTTCTTTGATACGTGCTGCTTTACCAGTGAGGTTGCGCAGGTAGTACAATTTAGCACGACGAACAATGCCCCTACGAGTAACTTCAATTCTGTCAATACGCGGGGAATGAACAGGGAAAGTACGTTCCACACCAACATTGTAGGACACACGTCTTACAGTGAAAGTTTCACGAACACCGCCGCCTTGACGATGAATTACAACGCCTTCAAAAACCTGGATACGTTCACGATTGCCCTCAACAACCTTAACATGCACGCGAACTGTATCTCCAGCTCTGAATGAAGGGATGTCTTTTCGAAGTTGTTCTTGTTCTAATGCTTGAATAATGTTCAATGTAGTTCCTCCTTATACTAGACGTTCATAACCCAAATAGTATTTTTTAGAAATATCAGGCAGAGGACCGTCCGTTTTACACCGTAAAAATTTTATCATATCATCCTAGGAAACTCAAGGAATATTTCATTTACTCCACCAATTTTCACCTAATAATCTATCTAAAATAATTGCTACCGCAGCGCGAACAGGCAAATGGTTATAATCACAAGGACCGTAGATTGGTTCCAAGATATAGTCAAACATTTTCATGACTGACCTTTCCATTCCCCAACCGGTACCAAAAAGGAGTAAACAAGGTTTATTGCCGCTTGCAATATCGTTACGTACCTTAATATAAGAGACCGTATTATCAAACTTACGTGCGTCAGTTGTAATAATTACAGGATGCTCACCTTCAGCATTTTTTATGAATTCTACAGCTTTCTCAATATCAGGCATAATTTTTAGAATACTAAATGCTTCTTTGCGGTCAGGGTTATACTGACTGCCGTACCCATCCTGCCAGTAGCTTATTATATTCCGAGCAAGTTCGGCCTGTGATTCCAAGGGGTGAATTATAAAATATTGCTTAATATCATAGGTTCGCGAAGTACGGGCAATATCGTGAATATCAAAGTTAGTTATCGCAGTAGTGATGATTTCGCCATTTTTATTATAAATTGGGTAATGTACTAAACCCAGATATACAGGAGCTGACATTTTAGCCTCCCGACTGTTCTTTAATAACCTCAGCCAATAATTTGGCGTCTTCTGAACTTAATTCAGCATTTTCCAAGAGGTCCGGACGACACTCCAAAGTTTTTTTTAAGGACTCTTTTTGGCGCCAGCGATTTATCTTAGCATGATCGCCCGAAAGCAAAATGTCTGGCACTTTCATGCCGTTAAATTCGCGAGGCCGTGTATATTGCGGATATTCTAGTAATCCATTATAAAAAGAATCATGCGGAGCAGACTCACTACTGCCTAAAACGCCGGGCAGCATTCGGGCAACAGCATCTACAACTATCATAGCAGGCAATTCCCCGCCTGTTAAAACATAATCGCCAACCGAAATGGTTTCGTCCACTAAAAATTGTTTAACTCGCTCGTCAATACCTTCGTAATGGCCGCAGATAAGGATTAGATGCTCATAATGTGCAAGGTCCCGCACCTTAGCTTGATCTAGGCGCTGACCACTAGGGCACATCATAATAATACGTCGGTTTTTAGCTGTGCTTTGACTAGCGATATTCTCAACAGTCCTAAAGATAGGTTCTGGTTTCATTACCATACCTGAACCGCCGCCAAAGGGGTAATCATCGACAATCCGATGTTTATCGAAAGTAAAATCACGAGGATTGGTAACAGAGACCTTTAAAATATCTGCGTCGCGGGCGCGTTTGATTATACTGTGACCCAATGGCCCTTCAAACATCTCTGGAAATAAGGAAATAATATCAATAATCATGTTATTCCCATTCTTCCTGTAATTTTACCGTCATCCTGCCACTCGGGATGTCAATTTTTAATACAACTTCTTTCAAAGCAGGTATGAGGATAGGCTTTTGATCTTCCTGTTCCGTAACGTACACGTCATTACTGCCGGTCTCGAGAATATCAGTTACTATGCCGAGATATTCTCCGGACTCAGTATATACCTTTAGGCCGATTATATCGAAATGGTAGAAATGCCCTTCAGGTAAAGGAACAACATCTTGGCGGTTTACATGAAGGAGCTTGCCTCGTAATTTCTCCGCATCATTCATTGTATTGACGTTACGGAATTTTACCAGTACAAACTGTTTATGAAATTTTGCGTTTTCAACATCGAGCGCGCTGCCGTCTTCAAGTACAACTCTTTTGGTTTTGGCGAATCTTTCAGGAAAGTCCGTATGGGGGAAAACACGAACGTCACCCCGCACACCGTGCGGGGCAACGATTTGACCAATGACAATCAGTTCATTTCTCATAGTTAGCTGCGAAAAGAGATTACTTTGCCATTCTCCAGCAAAATCTCAGTATTGACAATTTTGTTTAAATCATCGCCAATGCGTACTTCGACAATCCTTTCGAGCGTTCCTTGAACGATTTCGGCACCAATTTCGAGTTGCGCTGTTTCTTTTAGTTTTTCGACCATATGGTTTTTAAAGTCGAGACGTTTCTGCTTCTCAGCATCAATTTGCTGACGAAGGGCTACTAAACCTTGTGCATCTTGTTTAGCCTGTTCAGCCATAACACGTTTGGCATGAAAGTCAATTTGCTGAAGTTCCATGTCGGCTTTTTTCAAAGCGTCCTGAATTTCGGCCGCCAATTGTTGTTTTAAGTCTTCGGTTACTTTGGCTTTAATGGTAACCGGACATTTTAAGGTTATGCTATCCATGTTTAGTCCGCCTTTTCATCAGATAATTTCGATTACGACTCTCTTATTAGCGCGAGTAGCAGCAGCCTTGACTACTGTCCGCAAAGCTTTAGCGATGCGGCCTTGCTTACCAATAACTTTTCCCATATCTTCAGGAGCCACGCGCAATTCATATACAGTAGTGTCTCTATCAATAGACTCTGTTACGTTAACTTGGTCAGGGTTCTTAACCAGCGATTTGGCGATAACTTCAATAATATCTTTCATAGTTATCACACTTCTTTCTTAGTGCGCTTTAATTCATCCCACTTTTTCATAATGCCGACTTGACTGAAAAGAGCTTTAACTGTATCAGTAGGTTGTGCACCTTTTTTAAGCCAATCAATAGCTTTTTCTTCATCAATATTGACAATAGCCGGATCTTTTGTGGAATCGTAATTACCAAGAATTTCGATAAAACGACCATCACGCGGAGAGCGTGAGTCAGCAACTACTACACGATAGAAAGGGCTTTTTTTAGCACCCATCCGGTTTAAGCGAATTTTTACTGCCATGAACATTCACCTCCTTTATAGAGTCTCCTTTATATTTTAGAAAAATACTTAACGCATGAAGGGAAGTTTGAAACCGCCCAGTGATTTTTTTCCACTTTTTTGCATGCTTTGAAAGCGTTTCATCATTTTCTTAGCTTCAGCAAATTGCTTTAATAATTTGTTTACGTCTTGAACTTTAGTACCGCTGCCGACCGCGATCCTTTTACGGCGGCTGCCGTTGATTATCGCCGGATCGCGACGTTCTTTCTTAGTCATGGAACGAATGATAGCCTCAACCCGCCCAAGTTCTTTTTCGTCAATTTTGGCATCCTTTAGCTGATTCTTAATATTACCCATACCCGGGAGCATTGATAGAACTTGTTCAAGCGGTCCTAATTTTTTAACCTGCTGCAGCTGATCCAGGAAATCATCAAGTGTAAAATCCTCTTTACGAAGCTTTTTCTCCATTTCCTTGGCTTGTTCCAAGTCCATGTTGGTCTGCGCTTTTTCAATTAAGCTGAGGACATCACCCATACCAAGGATTCTTGAGGCCATACGGTCAGGATGGAATGGTTCCAAAGCATCAAGTTTTTCACCCATGCCTGCGAATTTTATCGGCTGTCCGGTAACTGCTTTAACGGAAAGTGCAGCACCACCACGAGCATCGCCGTCAAGCTTAGTTAAAATTACTCCGTCAAGTCCTAGATCATTATTAAAGGATTCAGCGACAGTAACAGCATCTTGACCCGTCATTGCATCGACTACCAGTAAAATTTCATGGGGCTTCACAGTTGCTTTTATTGCTTTAAGCTCCTGCATTAATTCCTGATTTATATGCAGGCGGCCAGCAGTATCAATTATTATTAGATCTCGCGCGTGAGAATTAGCATATTCGATAGCTTTTTCGGCAATTTCAACCGGATTTTTATTGTCTTCGATTGTAAAAACTGGTAGTTCTAATTGTTCGCCTAATACCTGCAACTGTTTAATAGCCGCGGGGCGATACACGTCAGCGGCTACCAATAATGGCCGCTTGTTTTGCTTCTTAAGTAAAAGGGCTAATTTGCCGGCTGTTGTTGTCTTACCTGCCCCTTGCAAGCCGACAAGCATTATAATTGTCGGCGGGCGCGAAGATATTGTAATACGGCTTTGAGTTCCACCCATGAGGTTAGTTAGTTCTTCATTTACTATCTTAATTACATGCTGACCCGGAGTAAGACTTCCCAAAACTTCTTGGCCAACAGCTCGTTCCTTTACTTTTGTAATAAAATCTTTTACAACTTTGAAGTTGACATCTGCTTCTAAAAGAGCCATCCTAACTTCGCGCATTGCATCATTTACATCGGACTCAGATAATTTGCCTTTGCCCCGAAGCTTTTTAAACGTCTGCTGCAGTTTATCGGCTAATCCCTCAAAAACCATACTACACCCCCTTTTGCCAATCTATTAGGTCATCCAATCTAATCAGCGCCTGGTTAATATCTGGATTTCGTTTTAATTGTAAGGGCAGACCTTTTAATAAACTATAAACTTCCCGTATATATTGCTGCTCACGTCGACAACGCTCAACTAGTTGCAGCTTATATTCATATTCTTCAAGAGTTTGTTCAGCGCGCCGCAGGATGTCATGAACAGCTTGTCTTGAAACGTTAAATTCACTTGCTATTTCTGAAAGAGAAAAATCATTTAAATAGTGCATTTCTATGCACTGTCGCTGCTTATCGGTCAGTAAGGCTCCATAAAAATCAAATAAAGGACCGATGCGAAGAACTTTATCCAACATTTTTCTCACCTGCTTGCTGACAAGGTAATTGCCTTTACATTTAATAGTATAATTAACCTAATAAGATATGTCAAGCATTATTACTTGTCAGTTAAAAAACTTTACCTAGAACTTTACCCCTTTTGATTAAGGAATAAAGCCTTAGCAAACTCGCTCGGTATGAATGGGCGCAAGTCGTTAACGCCTTCCCCGACCCCAATGAGTTTGACCGGTAAATTAAGCTCTGATTTTATAGCTACAACTACACCGCCTTTTGCTGTTCCGTCAAGTTTAGTAAGCACGACACCAGTAATATCACAGGCGTCCGAGAAGATTTTTGCCTGGCTTATAGCATTTTGCCCGGTAGTGGCATCAAGAACGAGAAGGGTTTCATGCGGAGCATCGGGCAGTTCGCGAGTAATTACTCGTCTAACCTTTTTTAATTCATCCATAAGATTTGATTTGGTGTGAAGTCGACCGGCGGTATCGATAATAAGAACGTCCGCTTTCTTTGCCTTAGCAGACTGAACGGCATCAAAAGCAACAGCAGCCGGATCGGAGCCGTGGGAATGCTTAATAACTTCGGCTCCGATTCGTTGGCCCCAGATTTCAAGCTGCTCAATAGCCGCAGCACGAAATGTATCACCAGCCGCCAAAACAACTTTAGCACCATGCTCCCGATAATAATTACCTAGTTTCCCGATAGTTGTCGTTTTGCCTACCCCATTTACGCCTACCACCATGATCACAGTAGGTGGCTGGACTGCGCGAAGTAACTCAGTAGAGCCCTCGCCAAGAATAGCGCTTATCTGCCTTTGCAAAAATGGTTTCAGATCGTCCGGTGACTGAATTTCTTTAGCTTTTATTCCTTTACGAACTTCCTCAATTAATTTAGTTGTTGTTTTAACACCTACATCAGCCGAAAGTAAAACGGCCTCAAGGTCATCAATAAATTCGTCATCGATTTTAGCATAGCCGATAACAAGTTGTTCGATTTTTTCCGTAAAACTTTTACGCGTCTTCTCTAAACCTGCTTTTAACTTATCAAAAAATCCCATGATAACCTCCTAGTATACCTAATCAGCCGGCTTTATCGCCAAACTTTACTGAGACTAAGCGAGAAATTCCGGCCTCTTCTATTGTAACACCATGCATTACATCAGCAGCCTCCATCGTTCCTTTACGGTGCGTGACTACAATAAACTGAGTTTTGAGTGCATACTCACGCAAAAATGAGCTAAATCGGCGTAGGTTAGCCTCATCGAGAGGCGCATCGATTTCGTCGACAACAACAAATGGTGATGGCCGATAGGTCAAAAATGCAAACAGCAAGGCGATAACAGTCAAAGCCCTTTCTCCGCCTGAAAGCAAAACAAGGTTTTGCAATTTCTTACCTGGCGGCTGAACGATAACTTCAATTCCAGTTTCCAATAAATTGTCTGGATCGGTAAGTCGTATTTGAGCCATGCCGCCGCCAAACATTTTAACGAAAATCTCCCCAAAGTAACCGTTAATTTTATGAAAGGCTTCTTTAAACTGGCTACCCATAGTCATGTCGATATCACCAATGATCGACGAAAGATAGTCTTGTGCAGCCACTAGATCATCATACTGCGTTTGCAGAAACTGACGACGCTCTGAGAGTTTGGCATATTCTTCAACTGCCGTTGGGTTTATCGGTCCCAGTTCGTCTATAGCGGATTCAAGACGGTTAGCGTCTTTAGCAAGTTGTACTGGGTCGTCCGAACGGTACAGTTTAAGGGCCTCCTCCTTCGACAAAGAGTATTGATCACGCAGTTCATCTTTACAGCGCGTTACTTCATAGTCGTACCTTGTTCTAAGAAGTTCAAGCTCATGCAGCCGTCTCTGCAGCTCGGTATGTTTGCGGCGTAATTCTTTTAAATCCTTGTCCAACTTTTGAGCAGCAGTTACAATTTCAAGTTTTCGCATATAGCCTGTTTTATAATCAAGCTCCATGCCGGTTTTTTGATTAATTTGATTAGTTCGAGAAGTGGTTATTACGTTTAGTTCTTCCCTAGTGATAGTTATTTGATGCTCTAGCTTAGTCTGTTCTTCAGTTAAACTAGCCTGTTTATTATTCAAAGCCTGGACATATTCGGTAAGCTGTTTACGGTTTTCCTGCATAGAGGCCGCATTTTGTTCCAAAGCCGATAGTTTGATCTTCTGCTCAGTTAAATCTTGATTTAATTTTTCCTTGCAAGCAATAGCTTCAGCCAATTTAGTACGCCAATCCTCAAGCATCTGCTTATGTACCATATCACGATTTTCCAGATGCTCCACTGTATTTTTAGTATCAATTAGCTTTTGTTCTAATTGAGCTTGTTCCTCCTGATAGTTTTGAATTTCGTATGCTAAGGTTTTTTCACCAATTGTCAAGCGGTTGATTTCGGCTATGATTTTATCGTTATGCACCATTAATTCGGCCTGACGTACTTCAGTTTGTTGCCGATATTCTAGCGCTAATTGAATTTGTTCCGTTAATTCTGCTAAACGTTGTTCATCTGTAGCAACTTCACTCTTGAGTTGACGTAAATTGTGTTCAATACTGCCGATTTTAGTCTGGAGAGATTCTATATCCCTACTCCTGCTTAAAAAGCTGGCATCTCGCCTATTGATTGTTCCACCTGTTATAGATCCGCCAGGGCTAATTAATTCGCCATCCAAGGTTACGATTTTTAGTAAAAATGAACCGCGCTTAGCAAGTTCATACGCTGTATCAATATCCTTAGCGATAATTGTCCGACCAAGCAAGTATTCAATAACGCGGCGATACTTAACATCATAATCCACAAGTTCCGAGGCAAAGCCAAGAGATCCTGGGGAATTAGCCGCAGTTAACTCATAGTCACGGCGTGGTGACGGCTTAATTGTATTTAACGGAAGAAAGGTAGCCCGTCCTAGCCGACCTTCTTTCAAATAGCTTATTGCCTGCTTGGCTGTCTTTTCATCTTCCGTAACAATATGCTGTAGTGCACCGCCCAAGGCAATCTCTATCGCAGTGATATACTTTTGATCAACCTTTAATATCTGAGTTACTGCGCCGCAAATGCCATTTCGCCAAGTCGCAGTGCTTTTTAGGACATTCTTAATACCGCGGCCGAAGCCCTCAAGTTCCTGTTGCATATGATTCAATACTTTTAGGCGGGATTTGTTTTCATTTAGTTGATTGGTAAGTTGGCGCTCATGCACTAATAAGTTTTTTAACTTTTTTTCCAATGACAGCTTCTCTTTTTCTAATTTGTCCTGCTTCAAATCATTTTCTTTAATTCCTAAAGCTAATGTTTTTATTTCTGCAGTCATTTTATTATGATTTGTTTGTGCCGAGGTAAGCTGAGTTTTAAAGTCGGTCTGCTCGTCAAGAACCCCCATCTTTTGGGTATTTAGCCTTGTTAGCTCGTGTTCAATGGCATTAATTGCATTACGATAAGTTACTAGCTCCTGAAGATGATCGAAAGTTTTTTCTTTTTCTGATTCGACCTGTCGTTCATAACTCCTAACAAGACTGGCAAGTTCATCGTATTCTTTCGTTTTATTTGCCAGCAATTGTTTTATAGCAATAATTTGCTCCCGCTTTTCTTCGTAAGCGGTAACTGCCTGGGAAAGCTTATCATTTACCTCATGTAATTGTTCAATGCCGATCGCCTTTTCCTCAACAATTCTATTCTGAGAATATTCGGCTTGACTGATACGCTCACGCAGTACTGCGGCTTGTCCATCTAATCGTTCTATCTCGGTGTTGGCGTTATTAATGTTAGCTAAAAGAGTTGAAAGTTCGTTATCAATTTTTGCTATATCAGAGCGGATCACTTCTTCTTCAGATTCCTTAAGACTAATAGTAGTACTTAAGTTTACTTCATCATCAACAAGCGACTCTTGCTCTTGGTTAGCAATCTCAAGCATCTTTTCTGTTTTATTAAGTCTATTAAGTAATAGACTAGACTGGCAAATTACTAGTTCTGTATATAACTCGTTATAGCGAGTCGTGCGGGCCGCGCTTTCAGATAATGGTCCGAGCTGGGTTTCCAATTCAGCGGTTATATCGGCTACACGTGTTAAATTTTGTGAAGTATCTTCAAGTTTTCGCATAGCCTCTTTTTTTCGATGCTTGTATTTAGTTATACCGGCAGCTTCTTCAAACAATGACCGACGATCTTCAGGCCTGCTGTTTAGGACCTCGTCAATCTTATTTTGACTAATAACAGTCATAGAATCCCGACCTAGCCCAGTATCCGCAAGTAACTCGTGAATATCTTTTAGCCGGCACGACGACTTATTAATGTAGTATTCACTTTCTCCTGAGCGAAAAACCCGGCGTGTGATGGTCACTTCATTAAAGTCTACCGGCAGTAAGTGATCGCTGTTGTCAAAAGTCAACGAAACCTCAGCAATACCGCTCTGACGACGGCCGGCGCTGCCGGCAAATATTACATCCTCTAACTTGGCGCCGCGCAAATTACGAATACTTTGCTCACCCAATACCCAACGAATAGCATCAGTAATATTACTTTTACCGCTACCATTCGGACCAACTATGGCAGTTATCCCCCGCCCAAACTCAATATCTGTCTTTTCAGCGAATGATTTAAAGCCATATAGACCTAGCCTTTGCAATAGCAAACAAATCACCACACATTCAAACATCTAATCATAAATTTTATCATGTAAATCAGAAGGTGAAAAGGGTAAATGTGGAAAGAAAAATTTAAAAAACCTATTTGCAAACGCAAACAGGCTTTTTAAATTACTAATTAACGGGGCTCAACAATAAAGCGGATCGCAGTACGTTCTTCTCCATCAATAGTTATCTCGGCAAAGGCAGGTATTGTTATCAGATTTATACCATTGGGTGCCACAAAGCCACGCGCAACTGCGATTGCTTTAATGGCTTGATTAACTGCTCCTGCGCCAACTGCTTGCACTTCAGCTGAGCCTTTTTCCCTAAGTACGGCAGCAAGAGCGCCTGCTACAGATTTAGGATTCGATTGTGCAGATACTTTAAGTACTTCCAATTACGTTACCTCCTTTGGTTTGAGGGCTATACGATACTAAAGTATTCTGCTGATTTCCTAAAAATTCCTTCAAATATGAATTTCTTTAAACTATTCCAGCATATTTCTTGTTATAATGCATCTATGTCCATTAGTTTCAATTTTTAATAGGCCGATTGTAGTCCCATCGGGCACAAGGCTAAAACTTGCCTTATAGTTATCAGTCCAGGCTTTTATATTTGCGTTTGCTAGACCTCGCACCTTAGATGAGTCCTTGGCATGATGGTGAATAACTACCTCCGCCCCAAGTTCAGTAAAATTGTCCAGGCAACGTGCAACCATAATGTTAAATAAATAGGCGTCCACCATCTCCCCAAAAGCCGGATGATAAGGTCCTGCTAGAACAACATCTCGGCTATTTAAATCATCGCTGGCCTGTAAACCAGTTCGAATAACTGGGATATTGCAACGGTTAAAAATAAGTTTCATAAAAGCTGAGCGGGCAACGGCTTCATTAAGAGGAAGCGGCACATAAGCTCCACTTTGATATAGTCGGGCCAAATGGGTCTCAGCAATAACAAGAGTAGGATAGATGCGCGTAAAATCAGGCTTCAGCTCGGCGGCTTGGAAAGCTGTTTTTATTAAGTTGGACCAATTCTCGGTCGGGAGACCAACCATTAATTGCAGTCCGCATTTAATGCCTGCAGTTTTTATTAAATTTACCGCAGTTCTTATGGCTTGGCTTGTGTGTCCTCGGGCCGCGCTTTGCAGAACTTTATCATCAAGGGACTGCGCCCCAAGCTCAATTGTTGAGACACCTAAACCATGAAGCATTTTTAAAATCTCCGGTGAAATGCAATCGGGCCGAGTGGATAAACGAATTGCCTGAACTTTATCGGCTTTAAGAGCATGATAAGCAGGAGTTAAGAGTGCTTCTTGAATATCGATCGGCAGTGCAGTAAAGCTGCCACCATAAAATGCAATCTCAATTCGCCGTTCGCGGTTTATTCTAGCTAGATGATCTTTAATAACTTGGGCAACAAGTTTAGGGGTCATTGAAGTTTGAAAACCGGTTATTTTTTTTTGATTGCAAAATATACACTGATGGGGACAGCCAAAGTGAGGGATAAATATTGGGATGATATAATGTTTCATAATTACCTCAATAATTAAATGTGGGCGGCCAAAGGCCGCCCTGCTATTGCACAATAACTTCCAATTTTATTAATGCCTGTTTTGCGGCGCGTTGCTCGGCCTCTTTTTTGCTGCGTCCTGTTCCTCGTCCCATCTCAATGCCATTAATTAATATCATTGCATCAAATAGCTTATCATGGTCTGGGCCGCGTTCGGCAATAATCTCGTAGGAAATTTTACTATCACTGTTTTTTTGTACAACTTCCTGCAGCGATGTCTTATAATCCTTAAGATAATCGCCTCGTTCAATCAGCATCAAGTCGTTAGCTAGATGTTCCAAAACAAATTTGGCAGCGCTATCGAAACCACTATCAAGATAAATAGCGCCTATGATAGCTTCGAAGGCATCCGCTAATATCGATAATCGTTCACGCCCGCCTGAAGCAGCCTCGCCTTTGCCTAAAAGCAAGTAGTCTCCGATTCTGATTTTGGACGAACACTGGGCCAACGTCGGTTCACATACCACCATCGCCCGAGCTTTAGTCAGCTCGCCTTCCGGAAGCCCTGGGAAACGCCGGAATAAATATTCACTAATTACCAAGTCGAGAACAGCGTCACCAAGAAACTCTAAACGCTCATTATGGACAATACCATGATGTTTCGCTTCGTTAGCAAACGATGTATGAGTTAAAGCTTGGTGAAGCAAATTCAAGTCTTTAAGGTCAACTTTTAATACACTGCATAACAATTTAAGCTGCTTGATACGATCAGCGTTGAAATGGTTTTTCATGGTTTTAAAAACTATGCTTGATATTTTTTGAGCAAAATAGTCGCGTTATGACCGCCAAAACCAAAGGAATTGGAAATGGCAACATCCACTTTTTGTTCACGCGCTTTATTAGGTACATAGTCTAGATCTAAATCAGGATCTGGCGTTTCGTAATTAATTGTAGGTGGTATTATGCCGTTAGCTATTGTTAAGGCTGTAGCGATACATTCAATACCGCCAGCTGCACCAAGCAAATGACCAGTCATTGATTTGATAGAACTTACAGCCATTTTGTGAGCGTGCTCACCGAATAGACTTTTAATAGCAAGTGTTTCATTCTTATCATTTAATGGTGTAGAAGTACCATGTGCATTTACATAGTCAACATCATTTGTGCTTAGCCCAGCATCTTCAATTGCCATTGCCATACATTTTGCAGCTTGTGCTCCTTCAGGAGCAGGCGCTGTTATATGGAAAGCATCTGCATTATAACCATAGCCGGCAATCTCAGCATATATATGAGCACCGCGGGCTAAAGCGTGTTCAAGTGATTCTAAAACTACGACGCCAGCACCCTCACCCATGACAAAACCATTACGGTCTTTATCAAAGGGGCGGGAAGCTTTAGTCGGTTCGTCATTGCGAGACGAAAGAGCTTTCATGGAACAGAAGCCAGCTACAGCTGCAGGAGAAACTGCTGCTTCGGTACCGCCAGCGACCATTACGTCAGCGTCACCACGCTGAATTACCTTGAAAGCATCGCCGATTGAGTTAGTGCCAGTAGCACAAGCAGTTACTACACAGCTATTAGGACCTTGAAGACCATAAGTAATTGATGTTTGACCTGATGCCATATTTGCAATCATCATTGGCACAAAGAACGGACTAATACGGCCGGGCCCTTTATCAAATAGGACTTTAAATTGCTCATGAAGAGTTTCAATGCCGCCGATGCCTGTGCCAATATATGTGCCTATCCGGCTTCTATCCTCGCAGTCAAGATCTATCTTAGCATCCTCTAAGGCCATTTTTGTTGCCGCTACGGCAAACTGGGTAAAGCGATCCATTCTTTTGGCTTCTTTTTTGTCGATGTATTGGGCAGGATCAAAGTTTTTTACTTCGCCTGCAATTTGAGCTGTAAAGTCGCTCGCATCAAAACGAGTGATTGGGCCAACGCCCGAAACACCATTAATCAGCGATTGCCAAAAATCATCTTTTCCAATGCCTACAGGACTTATTGCGCCCAAACCTGTTATTACGACTCGTTTCTTCAAAATGATCACCTCACATTTTATTAACTTTTAAAAAGCGGTCTATAAATAATACTCGGCATTGCCCAGCATTATATTGCCTCAACTTCATTAATGATTCTGGCAAAAATTTCCCTCACAGGTAGTATTTCCTCTATTTTATGAATATACTCGCCGGTAAATACCAATCCTGTCTCAACATCGCCTTGTTGAGCGCGGATAAGCGCCTTTATTATACAGAAATTTCTGGCACAATGTTTAAGACAAGCATCACACGATTTTGGGGTCGGCGCAGCATCTTCAAGAACTTTCGCAACGAATGGGTTTTTAATAGCCCGCCCAGGAAATCCTACCGGACTTTTTATAAGAACAACATCCTCCGGCTTGGCTTTTAAGTAAAATTCTTTTAAAGCAGGAGCCCCATTGGCTTCTTCACTGGCCGCAAAACGAGTGCCCATTTGCACACCACTTGCACCAAGTTTCAATGTTTCTACAATCTCACGGCCGGACATAACTCCACCGGCAGCAATAACAGGAATTTTAACAGCCTTACTAATATCAGGGATTAATGATTCCAACGTTTGTTCTGTACCTAAATGTCCACCTGCCTCTTTGCCTTCGACAACGACGGCAGAAGCACCTAGCGATTCAGAAATTTTTGCAAGTTTTACCGATGATACGATTGGTACTATTGGAGTACCGGAGGCTTTGCCCATTCCAAACATATCACGCGAAAAGCCTGCACCCGCAACAATTAAATCAATACCTTCATCAATTGCAGTTTCAACAAGTCCGGCAAACACTCTTGCCGCTACCATTGCGTTTATACCAATTATACCTTTTCCATTTGTCAGTGAACGAGCCAAACGAATTTCATACCGGAGTTCATCGAAAGTCATTCCGGATGCAGCAATTAAGCCAATTCCACCTTCGTTGGCAACAGCTGCCGCTAAGCGAGCTGTAGAAAGTCGTATTGCCATGCCACCCTGCATAATAGGTACTTTAGCAACCAGATGGCCTATTTTTAGTTCTGGAAGTTTCAAGTATTAACTCCTCCATTCAGCAGCTCTTACCTTAAGAAAGCCCCGCGAAACGAAAACTAATTTCACGGGACCTTCTTCTTTTAACAGGTAATACTAGCCTTGTTTCTCCTGATCTATGTAGGTAACTGCGTCTTTAACAGTCTTGATCTTCTCAGCCACTTCATCAGGGATTTCAATATTGAATTCCTCTTCAAAGGCCATGATCAATTCAACAATATCAAGAGAATCGGCACCCAAATCATCAATAAATGTGGAATCGATATTAACATCGGCTTCATCAACGCCAAGTTGTTCAACAACGATCTCTTTAACTTTATCGAATGTTGTCATGCTGGTTCACCTCCTTCCACAAGCTTTTATATTTATTATTTACATTACCATACCGCCATCAACATTTAAAGTTTGCCCGGTAATATAATTAGCTGAGTCAGAAACCAGAAATAGAACAGCTTTAGCTATATCATTAGGGTCACCTAAGCGGCCAAGCGGAATTTTCTGTGCTAGGTCAATCTTAACTTGCTCGGATAAAACTGCGGTCATATCGGTGCTAATAAAGCCTGGAGCAATGGCGTTGACTGTTATGCCGCGAGGTGCCAATTCTTTTGCCATCGACTTGGTAAATCCAATTACACCAGCCTTAGCAGCAGCATAATTTGATTGACCAGCATTACCCATCAGACCAACAACTGAAGTCATGTTAACAATTTTTCCGCTTTTTTGTTTCATCATTACTTTAGAAACGGCTTTTGTGCAGCTGAAAACGCCTTTTAGGTTGGTGTTGATTACATCATCCCAATCAGTCTCTTTCATTCTCATTAATAGGCCGTCTCGCGTAATTCCGGCGTTATTAACAAGAATATCAATGCGGCCAAATGCCTCTATTGTTTGCTTAACCAAATTATCGACAGCAACTGCATCAGATACGTCAGCCTGAACAACTATCGCTTGTCCGCCCTCTGCCAATATTGCGTCTTTAACGTTCTCGGCAGCAGCCGCGTTGCCTGCATAGTTTACAACAATTTTAGCGCCCGCTTTGGCCAATTCGAGTGCTACCGAACGACCAATTCCGCGAGAGGCACCTGTAATAATTGCCACTTTACCGTCTAAAAGCATTTTAGCGAACCTCCTTGAAATAATCAAGGGTTTTTTCTAACGAATCTATTCCCTCGACATTAAGTGTCAAAACTTCCTTCGCGATTTTTTTAGTAAACCCGGTTAATACCTTGCCTGGACCTACTTCTACAAAAACTTCAGCTCCATAGCTAACTATTTCGGCTACACAGTCTTCCCAACGAACAGCATTAGCCGCTTGATCGACCAAAGAAGGTTTAATTGCACTTCCTAAGGTGATAATCTTACCAGTTAAGTTAGCTACAACAGGTATATTAGCATCGTTCACTATTACCTTATCAAGCTCTGCAGCAAGTTTTACCGAAGCCGGCCTCATCAGCGTACTATGAAACGGAGCACTAACCGGGAGCATTACCGCTCGTTTTGCACCAGCATTCTTTAAGGCTGCAGCCGCTTTTTCAACAGCATCGGCAGTTCCAGCAATAACCACTTGGCCTGGGCAATTAAAATTAACTGCTTGAACAGGCCCATGCTCAACCTCAACTTGTTTACAAATATCTATTATTAATTGACGATCTAGGCCGAGAATTGCTGCCATACTGCCCTCGCCAAGCGGAACGGCTTCTTGCATAAACTGTCCACGTTTTCTTACTAACCTTACGGCGTCACCAAAAGCGAGCGAACCAGCAGCTACAAGGGCTGAATATTCACCCAAACTATGTCCGGCTACAATATCGGGAGTAATTCCTAGCTCTTTTAAGACTTCATAGCAGGCAATGCTTACCGTTAATATGGCAGGCTGTGTATTAAAAGTTTTCTTGAGTTCTTCTTCAGGTCCTTCAAAGCACATATCGGTAATCGAAAATCCCAGCGCGGCATCGGCCTCATCAAATATCTTTTTCGCGCAGCTGTAATTTTCATATAAATCTCTTCCCATTCCGACTGTTTGAGAACCCTGCCCTGGGAATACAAAAGCTATTTTTCCCATAATTCACTCTCCCTTTTTATGATTGGACGATGTGATTTATGTTGTCAACTACTGCGGGAATTCCTTGCACCAGTTCTTGCATAATTTCATCTACTGTTTTAATTTCATCAACAAGACCAGCAATTTGGCCTATCATAACAGAGCCGTAATCGACATCACCGTCAACGACTGCGGCGCGTAATTTGCCTGCTCCAAGCTTTTCTAATTCCTCTTCAGGTACGCCGCCTTTTTCCAATTCAAGATATTCGCGTGTCAGCTTATTACTTATAACTCGAACGGGGTGTCCGGTACTAACTCCAGTCAGTACGGTTGAACGCTCTTTTGCTTTAACCACAGCTTGTTTATAGTTTTCATGAGCCGTACATTCACTGGAAGCAACAAAGCGAGTTCCAATCTGTACACCATCGGCACCTAATGCTAAAGCAGCCACAATGCCGCGTGAATCAGCGATACCGCCCGCAGCAATTACTGGGATGCTTACAGCGTCTACAACCATTGGCAGCAATGCCATTGTTGAAACTTCACCAACATGACCGCCGCTTTCCCAACCTTCAGCAATTATGGCATCAACACCAATACGCTCAAGTCTTTTAGCCAACGCCACGGAAGCTACTACAGGAATAACTTTGGTACCAATCTCTTTCAATGCCGGAATATATTCACCGGGATTACCAGCACCAGTTGTAACAACCGGCACTCTCTCCTCTACAACAACTTGCATAACTTCTTTAACAAAAGGCGACATAAGCATAATATTTACACCGAATACATTCGATGTCAATGCTTTAGCTTTTTGAATTTCTTTTCTTAGAGCATCAGGTGGCATATGACCGGCACCGATAACCCCAAGACCTCCAGCATTCGAGACAGCAGCGGCCAATTCAGCCGTCGCAACCCAAGCCATCCCCCCTTGCATTATGGGGTATTTAATATTAAGTAACTGGCAAAGTTTGTTTTTAAGCAATAGTGTTATCCTCCTTGCTCCATTTTATAACGCAGGAAGCCCAAGTCAGGCCAGCTCCGAAACCTACTAAAACTACTGTATCGTCTTTTTTAACCTTGCCGCATAAAACAGCTTCTTTTAGGGCAATAGGTATTGATGCTGCTGAGGTATTACCATATTTATCAACATTAATCATAACTTTATCAAGCGGAAGTTTCAGTCTTTTAGCTGCAGATTGAATTATTCTAATATTTGCTTGATGCGGAATGAAGCAATCAACGTCTTCAGGCGAAAGGCCGGCAGTTTCAAGCGCCTTTAGCGCAGCCTCCCCCATTACCTTAATGGCAAATTTAAAAACCTCATTGCCATTCATATGTACATAGTGCATCTTATCAGATACTGTGAGGGCAGACGCCGGCAGACGTGAACCACCTGCTGGAAGCTTTAAATGCTCACCGCCTGCACCTTCGGCACCAAGCTCAACACCAAGGATGCCATATCCATCGTCTACAGCGGACAATACCGCAGCACCTGCGCCATCGCCAAAGAGTACACATGTATTTCTGTCAGTCCAGTCTAGAATCTTAGATATTGTTTCAGCCCCTACAACAAGAACTTTTTTATAAAGTCCGGCACTTATAAACTGACTTCCTGTCACGAGGCTATAGACAAAACCAGAACACCCAGCCGACAGGTCAAACGCTGCTGCCTTAGTAGCCTTTAGCTTATCTTGTATTATACACGCCACAGAAGGAAAATACATATCTGGCGTTGCTGTACCAACAATGATTAAGTCTAGTTCGTCAGCTGTTATACCAGCATCTTCCAATGCCTTTTCAGCTGCCTTCACAGCTAAATCAGAAGTTGCAGTAGCATCATCCGCGATGTGCCGCTGTTTGATACCTGTGCGTTCTACTATCCAATCATCAGAAGTATCAACCATTTTTTCCAAATCAAAATTAGTCAATACTTTTTCAGGAACATAATACCCTAAACCGATTATACCTACAGCATTATTCGCCTTCATTGGTCAAAATCCCCTCCCTAGCTATTTGTTCACGTATATGATCTACTACCTTCTGCTCAGTGAACTCTTTGGCAACGCGTATGGCATTTTTAATAGCTTTCGCTTTAGAACTGCCGTGACATATTATAAAACCGCCTTCTACCCCTAAAAGCGGCGCTCCGCCGTACTCGGTATAGTCTAACTTCTTTTTTAAACTTTTAAGAACCGGAAGTACTAACATCGCTGCCATTTTTGTAATAAAACTGCTGTTTTTAATTGCATCTTTTAATAACTGCATTATCGCGCCGGCCAGGCCCTCACCAAGCTTGAGTACTACATTGCCGACAAAACCGTCGCAAACAACCACATCAACTGTACCTTTAGGAATATCGCGTCCTTCAACATTTCCTATAAAGTTTACAGTATTTAGTTGTTTGAGCAAAGGATACGTACTGAGAGCCTGCTCATTGCCTTTCGTCTCTTCTTCTCCGATATTTAAAAGACCTACTCTAGGTTTATTAATGCCCCAAATATACTTAGAGTATATTGAACCCATTATCGCACTTTGAACTAGGTGCTTTGGTTTACTATCAACATTAGCACCTGAATCAAGTAAAATTGTTACTCCTGTTAAATTAGGTATAGGTGTAGCAATAGAGGGACGCTCAATTCCCTTTATTCTTCCTAACCCAAATAAGGCAGCGGCTACAGCAGCGCCAGTACTACCGGGAGAAACAACGGCATCACACACGCCATCTTTAACTAACCGTGTGGCTACTACAATTGAGGAGTCTTTCTTTTTACGAATCGCAACGGCGGGATGTTCGTGCATTTCAATTACTTCGCTTGCATGCTGAACTGAAATCCCAAGCGACTGCCAGTTACCGCACCGATTTAGAGCTTGTAAAATTTCGTTTTCATTTCCTACCAAAGTAATTTCACATTTATATTCTTTAGCCGCTTCAACGCAACCTAACACAATTTCCAGAGGCCCATAGTCAGTGCCCATAGTATCAACGGCAACTCTCATCAAAAGTCTCCCTTCATTCTTCCAGTGAAACCATTATAAATTTGGCCCGAAACACTTCCTGCTTTTCGTTCCTAGTTTTAACCCAAATAAAATATTTATTGCCTCTTTTTTTTACAAGTTCCGCTTTGGCTATTAATTTTTCACCTTTTTTTATAGGAACCTTGTATTTTATATTAGCTACCCCGGTTACAGCCACCGGTGCATCAATTACCGCCAAAGCAAGCGAATTAGCTTGTGAGAAGACATGATGTCCACGAGCAATCTGGATTTTCTCAAATACCATTTCAGGTGTAACAGTCATGATTGAAATAGCTCTCTTGCCGAGCTCCAAATCAATCAGCTCACCGACTACATCGGTACTAGCGATTGTCTTTGGTTCCTTACGGGCTATCTCGGCCATTTGTTTAGTACGTTCACGCAGTTCAGGTATACCTAATTCAAGACGATCCAAGCGGATAGTTTGAACGCTGACTTTAAGCAACTCAGCTAATTCTTCGTCTCGGATAAAAGGCGAACTATTAATTTTTTCTTGAAGCATTTTTTGGCGTAGTTTTTTTTGCAGTCGCGCCATATTATCACCCACGTTTAGTACCAAGTATTAAAACCAATTTATAACATCTATTATAAGCAGTTAGTACTAAAGAAATCAAGCCATAATTTTAGAAAGCTATTAAAAATCTGTTTAGGATCCGTTCTTTAAAAATAAAACGAGCAAAACGAAATTTCGTTTTGCTCTAATTTAGCTTATTCAGCTGCTTTTACGACTTCCTTACCATCGTAATATCCGCAATCAGGACAAACACGATGCGGCATTTTCAGTTCGTGGCATTGTGGGCATTCAACAAAGCCAGGCACCGATAACTTCCAATTAGCACGGCGGCTATCACGGCGGGCTTTAGACATTTTGCGCTTAGGTACTGCCATTAGTTACACCTCCTTAAAACGTTTAACGGTGAAAATCATCTTTATCCAATAATTGCTGTAGCGCTGCGAGCCTGGGATCAATCACACCTATCTCGCATGCACAAGTAGAGATATTTAAATTCGTACCGCACTTCGGGCATAAACCTTGGCAGCCTTCTTTACAGACCGTCTTTAACGGCTTAGCAAGAATAATGCTTTCGCGCAGCAAATCGCTGATATTGATCTCATCACCATGATAGGTATTGATCTCATCGGATTCACTAACTTTATTGGTTTCCCGAAATTCTTCAATAAAAGGAATTTCAGAACAGGCGGTATATTTTTCTAGGCAACGGTCACACTCAAAGTTTGAAGTAAATTCAATAACCCCGCTAACTTTTAAGCGAAGTCCGTCATTTACAATTTCCCCGGCAGCAACAATAGGGTCATTAATCCAAGTGCTGTCGCTTTCTTCAAAAAGATCAGCGGCGGAAAAACACAAGCGAAAATTTTGAGTTGCTCCAATATTATCTTTGACACGTTGGATGTTAATTTTCATCATTTTCCACCAACCTTCATTAATTATAGCGACCCCCATTATGTTTGTCAAGAAATCAAAGTGGCAGGGATAAATTACCCTACCACACATTATCTAAAAACTATTTTGCGCAGATTTCTTTAGTATCGCGCGCAATTACAAGCTCTTCATTAGTAGGAATTATAAATAGTTTAACTTTAGCGCCGTCTACGCTGATTTCTGTGGCTTTGCCGCGAACGTTATTTTTAACGGGGTCGATTTTAGTGCCAAGGTATTCAATACCAGAACATATTGCTTCACGCATAGATGATGAGTTCTCACCAAGACCAGCTGTAAAGACGATTGCGTCAACGCCGTTCATAGCCGCAGCATAACTTCCGATATATTTACGAACTCTGTAAGCAAACATATCCAACGCTAATTGAGCGCGTTTGTTACCTTCATTTGCTGCACTCTCGATGTCGCGGAAGTCGCTTGATACTCCCGAGATACCAAGAACACCAGATTTTTTATTAATATACTGGTCGATTTGATCAGCGTCCATGTTTTCTTTTTTCATGAGGAGCGGCAGAATTGCAGGATCGACATCGCCGCAGCGAGTTCCCATTACCAAGCCTTCAAGTGGTGTTAGACCCATGCTAGTATCGATACATTTGCCGCCATCAACAGCTGCTACACTGGATCCATTGCCAAGGTGGCAAGTGATAATTTTTAAGTCTTTAATATCTTTGCCCATCATATCTGCTGCAACTTTAGATACAAAACGATGGGAAGTTCCATGGAATCCATATCTTCTTATGCGATACTTTTCATAAGCCTCATATGGCAGGCCATATATGAAAGCATGTTTAGGCATTGTTTGATGAAAAGCAGTATCAAACACACCAACTTGTTCTACACCGGGCATGAGTTCAGCGCAAGCGTTTATGCCAAGAATATTCGGCGGGTTATGAAGCGGTGCCATTTCTATGCACTCTTCCAATGCTTGCATAACTTCCGGGGTAATAAGAACCGAAGACGCAAACTTTTCTGCGCCATGTACAACACGATGGCCGACAGCTGAAATTTCGATCATATCAGTTATAACACCGTGATTTTTGTCCGTCAACGCCTCCGTTACCATTTTGATGGCGATGCTGTGATTTTTAATGTCAGCGTTGATAACAACTTTGTCTTTTCCGGCTGGCTCATGCTTTAAAACCGAGCCCTCAATGCCAATACGCTCGACAAGACCTTTAGCCAAGACCGATTCATCGGTCATATCAAATAATTGATACTTAAGAGATGAGCTACCACAGTTTACAACTAGAACTTTCACTTACTGAATCCTCCCAACATAATCTTGATATGTATTACTTATGAAGCCATTTGACAACATCTTGTTCTTTATTCGACACATGTATTATTTTACCTGCAAAGTTATAAAACTATTAGCGTAAAAAAAGAATTTATTTGTTGAATTGCAGGATTTACTGCCATATATGAGAACTTTTTACCAATATCTTAAAACTTGAGGGATGTAATATGAATACCGTTGGACTTATTGTTGAATATAACCCATTTCATAACGGACATCAGTGGCATATCGAAAGAGCGAGACAAGCGACAGGTTGCAAATACGTTATTGGTGTTATGAGCGGAAATTTCGTTCAACGTGGCGAACCCGCTGTTTTTGATAAATGGAAACGCGCTGAAATGGCAGTAAAATCCGGTGTCGATCTTATTATTGAACTCCCAACAGTCTTTGCAGTACGAAGCGCCCAGTTCTTTGCTGAAGGTGCCGTGCGCCTCTTATCCTCGCTTGGTTTGGTAACTCATCTTTGTTTTGGCGCTGAATCCCCAGATATTCAAACTTTAAATATTATGGCCGATGCTAGCAGCAATGAACAAAATATAGCAAAAATGCAGTTGTTAATGAAAGACGGAATTAGCTACGCTGCCGCACTAGGATCAGTTATTGAAAAACAATGCTCTATTCAACTTGAATCCATAGCATCGCCTAATAATATCCTGGCTGTTGAATATTTGAAAGCTATTAGAAAATTCGCGCCACAGCTTATTCCAATGCCAATTCTCAGAAAACATTCCCGCTATCATGACACTGAGATAAATGCCCCCTTGGCCAGCGCCACCGCCGTCAGAAGGGAGATTATCACAAAGCGGACTATAACTACCAAGGCAGAGCAAGCTATGCCGCAAGACACTGCGAAAATTGTTGGTCAATGTTTAAATGAAGGACGAGGCCCGGTAACATTTTCAGCGTTCGAAAAACCCATTTTAGCGCAATTACGTTTACTTACCCTTAAACAAATAGAAGATTTGCCTGAAGTGTCTGAAGGACTACACAATAAAATCAGCGACGCAGTGCTCAAGGCGACAAGCATAGAACAACTCCTCACCATAATAAAAAGTCGACGTTATCCTTATACTCGTCTGCAGCGAATTCTTATTCACGCTTTAGTTGGTATTACAAAAACCGACATATCCACCTTCGACGAAACTGGTCCGCTTTATGCCAGGGTGTTAGCTTTTAATGCATGCGGCCGTCAGATACTGAAAAAGATGACAGAGACAGCATCCATTCCCAGTATAATAAAAACTGCAGCCCACCTTAACAGCAAACAACGCTCAATCGGCAATCTAACACCGTTTGAGCGTATGCTGGCAATCGACACTCTAGCTACCGACTTATACGTATTAGGAATGCCCAATCCTAACTTGAGCCATGGTGGATGGGATTTTCGCTGTTCACCGCAGTACATTCATCACTATTAATTATCCGTTTGATCTCCGGCATCATATTGCTGGCCGCCTCCTCACCCAGTCTTACGCATTCATCAATAGCTTCAAATGAGCTTGGTGATATATGGGCAATATCAGGCTGTATCAAAATATCACAATTTTTATGACGACGTTTTAAAAGCTCACGTTCCATGATGTCAATGGATTGAATGAGTACATCAAATACATTTGTAATATTACAAACAACCCCTGCATGAGCCAAATCGACAGCTATCACAACATCTGCACCCATTGATCTTGCTATATCAATGGGTGTTGGGTTTAATACAGCACCATCGACCAACATCATATCACCAATTTTGTGCGGAACAAATACCCCGGGTACTGATGTACTCGCTCGTACGGCCTGAGCTACATCTCCCTCAGTAAAAATAACTTCCCGTCCATAGTTGATTTCAGTTGCGACAATTGCTAATGGTATATTAAGGTCCGAAAACTTTTTTTGCTGGGTTAAAAGGCTAATGGTGTTAAGGACTTTATCACCCGAGATTATCCCAAGCTTAGGTATGACAAAATCCAGCCAATATCTTGGTTTAAGATGCTTTGCCAATTTAACAATAGTATCCGGACTATGTCCGGCACAATAAAGCGCGCCAATCATACTGCCTATACTGCAGCCAGCTATAAAATCAATAGGAATATTCTCGCGTTCTAAAACTTTTAAAACACCGACATGGGCGAGACCACGCAAACCACCAGAACCAAGAGCTAAACCTATCTTTAACCTCATATTCCCCCCCCTAGCTCTAATTTACACTTGGTTTTAGTTATATTACCTCTATCCATTCATATATATATAATGTTTACGGCTTAAATTACCGCGTAATTTTTTCAATGCCTGGATAGAGGAGGAGATTATTCTATGAGGCTTTTTGACAGAGGCAAACGTTATCGTTCTCGCCTCCTGGCATACTTCATGGCGTTTGGCACTGTCTTTATCGTCGTAACGATGGTGAAATTTCCGAAAGATGCATTTGACTCAGCAATTATGGGACTTAATCTTTGGTGGAATATCGTCTTTCCATCACTATTGCCCTTCTTCATTCTATCCGAAATTTTAATGGGATTAGGGGTGGTCCACTTTATTGGAGTTCTTCTAGAACCTTTAATGCGTCCACTCTTTAATGTTCCCGGTGTCGGCGCATTCGCAATGTCAATGGGCCTCGCATCTGGTTATCCAATGGATGCAGTAATAACTTGCAAATTCCGCAAAAATCAACTATGCAGCGCGGTCGAAGCCGAGCGCCTTTTGTCTTTTACTAACACTGCCGACCCGTTGTTCATGGTTGGCGCCGTCGCTGTCGGTATGTTTGGCATGCCAGAATTAGGCATAACAATTGCATTAGCTCACTACATATCAAGTTTCTTAGTAGGCATAATTTTCCGTTTTCACGGCCTGAATCGGGATAGGTATGAGACTCCCAAAAGGAATACTGAGCAAAAAGGCAACATTATCGTTCGCGCCTTTCGCGCTCTATACAATGCCCGCCAAGAAGATAAGCGATCACTAAATCAACTGCTCGGCGATTCTGTCAAAAGCTCAATGAATACTATTTTGCTTATTGGCGGTTTTATTATATTGTTCTCGGTTTTCTTGCGCATCCTATCGGTTGTTGGTGTAACTGCTTTTCTAGGTACTTTCTTTGCTGCTTGCCTCAGCACGTTTGGCCTAAGCGAAAGTCTATCCCCAGCTTTGGTTAGCGGATTATTTGAACTTGACCTAGGTGCTATGGCTGCCAGCCAGGCCGATGCCCCGCTTATTGAAAAAGTTGCGATTGTCAGCGCGATAATCGCATGGAGCGGACTTTGTGTGCATGGTCAAGTAGCTAGCATCGTAATAGAGTCAGGCATTAGAATGACACCTTACATGGTTGCCAGATTCTTGCATGCATTATTGGCAGCTCTACTTACAGTTGTATTATGTGAACCCGCCCAAAGTGCAGCAAAAGTGTTTACAATGCCAGTAATGCTTAATATGGGAAATACAAACACTCTTGCTTTTTGGCTAGCAAGATTAGAGCAAATCGGTTACCAGTTAATAATCTTGACAGCAATCTTAATAACGGTATCAATCGCTATTCATATTACCAGAAGTTTGTATTTTTATATAAAAAGATAACTTATGATGCTTGATTTTTTTGATTTTGCTGACTTTGCTGATAAAGCTCATTATGGCCGGCGCGAACAACTTCTAGCGCCCTCTCTAGATTAGCCTCTAAATGCTTAAAAACATCATCTGCATAGCCAACTGCGTCACTTTGTAGACTGCGGGCTGATTTTTGAGCCTCAGCGATTATACCGCTGGCGCTCTCTTGCGCTTGTTGGGTAATTACATTCTCATCGGTAAGTTTCATAACGTAATTTTTTGCTTGATCAATTATATTTTGCCCTTCTTTATGGGCGTCATCCAAAATGCGTTTGCGTTCGCTAATAATACGCTTTGCCTCAGCTATATCACTAGGTAGCGCTTCACGTAAATCATCGATAATTCTTGCCAGATCATCTTCTTCGACAATCCTTTTATTGGTAAAGGGAACCCTCGATGCATCAATAAGCAGATTTTCCAGTTCTTCTAAAATCTCATCAATACTCATATTTTCCTCCCCCAACAATACTTCATGAAGTTTGATAACGCTTTTTCATCTCAATTTCGACACATTCCGGGACTAACCCTTTTATGCATCCGCCAAATTGCGCCAATTCTTTGACACCACTTGAACTTAAAAAAGAATACTCACTACTAGTCATCATAAACACTGTTTCAATATCTGGGTCAACTTTTTTTATTAATAAGGCTCTCTGGAATTCATATTCAAAATCGATTAACGCCCGTAGACCCCTAACAATTATTTTTGAATTCTGCTGCTTAACATAGACGTTAAGCAAGCCAGAAAATGAATCAATACGAACATTCTTAAGATGCTTAGTCGATTCTTCTAATAAGTAAACCCTTTCAGCCATATTAAAAAGGGGTTTTTTACTAGGATTATGAAAAACGGCAACAATGAGCTCATCAAACATTGTACTTGCTCGCTCAAAAACATCAATATGACCATTTGTTACTGGATCGAAACTACCGGGACATATTCCAATTCGCACAATAATACCTCCATTTCATAAGGTGAGAAAACTAACTAATGTCTCGCCGTATTTTTCGGTCCTTTTTACTTTAAGTTGGTTAAACTCTCCCCTTATTTGCTCATGATTCGAATGTTCTACTACAATGATACCTTCTACCGACAAAATATTGCTGGTATCAATTTTGGTTAGTACCATTTCAACAAGGCCTTTATTATAAGGCGGATCACAAAAAATCAGTTCAAAGCGCTTGTTTTCCTTAATTAGCCAGTCTAGACCATAAAACACATCACTTTTTAAAACCACTGCTCTATCATTAAATTTAGTAAGATCAATGTTGTCGCGAACTAAGTTTACGCTTGCCGAACTTTTATCAATAAACAAAGCTGATGCAGCACCTCGACTTAAGGCTTCAAGCCCTAGATTTCCAGTTCCGGCAAACAAGTCTAGTACATTAGTGTTAGCTATGAATGGCCCTAAAATATTAAATACAGACTCTTTAACACGGTCACTAGTCGGTCGCGTTTCCATCCCGCGTGGCGTTTTTAGCCGTGTCCCCTTGGCGCTACCGGTAATTATTCGCATATCTACCCCACATTACCTGTGAATTTTTAACATATTTGGACATAACACATTTCATTATACTACTTTAATCAAACCAAAAAAAGCAACAATCTGTAAGATTTTACAGGAAAAATGGAAAACTAAGAGAAATTCTATTTTATACTTCGGATTCAAAATTTTATCTAATAACCCTAGATAAATCAAGGCTATTCTCGTCAGTTGATTAATATCGCTTGAGGTGTTTAATGCTTAAACGGTCCATAGGTTATTTGTTAATAATTTTTGCGTTATTATCCATTAATATAATGGTGCAAAGTATTTGTAAAAACATCAAAACTGTCACTCCTGTTGAAGGACTAAATTATAAAAACTATTGGTTGAAGGTTATCGTACTTCCTCTCGATAGCCGACCAGCATGTACCAATTTTGTTGAGAGACTAGGAGCAATTTCTGGAATTGAGATAATCCTCCCGCCGTCGGAAATTTTAGATAATTATAAAACGCCAGCTGATAAAAACGCTCTTCGAATTTGGTTGAAAAATGAGGGGAAGAATGCTGATGCGGCAATAGTATCCGTCGATATGCTCACCCACGGGAGTTTGCTGGCCTCTCGTTTATCGGCCGGCAGTCCTGAAGATAACCAAGCTGTCCTTGAATTATTAAAAGCGATCCATAAAGAAAATGACAATCTAAAAATCTATGCTTTTAATATAATTCCCCGTTTACTTCTAGCTGATAGCAAGGAAAACTCCGTATATCAAAAAAATGTTTTTAAATACTCGGTATTAAAAGATCAAGTATACACTTTCGAAAATCCCTCTGATATCGAAAAACTATCTGAACTCGAAAATCAAATCCCACCGCATGTTTTATCACGCTATAACGATTTGTATCAACAAAATGTTAAAATCAATACTGAGCTCGCGCACTTAGTTGAAGAAGGAGTCATCACTTGCTTGGTCATTGGCCAAGACGATGGATACCCCTTTGGAATTCCTAATATAAGCAAGAAACAAATTCAGCACTATGTTAGTCAATTGTCTAGCAGAGATAGAATTATCATTACACGCGGCACTGACGAAGTCGCTTTATCGCTGCTCGGAAGAATCGTAACAGACTTTAGCAGTCATCACCCTCGTGTATTTGTAATGTATTCAGATGAGAATGCTCCGCGAGTTACAATGCCCTATATGCCTAATACCGTGGCAACAACGGTAAGGGAAAAAATTTTCCTTACCGGTTGTCAGGAAACTAATGATATAAATACAGCCGACTATGTTCTCTATGTCCACATCGGCACCGATAAAAATATAGATAATCTGCCCGAAATGGCTAAACAGCTTAATGATTTACTCAATAATGGCTATAAAGTAGCATTAGTAGATTTAAGTGAAAACTTTTACGCTAGCCAGACGCTTTTTCCTCATTTAGATAAGAAAAATGCAGTTGTAACAAAGCTTATAGCGTATGCCGGCTGGAATACCACAAGTAATTCGGTCGGTACAGCAGTAACGCAGGCTTTAGTTTTCACTGACGGATTAAAAAGATACCATTCTGCTTATGATATAGTTAAGCTACATCAAGATAATCTAGAATTTCTAACTTCAAGATTCCTCGATGATTGGTACTTCCAAAAGAATATCCAGGACATCATTAATAGTCATCTCAAGGATCGTAAGGCTGACCCCTACAACCTGAATGGTGTTTACGCACAAACAAACCGCCTGGTAAGCACTCTTATGCAAAACCAGGCTCAGATCCTGTATCATGACTATTTTTATAACCACCCTATTTTAATTAAGACACCAGATGGACTAAAAAAATATTATATAACTGACCTTAATGTGGAAGCTCATCTACCATGGGAGCGAACTTTTGAAATTTTTATCAATACTAAATTATCCTATGGTCTTTATCAATGACGGTAAAATATCACAGAAAACAGTTGACAATAATGCCCTCTCTGTGTATACTTAATAACTGTGATAACAAACTGTTTTGTGTAATCTTACGATTATATAGGGGCGTAGCCAAGTCGGTAAGGCAACGGACTTTGACTCCGTCATGCGTTGGTTCGAGTCCAGCCGCCCCTGCCATCTTTACTTCGGGATGTGGCTCAGCTTGGTAGAGCGTTCGGTTCGGGACCGAAAGGTCGCAGGTTCGAATCCTGTCATCCCGACCATTTAAATTATATAACCCAAATATAAAGACATAAGCTTCAGCTACATCCGCAAGGACCTGGCGCAGCTTATGTCTTTTATAATGCCTAAAATATTCTAAGCCGCCGGTAATGTCAAACCGGCGGCTTCTTCTTATAATTCTTCAGTTCTGTCTTTCTTAGCGTTGGCAATAATTGTCTCTGCAATCCGCTGCGGAACTTCTTCGTAATGTGAGAAGCTCATATCATAGTTGCCCCGGCCCTGGGTTATTGATCGCAAATCGACGGTATATCTGAACATCTCTGAGAATGGAACTTGAGCTTTTACTAAACTCATTCCTTTACCAACCGGTTCCATACCTAATACGCGGCCACGTTTCCCATTGAGGTCTCCTATGACATCACCCATGAAAGACTCCGGTACATTTATCTCAACATTGCAGATGGGTTCTAATAACACAGGCTTTGCCTGAAGAGCTCCTTTCCTCAACGCCCCTGAACTAGCGATTTTAAAGGCCATTTCTGAAGAGTCTACTGTATGATATGAGCCATCGTATAGTGTAACCTTAACGTCAACCATCGGATAGCCAGCTAATATTCCTCCATTTAGTGCTTCGCGTACACCTTTTTCGACCGCAGGAATATACTGGCGCGGTACAGCGCCGCCAAAGATAGAATCCACAAATTCGAACTGTTTACCTGGCTCCAGCGGATCAAGTTGGAGCCAGACATGGCCAAACTGTCCATGTCCACCGCTTTGTTTCTTATGCTTACCCTCAACTTTAACAGAGCCACGAATGGTCTCACGATAAGGAATTTTAGGATCGCGCAGCAGTACATCAACACCGAATTTACGTTTCATGCGCTCTGCAAGAATATCGGTATGCAGTTCACCCATCCCACTAACTAACAACTGGGCAGTTTCAACATCTTTACGGACTTTGAAGGTTGGATCTTCATCCATTAAACGGTTCAAGGCATTTGAAATCTTATCTTCATCGCCTTTATTCTTAGCCTCGATACACATAGTAAACATTGGCTTGGGATATGATATCGACTCATAAACTACTGGCTTATCTTTATCGGCAAGTGTATCACCGGTAGTGGTTTCTTGCAATTTCGCAACGACTACAATATCGCCGGCATGTGCACAAGTCAGTGGATCTTGTGTCTTACCGCGTAGCGTGAAAATACTACCAATACGTTCAATTTTTTCTTTTGAAGCATTATATAGCATGCTGTCGGGTTTCATTGAACCAGAGAGAACCCTTAGGTAACTCAACCTGCCCACAAACGGATCAGCAGTTGTCTTAAACACGATAGCCGAAAACGGGTCTGTGATCTTGCGTTCTACTGTTTCCTTGCTTACAGGATGCATACCCATAGCGACTTTACTATCCGGTGAAGGAATATATGCTAAAACTGAGTCTAGTAATTGCTGTATACCAATATTTTTTAAGGCTGATCCACAGAGAACCGGGAATATTTTGGCGTCTGCAATTCCTTTTAACAGTCCTTTTTTTAGTTCATCATCACTTAATTCTTCTCCATCTAGGTATTTTACCAGTAAATCATCATCAGTTTCAGCAACAGCCTCAATTAGGATTTGCCTGCTTTCCAATGCACGTTCGAGTAAATCTTCAGGAATGTCACTTTCAGTAGATTTATTGGTTTGGGACCAAGTTATTGCTTTCATCTTAATTAAGTCAACAATACCTTTGAAAGAATCTTCCGCCCCAATTGGCAGCTGCAGAGGGACAACGCTCGTCGACAGTCTTTCTTTCATAGAATCAAAAACACTGAAGTAATCGGCATTCTCACGGTCCATCTTGTTGATAAAGCCAATGCGAGGCAAGGAAAGCTCGTCAGCATATTGCCAAACCTTTTCTGTTTCCACCTCGACGCCTGAGGCCGCGCATAAAACGACCAAAGCACTATCAACTGCCCGTAAAGTACCTTTAACTTCAGCTACAAAGTCCGCATATCCGGGGGTATCAACGAAATTTATCTTGTGATCACGCCACTCACAAGGAGCAAGTGCCGCGCTGATGGTAACTTTCCGTTTTACTTCTTCAGGTTCAAAGTCCGTTGTGGACGTCCCGTCATCTACACGGCCTAGACGATTAATCGCACCTGAGTTAAATAAGAAAGCTTCCGCCAACGAAGTCTTTCCCGCCCCACCGTGGGCAACAATACCAACATTTCTTAGCCCGTCACTTCTGTACTCTTTCAATTAATATCCCTCCTATATGCTTAGATTAACTTGAACCACACATAGCGTGACTCATGGTGTAAATTGCATGTTTTAGAAATTCTCTGTTTACTGGAAATATTCCTTCTTTTCAGTCAATTTATTCGCGTATTAGTATAAATTTGGTAAAAATATTCTAATGGGCTTAAAAAATAATAACCGCCTTCTCAGGCGGCTATTATTTTTTAGTATTTAACTTTTGTTACAAATCGCACGCATCATTCTTCTAAAAGGTTTGGGCACCCGTAAAAGGTATACCTTCAACGCTTTCACCACGCTCGCCCCCTTGTCACTATGCAGTACAATGTCGTTATAATCTATGTCAGGAGCTTGCATTTCGTGTCAATAGTTAATAAATTTCATTTACATTTGTTCAAAACGCATTAGAACAAAACATAAATCTGATAGTCTATTTAAGGTAATCACAATAGACTCATCAACTGGCTCAGCTTTTGCTAAACGGAGCACTTGGCGCTCTGCACGGCGTGTGATCGTCCGTGCCATATCAAGCGCAGCCCCTGCCGGGGTATCTCCGGGAATAAGAAATTCTTTCAAAGGCGGAAGCCTTTCTTCAAAAGAATCTATTATCTTCTCAAGTAGCTCCACCTGTACGTTTGTAATATAAGTAGCTTTGTCGCCCTTGCTGGCAAGTTGAGCCATAACCATCATTAATAATTTTTGCGATTTAACAATTGTTTCGGAAACATCCTGTTTTTTACAAAATGCTCTGGCTAAACCTAGGGCCGAAGTTATTTCATCAACTGTTCCATAAGCCTCAACTCTTAAGCTGTCTTTATCTACGCGTTCGCCGGTTAACAGGCTAGTAATCCCCTTATCTCCCGTTTTCGTATAAACTTTCATTTTTCCACCTCAATAAAAACATTATCAGCATTAACTATTACTTCTGCTGCTGCAAATAATCCTTAGCCAACTGATGATATTCTATTGCTGACTTACGAATTGCTTCAACTTCTTGGTTAGTTAGCGTTCGAACGACCTTACCTGGTACACCCATAACCATTGAATTAGGCGGTATTACTTTACGTTCAGGTACAACCGACCCAGCCGCAATAATACAGTTATCACCAATCTGAGCATAACTCAAAATGACTGCTCCCATACCAACTAGGCAATTGTTACCAATAATACAGCCATGAACTATTGCGCCATGGCCGACAGTTACATAGTCCCCAATTTCACAGGGATAGTCGTGCATTACATGGACGGTTGAATTATCTTGAATATTTGTATACTTCCCAATAAGAATAGGATGCGTATCACCGCGCAGCACTGTGTTGTACCAAATACCGGAGTTTTCCCCAATCGTAACCTCGCCGATCACTCTGGCACCTTCAGCAACAAAAACAGTCGGATCAATTTTGGGTATTAAATCTTTATAAGGCATTATTTTTTTTGAAGACACTACGTTAACAACTCCCTGTATTGATTAAAATCAAGATCTTTTATGATAGCAATAATCAGGCGCACCGCCGCCTCATAATCATCACGGTGGATAATACTGTTGTGACTATGAATATAGCGTGTCGGAATGCTAAGAACCAAACTTGGTACGCCCTGGTTGTGAACATGAATCTTACCGGCGTCAGTTCCGCCGCCCTCTGTAAATTCCAACTGATATGGGATATTATTCTTTTCTGCAACATCAATAACGAAGTTTCTCAATTTTGTATGAGGAATCATGCTGGCATCATAGATCGCAATAGCAACACCTTTACCCAGTTTACTCGACGCCAAATCTTCAGTTACACCTGGAGTGTCGCCCGCCACACAGGTGTCAACGGCAAAAGCAATATCCGGGTTTATAACGTTGCTGCTAGTCTGAGCACCACGCAACCCAACTTCTTCTTGGACAGTACCGACACCATAAACTGTATTAGCATGCATTTCATTTTGCAATTTTTCCAACACTTCTGTAATAATTGCACAGCCAATACGATTATCCCAAGCCTTGGCCATCAGGAATTTTTCGTTGGCCATAACGGTGAATTCGCTGTAAGGCGCAATTGGATCGCCAGGTCGTACACCAAATCGCGATCTTGCCTCCTGTTCGTCGGCAGCACCAATATCAATGAACATTTCACGCTTCTTTACAACCTTTTTGCGTTCCTCTGGTGTTAGAATATGCGGCGGCTTACTGCCAACTATTCCTGGAATATTTCCTTTAGATGTCAATACCGTTACTCGCTGACCCAGCATTACCTGTTCCCACCAGCCACCTAGCGTAGTAAATCTTATAAATCCTTCTTTGGTTATAGTTTTAACCATAAACCCAATCTCATCCATATGAGTGGCAAGCATTATCTTGGGTTCAGCGAGACTACCTTTTTTTGCAAAAATCACGCTGCCGATCTTATCGTAAGAAATCTCGGTTATATGGCTGAGCTTTTTCATCATTAAATCTTTTACTGGCTGCTCAAAACCCGATACACCTGGTACTGTAGATATTTCTTTTAACCAATTCAGCGTTTTATCCATAACATATCCTCCTCTAATTAAAAGCCGTGGCGGCTCTATCTACAGTATATTGTACGGTAATTGTTTTTTGTATTCAGTCGCTACTTTTCCAAACGGTTTTTGATTGCTTGGAGCATACTCATGCAGTTCTCGCGAACCTTCTTTTTTAAGATAGGGTTTAACAGGCCAGCTATCATTGGTATACCAAATTCAAAATCTACCGTTAATTTGATTTCAGTACCGTTTTCAAGCGGCGTCAAAATCCACTCACCCTCAAATTTTTTAAGATCTCCTTCAATTTGCCGATAGGTAATATGCATATTCTCATCATCAAAAGTATCAAGCTCAATCCATTTAATGACTCGACCGTCTACATTTGACACCCATCTAGTTTGAGTAGTGTTGGCATTGCGCTCAATTATCTCAACGCTTTCTAAGTCGTCCATAAACTCTGGGTATTTATCCATTTCCTTTAAAATTGGATATACTTCATCGGGTTTTGCTTTAATCGGTAATGTTACTTCAACGTATGGCACAGTTTTCCCCTCCCTTAAAAATCTTCAATCATTTCCTGAGCTTTTTCTACAGCATCAGCAACTACTTTTAGAACAATATCAATTTGCTCACGGCCGATAATAAGCGGCGGTTCAATCCGGATTACTTTTGGGTTGTTAAGTGTATAAGCTACCAGCACCCCATTGTTGACAAGTTCGCTCATCATAAGACCGCCTATACCTTCCTTGGTAAGTTCAATACCAATCATCAGACCCTTGCCGCGCACTTCTTTGATTACGTCGCCGAAAGACGCCTGGATCTTCTTGAGACCTTCAATAAAATATGCGCCTTCCACAGCCGCGCGCTCAGAAAGCTTATCTTCCTTAATAACTTCGATTGCAGCAATTGCTGCGGAACAAGCTAGAGGATTTCCGCCAAAGGTTGATGTATGGAGGAACGGGCTTGTTATATATTTTTCCCAGACACTAGCTTTGGCTGTAAAAGCCCCAATCGGCATAACTCCGCCCCCAAGGGCCTTGGCCATAGTAATGATATCAGGAACGACATTATAATGGTCGACAGCAAACATTTTACCGGTGCGCCCGAGTCCGGTCTGAACTTCATCACAGATTAACAGTGCACCATATTCGTCACATAACTGTCTGACGGCCGGCAAATAATTATCATATGGTACAATTATACCGCCCTCACCTTGAATTGGTTCAATGATTACAGCTGCAGTGTCATGATCAATTTCCTGCTTCAAAGTCTGAATATCGTTGAAGGGTACATGACTGAACCCGGATAAGAGCGGTTGGAACGGTTCCCTAAACATGTCGCGCCCCGTTGCAGTAAGTGCTCCTAGCGTTTTACCATGGAATGAGTTAACAGTAGATATAACCTTAGAACGACCGGTATGAACGCGAGCCAGTTTTAAAGCACCCTCTACTGCTTCAGCGCCGCTATTAACAAAAAAGCTGAATCGCAAATCGCCTGGTGTAATTCCTGCTAACACTTCCGCTAAATCGGCCATTGGCTTATCAAAAAGCACCTTGCTAGACAGCGGCATAGTATCAAGCTGACGTTTAACTGCCTCGACTACCTTGGGGTTTCTATGCCCTAAACTAAACACACCGTAGCCGCCTAAACAGTCGATATATTCCTTGCCATCAATGTCACGGATAATTGTTCCCTCAGCTTCCCATTCAATTGTTGCCAATCCCATAAAACGGAATAAACGAGCAACTGCAGGATTTATGTATTTTTCATATTTTTCGATCGTCTCTGAGACTATTAAACCTTTATCCAATTATTTGCACCCCCAGCTAAAAATAGCACATATTGGTATTTGTTTCTATTATAACAGATGAAATCCTTTTTTAGTCTACAGAAATTGAGATTTCAAACCTCCAAGAGACGGCGTGAAACGGCAAATTGTAAAGATTATGCTATAATTATATAAAACAATTATGCAGAGGTAATTTATGAGCAAAATATTAACTGAACAACTGGAGGCCGGTTTCATCTTTGGTGACGCCAGTACCGAGGAATACGTTTATATGCCGGGTGGTGAGATTGGTGCATCTGATCCGTTATGCGTTATTGAAAAAGGTAATTCTTGCAATGACATCAGCCTAGAGGAAGCAATTGATTTAATTTTGCGGCTGACATTAAGACCAGTCAGACACCCCCGTTTAGGCACAAAATCCTGTTGAGCGCAGCTCCAACTTCAATCACCCCTCGGGTACATAACGTCTTTTTCCTTACCGAACACGTAAAGTTAGACTTTCGCTATCTTGGCATATAACCCGTCCCCCTATTTCTTTATAGCACTTCATTTTAAAGGCAACTCCGGTGTTAGCAATTATAGTTTTTAGCCTTTAAACTTGTCATGGCATAGAATATTGTGGGGGTGAATTTTAGTGGCCCATTCTATTGTTATTGACTTATCTGATCGAAAATTATATCTCTTTAAAAATGGAAGCTTACTAAAATCTTATCCTGTTGGTGTCGGAAAAATGTCTACCCCGACCCCGGCTGGAAACTACTATATTGCCAACAAACGACCCAACCCAGGCGGTCCGTTTGGAGTAATGTGGATGGGGCTAAGTCTACCTCACCATGGTATTCATGGTACTAATAACCCTGGCTCAATTGGCGGTTATGTGTCTAAAGGATGCATCCGAATGTATAACCGCGATATTATGGAATTATCTAAAATGGTTACGGTCGGTACACCCGTAAAGATTGTTCATTAAAAAGCAATTCCAGCTCTTTGAACTTAAATTTAAAACCGCACGCGAATAATTCATAAATAACAGCCAACCTTCTAATAATAACTGTAAATGACTTGTAATTAGGAGGTTATAATGAAAACTATTCGTATTAAGTACCTTATATCTTACGCTGTTGTTATACTACTCTCTTGCAGCGTGCTCTTGGGGGGCTGTACAAATAATATGACGCCTGTAAACCCTGCGCCAAGCACTCCGGCACCTGGTAACCCACCGTCGAAACAATTTAATGAAAATGAATTTAAGGTCATTTATAATTACGGTGATACCGGTCCGGTCCAGCTCTCAAATAATAATATTGTAATGAAGATTGGTCAACGACTTATACTTGAACCTGCTCCAGGTCTTACTAAAACTACCCGCTTCTCATCTTCCGGTGCAGACTTTATCGGCAATATTATGAAAAAAGAGGAAGAGAAAGACACTGGCCGAGTCGTATTTACAGCTACTAGCCCAGGCAAAGGTAAAGTTCAGATTATCCCTAACACTACTGATACCGATAGAGCTGTTGACCTTTGGGTAACAGTTGTCCAATAACTTTATACAAGACGCAAGGCCGGAAAATATCCGGCCTTTATCATTTAAATCAATTATTTAGCGCTTTCTCTAAATTAACGAGATTCTCCCGCATTATTATTATATAGTTTTTGCCTTCCTTAAACTCCTGCTCTGTCAGGTTTTCAAGGGGATTTAAGACCAACAAGCCAGCCCCTGTTTCATTTGCAATTGTTTCAGCTAATTTTTGACCTAGGAGTGTCTCAAAAAAAATGTATTTAACTTGGTTTTCCCTACAAAACTTTACAACTTGGGCCATTCTTTCAGGAGTTGGCTCTGAGTCTGGTGATAAGCCCATAATCCCAGTCTGTTTTAGATTATATCGGTTTGCCAAATAACCGAAAGCAGCGTGGCTTGTTATGATATCTCGGCGCTTAACATTGGCAAGCACAGTTTTATAGTCGTTATCAAGTTGGTCGAGTTCTTTTGCGAAACGGTCAGCATTTCGCTCATAATATTCTTTGTTAGCAGGATCAACTTCACAAAGTGCTTTAGTAATGACCTTTAATTCATGCTTAGCAAGAATCGGATCCAGCCAAGTATGTACATCGTTTTGATGCTGATGTTCATCTTTTTCTGCAGTATGACTAATTAAACCCTTACTAACCTCAACTGACTTAACTCCGCCTAACACTTCTTTAGCCAATAGTTTATCGACTGCTTCCAACCCAGCCCCATGATATACAAACAATTTAGAAGACTTAATTCTGATTAAATCTTGAGCCGATGGCTCCCAGTCATGGGGTTCTACGCCCGGTGAAATAAGCATATCGACTTGCACCTTATCACCGCCAACCTGACGGGTGAACTCGTAAAGAGGATAAATAGTTGTAACAATATTAATTCTATCATTTGGAGATTGTATAGGCGTACTTTGGTTACTGCAACCAGCTAACCCTAAACTTATCAAAAGCAGCGAAATAATTCCAAACTGTAGAATTTTCATTTATTATACCTCCTAAAACAGTTGAATTACATTGCAGCGCGACATTTACGGCAGTATCCGTAAAATTCAAAAGCATGCGAAGTTATTTTAAAGCCGCTTTTCTCAGCTTGCACCAAGTCTTCATTCTTGATTGGACAAAAGTCTAAGCATTCAGCCTTGCCGCAGGTTAAACAAACTAAATGATGATGATGATCATGTTTCTCCCCACTAACAATTTCGAACAGATTGCCCTCACGCCCCCTAGTTTTTATTTCATATACTATATCAAGTTTTACTAGCAAGCTTAGATTTCGATAAATAGTATCTAGACTCATATCAGGAAGGCTTGTTTTTACATAGGCTAGCACTTTATGCGCTGTAGTAAATTGACCGCTTTTAATAAGTGCCTCAATAACTGCTCTGCGTTGCGGCGTTATCTTATAGCCATTACGGCGTAAAATGGTAATAACCCTTTCCATTAAGGAACCCTCCTAAATAATATTATTACTATTTACGATTTTACTGTATTTATACTAAAACTTTCAAGACTAAATAAAAACCTCTAATAAAATAGCCCTGCTTTCGCAGGGCTACTTTATACAAATCTTATTTAAACATCATAATTCAACCGGTTCGTAGCGAATTTCCCATGTCAGTGTACCTTTACGGCTAGAATCTTTAAAAATCCGCCTTTCATGCATGCTGTATCCTAATATTGAAATGTCAACAGCCCTTTGGTTAGATAAAATTCTTTTATCTGTTGTACCTGGATAAATCTTTTCAATCTGTCCATTCTCCCATACAATCTTAATCATTGATTTTTCGGCATTATTACCAGTTGCCTGAAAGTTAGTAATAACAATGTTTTGGGCAAAACGACCTGCAATAGCCTGCTTAAACTCTGCTTTTCCTTCGAAAGCAACGTCAGTTCCACGAAGAATCAGAAGAGGCGGGAGAGGTTTAATAATTACAGTATCGGATGGAATAGTTGGATTTAATGAATTAGAGGGAGACCGAGTTGAAATTTTCCCTGTTTCAGAAAAAAGTAAAAAGCCACTTACCAGTAGTATTAGCATTGTAAGTGCACCAATCATAAAGTGTTTCCACTGTTTTGACATATACGGTCTCACCTCCTCTTATGTTTTATCTTATTATTGACGAAATTCAATATTATTCACCCTGTCTAATTGTATTTTATAATTTGTTTGGATATGGCAATCTATTAATATAAATTTCGCGGCGTTCTAGCAATATCCCTTTTGCCATAAGTTGGCGGACTCTGAGCTAGTCAGATACATTAGAGCGTAAACCTAAATTAATTATTACCCTGGAAATAATTGTAATTAAAATAAAAGACGACCTATAGTGTTTTCTCTATTACGTCTTTAATTTTTATTTATCAGAAATAATCCAATTAAACAAAATACTACCCCAAATAATTTATTAAATCCAAACCCTTCTTTATAAAAAATAATCCCAACTGGAATTAACATAATTGCTAATAAAATATTCGCCACTAAAGACCCTACGCTTATATTCCATCCTGAGCGATATGCCATCAAATATCCAAACTCAAGACCGACAATTGAAACGCCTAAAGCCAAGCTTGTCCAATTCAGCTCTTTTACAGACTGCAAAAGTGTTTTATCAGCAGAATTCACCAAAAAAGCAATAGCAGTCAACATTGCAGCTGTAAAGTAGGTAACAAGCAGTGCAGTAAATGGATTTACACTCTCCGGAGTTGATTTTTGGCAAACATTGTATAGAATATTTGATAAAACTATAAGAATAATAGAAAACACATACATAAGAATCCTCCTTGGGGATATTTCAAGCTAGCCGCTTATCCTTACAATTCAGTATTAATTATAACAATTGTGAATAATATCTCAGCTGCATTAATCTAAATGATTCTTTTTTTAAGTGAATTAAATCTAATTATAATTCCTACACTATTTACTAAAGGGGGTCGTATCATGCCGTTTTACCGTGGTTTTATAAATAACAAAGAAACAGGAGAGTATGTGGCTGGGTCTACCTTGGTTCTCTGTAGGAACCAATACCACTCGTTCTTCAGGCATGCCAATACTTGACCAGAAGTTGCATATTGAAAAATTTAATAAACTAATGTAGATCTTTGGGAGGTGATACAATGTCAAAAAATAATTCAAATGATTCATTAGAGCAAAAAAAAATTAAGAAACAAAACCGGAATCTCAAAAGACAAGATATAAGCGGCGATAAACACCTTACTGGCCCTAATCATCCATCGACATAAGAGCAGCGCAAGCTGCTTTTTAAATTTATTTATGTGCGATTAACACTGTAAAAATATAAAAGAGTCCGCGTTTCAGCGAACTCTTGATCTACAATAATATACAACTGGTCGGAGCGACACGACTTGAACGTGCGGCCTCTACCACCCCAAGGTAGCGCTCTACCAAGCTGAGCTACGCCCCGACATCTGCCAAACAGCAATGCTGACTGACAAAAAATATTTTACCTTAAATTTGCTAATATGTCAACTATGATTTTCTTGACACGCTGCTGCTCCACTTTGGTCAATAGTTAAGGTGATATATCTAGCCTGGATGTCTTTTTGAGCAAAGGCTGCAACCATTGCTACACCGATTTTATCAGGATCTTTGTCAGTATACGCCATTATACAGGGTCCAGCACCACTTATTGTCGCTCCATACGCACCGAAATTAAGGGCGGCTTCAAACACTTCTTTCGTTCCTGGGATAAGGCTCTGACGATATGGCTGGTGTAATTTATCATCGAGTGCATAGCATAAATGATCAAATTGACCACTGCACAAGGCACCAATGAGCATACCGGTTCGACCAACATTAAAGACGGCATCTTTTAAAGGTACCGAAGCTGGCAATACTTGACGGGCTTTATGAGTAGATAATGTAAACTCCGGCACGGCAACTACCATTAACAATTCTTGATGTGGGACAAAGCGTAAGCAGTGCGGCTTACTATCTCTAGTTACACTTATAGTGATACCTCCGAAAATAGCGGGAGCAACGTTATCAGGATGACCTTCAAGAGCAGTCGCCATTTCAAAAATCTCCTGTCGGCTCAACAGATTTCCGGTAGCCTCATTGGCAGCGACAAGACCACCGACAATGGCAGCAGCACTACTGCCAAGTCCACGTGACAACGGAATATTATTAACCATTTTCAGGTTTATGCCATAATTAAGGCAATTTACCCGCTCCAGCACAGTGCGTACGGCTTTAACAGCAATATTGCGGTCATCAGTTGGAATAATTTCTTCACCTTCACCAGATACAACGATGTTACAGCATTTGCTATCTTCACACAACTCAAGGTCAATATAATTGTATATTGTACAGGCAATTCCCACTGAATCAAAGCCAGGACCACAATTGGCGGTAGTTCCTGGAACACTGATATGTGCTTTCATAATAACTTCTCCTCTAATTATGCCTTATGATACCACTCTAATAATGTTTTTAACTTCGTTAACTACCGACATACCCTTTATTGTGTCAATGGCTAATCTAATATTAGCTTCTGAAACATAGTACGTTATAAGGACGATTTCAGCGCAATTATTTACTTTACGTTTTTGGATGACAGAGTTCAAGCTAACTTGCTGAGCGCCAAACGCACCAGCAATCGCTGCCAAGACACCTGGTTTGTCGTCTACTAAAATTCTTATATAGTAAGGTGATTTCGTTTGCTTGATATTGCATAATTTTTTCTCGTCAAAACAAGTGCAAAGGATGCGTCCATTGACGTTATGCATCATATTGCGGGCAACGTCAATAATATCAGCCGTAATTGCGCTAGCTGTCGGCATTTGTCCTGCGCCTCGGCCGTAAAACATTGTTTCACCGACTGCGTTACCGCGAACATAGATAGCATTAAATACGTCATTGACTGTTGCTAGCGGATGATCAGAAGGAATAAACGCTGGATGAACACGGACGTCTATGCCATTTTCATCTTCTCGACCAATCGCTAATAATTTAATCACATAGCCAAGCTCAGTGGCATATTCAATATCTTGTTTAGAAATCTTAGTAATCCCCTCGACATATACATCGTCGAGCGCCACTCTGGTTCCAAACGCAATTGAAGATAATATCGCTAACTTGCGAGCTGCATCGAAACCACCGACATCGGCGGTGGGATCAGCCTCAGCATAACCTTTCGCCTGTGCTTCGGCCAGTACATCAGCAAAATCCATTTTTTCGTTGGTCATTTTAGTAAGCATATAGTTAGTAGTCCCATTTACGATACCCATTACTTCAGATATTTCATTAGCCGCTAAGCACTGTTTTAAGGGTCTGATAATCGGAATACCGCCCCCAACGCTGGCTTCAAACATTAGGTCGACATTTGATTCCTCAGCAGCTTCAAATAACTCCTTGCCATACTTAGCGACAACGTCTTTATTAGCAGTAACAACATGCTTTCCCGCGCGGAGGGCTCTTAATATATAATCTTTGGTTGGGTTTTCACCGCCCATAACTTCAACTATTATATCAATCTCCGGGTCGTTTATTATTTGCTCGTAATCTGTAGTAATATTGCCGCTAAATTCAATATCTCTAACCTTTTGAGGATTACGCACTAAAACAGTTTTTACATTGAGGGCCGCTCCGATTTTGGGTGCAATCTTATCGCCGTTGGAATTTAAGATCTTCACCACACCTGAGCCTACGGTTCCAAATCCTAATAATGCTACATTTATTATTTTATCATCCATATAAATGCTCCTCTCTAAGCTTGGCCTAGGACCTCTAGTCGCTTAACACCATCTACCAATCTCAATTTGTCAAGTAAAGCCTCTAAATCTATATCAAGTTCAGCCGTTTCTATCGATATTGTTGCATTAGCCACGCCTTGAAGGGGTATGCCTTGATTAATTGTCATAACACTACCGTTGTCGGCAGCAATAGTATTTAACACACGGGATAATACACCTGATCGATGTTCAAGCAATACCGCCAATGTTACAATTTTTTCACGGCTAGCCTCATAAAAGGGAAAGACATAATCCTTATATTTGTAATATGCACTACGGCTAAGCTCCATTTTTTCGACAGCCTCGTTAATTGTTGCAACTTCGCCTCTTTTAAGTAAGTCTTTAACCTTTATCGTCTTCTTAATAGCCTCAGGTAAAATTTCTTCTCTAACTAAATAATATACGCCAGCCTTATTATTAGGCATATTTATCTCCTCCTTTAGTTCTGCATGCGCGGATAATTATCTATTTACAGTAGACATTATAGCATTCTAACTATCACGAAACAAGTACTATTATAAGTTTTGTAAAAAAATAAAGTCAGTCGCTAGACTGACTTTGGACTATATCTATTAAAATATAATGCAAATTAAGCCACCGCTGCCGTCGTTAACAATTTTTTGCAGCGAATCCCGGAGTTTTGTTTGGGCGCTTTCTGGCATGCCTGATAATTTATTTTGAATGCCTTCACGTACCAATGCATTTAAGGATTTTCCGAATAGATTAGTGCGCCAAATTTTTTCCGGCTCGCCTTCAAATTCCCGCATCAGGTATTGAACAAGTTCTTCACTTTGTTTTTCAGTTCCAATAATTGGTGAAATTTCGGCTTGAACATCGGTTTTAATGATATGTAGCGAAGGAGCCATTGCCCGCAGACGTACTCCAAAACGATTGCCTGTACGGATGATTTCTGGCTCTTCTAGAACCATTTCATCAAGCTGCGGTGGGACAATTCCATACCCCGTCTGCCGAACCTGCTCAAGCGCAGTTGCCATTTTATCATACTCTCGCTTAGCTATCGAGAGGTCTTGCATCAGCCTCAGTAGATGATGTTCTCCGGCAATAGTAAAACCGGTTAATTCTTCAAGAACTTGGTAGAACAGATCTTGACGAGCTGTTATTTCAAGGACAGCTAGCCCGGATCCAAGATCCATGTCATGGAGTATGACATCTGCAACAAACTCATAACCCGACAAGTCATCAATGGCGCGATCAATATCCCGCAAGCGGCGAACATATTGAAGTACTTCTTGTACAGCTGTGTCAAATTTCTGTTTGAGCCAATGCTCAGCCTCTAGCTCTTCTACCCATTTAGGCAGCGAAATATTGACTTCTTTTACCGGGAATTCATATAAAACTTCTTGTAGTATTGCATAGACATTATCATGACTCAGTTGAGCGCAGTCCACTGGAATTACCGGAACATCATAGGTGCTCTCTAGCTTCGCTACTAACTCTCTGGTTTCTTTTGCAACTGGTTGATTAGTATTTAAAATTACTAAAAATGGCTTCTGAAGTTCTTTTAATTCGTTTATTACTCGCTCCTCGGCTGGTAGATAGTTTTCCCTATCGAGGTCAGTTACACTTCCGTCAGTGGTTACTACCATTCCGATTGTCGAGTGCTCGGCTATGACTTTACGAGTGCCAATTTCAGCGGCCTCTTGAAATGGGATTTCATGATCGTACCAGGGAGTAAGAACCATCCGCGGGCCTTCTTCTTCATAACCAAGGGCGCCTTCGACAGTATATCCTACACAGTCGACTACTCTGACCCTGACACTTACATTATCTTTTACATTAATTTCGACAGCTTCATTAGGAATGAACTTAGGCTCGGTAGTCATGATGGTTCTACCGGCTGCACTTTGCGGCAGTTCATCTTTAGCCCTTTCTTTATCATAAGGATCGCTAATATTAGGTAAAACCATTGTTTCCATAAACCGCTTGATAAATGTCGATTTCCCGGTACGTACTGGGCCTACAACTCCGATATAAATATCACCGCCAGTACGTTCGGCAATATCTCTAAATAGATCAAATTTTTCCATCTGTTTCCCTCCCCATAACTCAATTTATGTAGAATGTGAGCACTGCCCACTAAATCCTCGCGCTCATCCCTCCCTTAAGCAAAATAGTTTCCGGACGAGAAGGAATAAATAATTGTAGCCTATCATCAACTTAATATATGTCTAACCATTATAAATATATGACATGCCGCTAATATTATTACAATTAAAAAAGAGTATGGTAACTTCCATACTCTTAATCCACCCATAGTGTATTTTCAGTGACAACTTCTTCAACTTCATTTGTTTTGCATCGCGTCATCAATTCCAATACGGCTTCCATTGTCGGTTTTTGTTCATAAAGTATCGAAAAAAGTTGTTCGGTAATAGGCATTTCAACGTTGTGGTCTTTAGCCAGGTGATATGCCGCCCAAGTAGCTTTAATCCCTTCTACCACCATATTAGTTTCTGCCTCAATTTGCCCGATGGTTTTTCCTGCAGCCACCAACATACCTGCTCGGCGGTTTCGACTATGCTCACTAGTACAAGTAACAATAAGGTCGCCTATACCTGACAACCCAGCAAAAGTAAAGGGTTGACCGCCCAAGGCTATGCCTAACCGAGTAATTTCAGTAATTCCCCGCGTCATTAAGGCCGCTTTGGTATTGTCACCAAGGCTCAAACCCTCAATAATCCCGGCACCAAGAGCAATAATATTCTTTAAGGCACCGCCGAGTTCCACTCCAACAATGTCAGGATTGGTATACACTCGAAAATATGGGAGCATAAAGGCATCCTGGACTTTCTCCGCGGCCATCCGAGACTTCGATCCCACGACAGTGGCTGTCGGTTGCTGTAGCCCGACTTCCTCGGCATGATTAGGCCCTGAAAGCGCTACGACTTTATCCTCAGCACTAGGTATTTCCTCGATAATAACTTCCGACATTCGTTTATAGGTCTGTAACTCAAGTCCCTTTGCTGCAGTTACTATTATGGTATTTTCATCAAGCAGCCTAGATAAGCGCTGTGCTGTAGTACGAATGGCGTGAGACGGTGTGGCAAGCACTACTATCTCAGCCTTATCAACGGCAGCCGCCAAATCATTTGTACAGTATAGAGTAGGCGAAAGCATGACTCCAGGAAGGTATTTCTTGTTCTGCCGTTCGGAGTTTATTTGTTCAGCCAAAGTGATATTGCGTACCCACAAGGCTACTTGCTGGCTTTTAGTAGCTAACATGCCCGCCATTGCAGTTCCCCAACTACCGGCACCGATTACGGCTATTTTCATTAGCTATTTCTCCTTTTTATCTATCTTTCCTAAATTGCCAGGTTTGATTTTTAGTTCTTCGCCTTTAAGCAAACGTTCGATATTAGGTCTATGCCTAATTATTACAAAGAGCGCGGCAATCACACCAAATATCAAAAATTCTAAAATTTCCCCAAACAGCCACATTGTAACCGGTACAAGCGCAGCAGCAACAATCGACCCTAACGATACATACCGAGTAAAATAAACAATTAGTGCCCAAGCAATAAAAACAACCAGCGTAACCTTTGGCGATAGCATCGCAATAACTCCTAGGCCGGTTGCAACACCCCGGCCGCCTTTAAAACCAAGAAAGGCTGACCAGTTATGACCTGCAATCGCAGCAATCCCTCCTATCAACAGAGCAAGAGGTGTACCAATTAAATACTGACCAAGATAGACACCGGCAACACCTTTAGCAGCATCTGTTAGGAATACGGCAACTGCAGGCCAAGGGCCAAGCACCCGAAAAGCATTTGTTGCGCCAATATTTTTACTTCCAAACTGGCGTAGGTCAACTCCACCTACAAGCTTGCCAACAAATAATCCGTTCGGGATCGAACCGATTAGATATGATATTAAAAAAAGTAATAAGTACATCTTTTCTCCTCGCCCTAAGCTATTCTTCTTCCTTGCGGCCTCGTACTACAAGTTTTATCGGTGTGCCTTCAAGACCAAAACTCTCTCTAAGTTTATTCTCTAAATAACGAAGGTAAGAAAAATGCATTATTTCCGGATCATTAACAAAAAGAATAAAGGTCGGGGGCTTAACATCCGGCTGGGTAGCAAAATAAATTTTTAAGCGTTTCCCATGACTGGATGGCGGCGGATTAATGGCTGTCGCGTCCTCAATTACTTGATTCAGAACGCTAGTTTGAACGCGCATCGAATGCTGATCGGCAACGTACTTTACCAAATCTGTTATCCGGTTAACTCTTTGTTTGGTGAGCGCCGAAGTAAACAGAACCGGAGCATATTGAATAAACGCCATCTCATTACGAATCATATCTGTAAATCTCAAAGCTGTTTTACTGTCCTTTTCAATAAGATCCCACTTATTAACAACAATAATTGTAGCTTTGCCAGCCTCATGCGCATAACCAACAATTTTTTTATCCTGTTCGGTAACCCCTTCTTCGGCGTTTATTACCATAAGAACAACATCTGCCCTGTCAATTGCTCTAAGCGAACGAATAACACTATAACGTTCAACGGGCATGTCAATTTTAGCTTTGCGCCGCATACCTGCGGTATCAATCAGTAAAAAGTTAGTATTATCTTTAGTAAAATGAGTGTCAATAGCGTCACGGGTAGTGCCCGGAACATCACTCACTATTACCCGTTCTTCACCAATTAGTGAATTTACTAATGAAGACTTACCAACATTCGGCCTGCCAATTACGGCGACCTTTATCAAATCGTCATGATCTTCAACTGGTGTATAATCGGCAAGGCATTCAATAACACGATCTAGTAAGTCTCCTATATTTAATAGATTGGCTGCCGATATACCGATTGGATCACCAAGACCCAAATTATAAAACTCATAAATATCATGTTCATTTTTCACGCTGTCAACTTTATTAACAGCCAAAATCACCGGTTTGCGGGTGCTGCGTAAAATGGCCGCTACTTCCTGGTCAGCCGTGGTCAGGCCTGTTTTGGCATCGACAACAAATACGATAACATCGGCTTCCTCAATGGCTAATTTAGCTTGGTGCCGCATTAACGTAAGAATTTTATCAGTTGTTTCAAATTCGATACCGCCAGTATCTACCATGGTAAACTCGCGGCCGAGCCATTCTCCATCCATATAGATCCTGTCGCGCGTTACGCCAGGCATATCTTCAACTATGGAAACCCTTTTCTTGCCGATACGATTGAATAAGGTTGATTTTCCGACATTCGGCCGACCAACTATTGCAACAATTGGTTTATTCAATATTATCACCTACTATCATTCTCTTTAGTATTCTGCCCCGGCCCGGGATTCAGTACCACCGTTATAATAATGCCGAATTTCTTGCATTTCGGTTACTAAATCGGCAATATCAATAATTTGCTGGGGGGCATACCTGCCTGTCAAAATTAATTCTGGCTTTTTAGGAAGGGCTTTAAATCTCATAAGAAAGGCTGATACTTCATTTACGTCAAGCAACTTACAAGCGATAGCTACATTTATTTCATCAAGAATTACTATATCATACTCACCCGAGGTTATTATTGCTTTTGCCTTCTGCCAGCCTTTTTGAGCTAAATCAACATCAATTTGATCCGGATCAGCAAGGTTTACAAAATCATTTCGACCGACTTGTATCAACGTAAAATTCGGGAGATATTTGCTTGCATGAACTTCACCATAGGCATCACTTTCTTTCATAAATTGAATCATACAAACTTTTAAATTATGACCCGTGGCGCGTAATGCTAAACCTAAGCTAGCAGTAGTTTTTCCTTTGCCATTACCAGTATATACTTGAATTAACCCTAAATTAGTCATGATTACCTCCAAGCTGTTAATAATCGCACCAAATCGCTAGCGCTATATGCTACTTTTACAGGAACATCAAGGCCATCAGCGATATACTCAGGATTTTTATCGTCTAAAAAGATGTCCTCGCCTTTACGCAGCGCTACACCAGGCAAGATTATACCGGTTCGTTTACCTGGTAACGATTTCAGCTTGTCGAGTATGTCTTGGGCTGTGAGAAGTCCGGTTACTGTAATAGCTTCACCAAAAAATTGATTTTGTACCGGTATTAATCTTACATTAAGATTAGCAACTTTCAAATCATCTATCAACGGTCGTAAGACTTTTTCAGCTGAAACACCACAAATTACATCAAGATAAGTTGGTTCTTTATATCCATCTTGAATAAAATCAGCCTCTTGCCACTCAGCTAAAAAGCTTCGGACTAAGCCGATACCGTTTTCAAGTTGAGGAAAACCGTCATAAAACTCGTATTCCGGAATTGGACAACCAGCCGCTAAGTAAAATTCATCCGAAAGATATACAAATGAATTGCCATCTTTCTGACGGCACTGCTGCTGCCACGCACTTACCATATCGATTATTTTTATCGACTCTTCTTGTGTAAAACCTCGCAGCGGATGGCAATTGTCTCGAAACTTAGTTAGGCCTACCGGCACAATTGCCAGTGACAAAACGCTAGGATGCAAGCTATAGAGATTACTAAAAGTTTTCTCTAGAATCTCGCCATCGTTCTCACCCGGACAAAGAACAACTTGAGTATGTATCTCAACACCAAATTCCGTTAATGCTTTTAGCTGCCCCATAATATCGCCGGCCCGCTTATTATTTAGCATTCGGGCTCGTACTTGACCATCGGTGGCATGTACAGATACGTATAACGGCGATAAATGTAGCCGGCGTATACGATCTATATCTTTCTGAGTCAAATTGGTTAGCGTTACAAAATTGCCATATAAAAAGGAAAGTCTGTAATCGTCATCTTTGACGTACAGGCTTTGGCGCATGTCGGGAGCCATTTGATCCACAAAGCAAAAAATACACTTATTAGCACAGCGTCTTACACCATCAAAGACCGCACTCTCAAACTCAATTCCCATATCTTCATCATAATCTTTTTCGATTTCAAATATTTCTTGTTGACCACTTAACCTTTCAACAAGCAATTCAATATCTTCATCGGCAAAAGCAAAACTCAAATCAATTAAATCGGTAACTGCCTGACCATTCACTGCTAGGATTTTATCTCCTGGCATTAACCCAAGCTCACTAGCTATACTTTCAGGCGATATATGCGCAATAACGCCGCTAATTGACAAACTTATCACCTCTTATCTAGTATTAAATTCTTCTATTTGTTATCTTTTCCTGCAAATAAACAAAGAGTGATGAAAAAAAGCATCACTCTTTGTCCGCAAATCCTATTTAGAACGCTCATCGTCATCTTTACGGCCTTTATTTCTTTTCTTTATAGAACCTAAGAAATTAGTGAATTCAGTTGATGTAAATTGCTTGAATTTTGAGCCGGCTTCCTTAAGGCTACCCGTGCTAAGCAACAAGAATGCAATTACACCTACAACTAAGAGCCCTAGAATCCAACCTATCGATTTACTTGCACCTGAAGGTCCTGCTGCGGCTGTACCAAAGCCAGCTTTCCCGCTTTGAGCTTGTTGGCCTGCTGGCGCTGCGCCAATAACTGAGGGAATAACATCAGCAAAAAGAGCAATACCCCGTTCGGCCGAATCAAGACTGTTAGTATGAGCACCTACCTCTAAGAGCATTGATCTTGGCATTAAATCCTGATTATAGTCTCCGCCCTTAGCAAAGAATATGCCTTTCACTAAGCCAGGATGTTGTTTATCGGCAGCAGCCTTTATTTTCAAAGCATAATCTTCTATTTGCTTACCAGTTGGTCCATATTTACCAACAACCAACTGGACTTTACTAACATCTTTACCATTAATCTTAGTTCCATAGACCTGAGGCGGTACGGCATCACGATGGATATCAAAAATTGCGCTAGGTTTCTGCTTGACTAAATTCATTGCCGTACGTCGCGACCGTTCATATGCCATATTATCATGGGGGTCATGCTTTGCCTTTGAATGTATAACCTTGATACCTTTAGCCTCAAGTGATTCAGCAAAGGCAGAGCCAACTTTCATTATACTGCCTGCTCCCAATTTACTTTCCACACCGTCTGTAGGTACGTATGATTCATCAGTGTGTGTATGATATATAGCTACTGTACCTTTTTGTTGGGCATTGGCAATTTTAGGTGCTAGCAAAGCAGCCAACGGGGACTGTCTTGGCTGTTCGTAGAGCGACATATTTACGGTACCAATAAATTTAGCGTGCGCTGTATCACCTTCGATTGAAATTACCTCATATCGTTTGTTTTGCTCTGTTAGAAACTGATCACCAATATCAATAGCGCGGCCTGTCAAATAAACTGCAGTACCCATCTCGTCTACAATTGTATAATAACCGCCGTCATTACGTTCATGCGCATAGCCAGATGTAGTCAACAAGATTAGGGCAAACAGTGTTGCAAAAAAACAGCATGTTATTCTATTCACCCTTTTCACCTTCCCTATTTTTACCCGAATTATTATTTTTTTGTTTATTAGTATCGTCTTCTTGTTTCTTCTTGTTCCGGTATTGTGAGAGCTCCTCACTAAATTCATATAATCCCTCCGGCCGATTTTGCCCTAATACCGGTCCACCTTGCATTTTTTCGCGGGTCTCCCCGACTAGTTCGGCAACCATAACTGCTACTATTCCGGCGATGATTACGACATCAAAAGCACCTGCCCCACCCATAGCGGTAGTTCCGGGAATACCTAAACCAACAAGGGTCAACATATGAACAATATCGCTCAAAATAATCCCTAAAACTCCGCCAACAAAAGCACTACGCCGTGAACGTCCAGCTAAATAAGCAATTAGGCCTGCCGATACTCCATAAATGATTTTGGGATCAAGAAACATATTTTCTGGCTCGTATGGCAGATACCTTGAGCCCAAAGAAACTGCAGCAGCTACTAAGAATGCAGCGACTATCGCCCGTACCCGTTCGGCAGTTTCATCAGCTTTAAATATTAACCAAATGGCTAACAAAGCCGGCAGAACAGCTCCACCAACATTTATGGTGACTTCAGTCGGTGAGCTCATCAACGGGATGTCGATAAAACTACCGACAACTACAGCGGCAATAAACATTAAAGCTTGTTTATCAGTCAGCCGCATTCTATCTAGGATCCTGTGGGCAATACCAAAATAAACCAAAACTCCGATGACCAAAAGAGTGATCATACCAATCGGCATATTCATCTGTTTCACCTCTTGCCAATTTTCTAGTTGCATGGTTTATTTTGCCCTTTATTGTCTGATTCATGCAAAAAAGCATGGCAGTCAGCCATGCTTTTGACGGTTTGCAAATTGTGTAATGTCAATATTCCTTGCTGTTAACCAATCTTTACTTTTGCCTGTTATAATAATTGGAACCGAATGCAAATCTTGTATAGTTTTTGCACCAAGCAGCGTCATATACAGCTTAACCTTGACGAGAAATTCCTTAAATGCAGCTACCGCGCCCGGCATATCATTTTTTAACACTAAACGCAAAATTGGATTGGCTATGCCAACTGCGCTTCCGCCCAATGCTATGGCTTTGACAACTTCGAGTGGAGTACGCAAACCGCCCGATACTATTACTTCGCGATTTGAAGGTAAAACGCTTAAAGTCTCTACTGTACTAATTGCGGTAGGAATACCCCATGATAGAGTTTCCTTATCTAAATCAGACTTATTCCTAGCTGCTTCAATAGCTAAGAAATTAGTTCCGCCAACTCCTCCGACATCGATAGCCTTTACCCCAGCTTGAAATAATTTAATCGCTTGCTCTTTGGCAATTCCGCAACCAACTTCTTTGACAATTACAGGTACGTTTACCGCCGCTGCTATTAGACTAATATTTTCAAGATAGCCTGAAAAGTCGTGATCGCCTTCACCCATAATTAATTCCTGAGCCGTATTTAAATGAATTTGTATAGCCTTAGCCTTTATCATCTTAACCGCTAACTCCGCCTGCTTAGCAGTAGCATGCGCGCCTATATTTGCAAATACAATGCCATCAGGATTGACGGTATTGACAATATTAAAAGACTCTTCCACTTCTGGACTTTCAATGGCGGCAAACTGTGAGCCAACCGCCATAACTGAGTTAGTTTGCCGTGCAAACTCAGCCAATTTGGCATTAACCTCAGTTACATCTTTATCCCCACCCGTTACCGCATTGATAATTACAGGATGGTTCAATTCCAATCCACACAGAGTACAAGATAATGTTACATCACTTGAAGCTATGTCTGGCAAGCAATTATGAATTAGTGAAAAATCGTTAAAACCATTAGCGACAGGTCCATCTTTAAGAGCCATTGCATATTTTAAGTGATCCAGTTTGCGTGATTGACGGATCATGGCATTCCTTAATCCTCTCGTTTAAATAAATGACCAAACTTTTCGCCCAAGGTTACCCCAATTTGTTTGTCTTGAGTATTAAGGTAATCTTGATACTCAGCCCGCTCAGCATCTTCCTGCGCTTTTATAATGCTTAATGCTATGCGTTTACTAGCTTTATCGACTCCAATTACTTTAGCTTTAACTGCTTGACCAACCTCAAGAACATCTGCAGCGTTAGCCACTCTGCGCTCGCTTATCTCACTAATATGTACCAAACCTTCAACACCGTCTTTTATTTTAATAAAAGCACCGAATTTAGCCAGTTTGCTGACTGTTCCATTGACAAGCATACCCTCGGCAATATTTTCAGTTGCATCAAACCATGGGTCGCGAAGCGTTTGCTTTAAACCCAAGGATAGTTTTCTTGCTTGCACATCGACCTTTAAAACAATAACTTTAACTTGGTCACCAACGTTAACAACCTCTGCCGGAGTTTTCACTCTCTGCCAGGATAAATCGGAGATATGGACAAGCCCCTCGACTCCTCCGATATCAACAAATGCTCCAAAATCAGCAAGACGGGTCACGGTCCCCTGCAATTCCTGATTAACAGCAACCTTGGCGAAAATTTCGTTTTCGACTTTACGACGTTCCTTTTCCAAGACTGCTCTGCGCGATAATACTATCTTATTTTTCTCTTGGTTTAACTCAATTAGTAAAACTTCCAGTGTTTGACCAACATGCTGAGACAAATCCTGAACGAAGCGTAAACCAACCTGTGAGGCAGGAATGAAACCTCGCAGCCCAAAAACAGCTGCTACCAAACCGCCTTTTACAACCTCGGTTACCTTCACTGCAAGTGGTTGTCCATCATCTAAAGCGGATTGTAGTTTCTCCCAAGCTACAATTTTATCGGCTCGCACCTTGGAAAGTTTAACATTACCCTCCTCATTCTCAGCCTCTATTACATATACATCGATAATGTCGCCGTCCTTTACAACTTCTGCAGCATTTTCAGGTGTCGGATAGGCCAATTCGGCTTTGGAAATTATCCCTTCCGCCTTATAGCCTATATCAACAAATACTTCGTCAGGCCGGACGCTTACGACCTTACCCTTTAGAATTGTGCCGGACTCTAGCTGACTGATTTCCTGTCCATTTTCTTGACCTAGTTGTTCCATTGTTTGTACGACCTCCTTGATAATCCAGTCCGGAGTAGATGCTCCGGCAGTAACACCAGCCGTCTTAACATCCTCAAACCATTCTTTTTTAAGCTCTTGAGCAGTTTCAATATGAAAAACTTTTCTGCAAACCTCATGACAAAGTTCAGCTAACCGTGAGGTATTGGCACTATTTTTTCCACCGATTATTATCATAATATCGACAGTACGGGCCAGTTCAACAGCTGCTCCTTGCCTAGCTTCGGTAGCGTTGCAAATAGTTCTTTCAATCCTAAATTCATCGCACTTAGCCTTTAAGATTGCTACAATCGCATCAAAGTCTCTTCCAGCAAAGGTTGTCTGCACAACAACACCTATGCGGGCTGTAAATGGCAGGTTCTGCGCTTCTTCGGTTGTTTCGATGACTGTTGCTGTATTTTTAGACCACTCAACAATACTCTTGACCTCAGGATGATGTCGTTCACCAACTACGACAACCTTGTACCCTTCGACCAAAAGCTCGGCTGCGGCCTGTTGGGCTTTTTTCACATGCGGACAAGTTGCATCAACAATTTCTAACCCACTAGCTTTGGCCTCATCGTAAATGCGTGGGCCAACCCCATGAGAACGTATTATTACTTTACCATCTTTTATCTGTGACAAGTCCTCAGCCACTGCAATGCCTTGGTCGGCTAAGCGGCCGACTACTTGGGGATTGTGAATGATTGGTCCGAGCGTATGAACATTTTCTGTACTATTGGCAGTCGCCTCCGCCAGTTCAACTGCGCGCTTTACACCGTAGCAAAAGCCTCGATGTTTGGCCAAATAGACTTTCATTGGCAACCTCCTATTTAAATATTGATTATAGTATTCGCACCTCAAAAATATAATTCCTTTATTTACATATATTTTTACTAAAGAATTAGTACCTTAATGCCTAGTATTCCTCAAGTACGCTGCGCTATCTTAAAATATTATTATTGCTATATTCATAAAAAAAATAAGAGCGCCTCAATGGACCCTCTTATTTTTCGAGTCGTTTCTATTGCGTACTAGACGGTTGTTTTACCTCATATTGAGTAAAGTCTTGTATTTCGGTGTTCATGCCAATCGGTCCATCAGTTTTGAGAAGCTCCAACCATTTACGCGCTGAGTCAATCAGAGTAACAATAACCAAGATAATCAAGAATATACTGACTGTACCATTCAAATTGCCAAGTGTATCCCCGCGTTTAAAATACATACCGACGTTCATGATACCGGCAGTAATAACGGTGATTGCTAAAAAGATTAGCGGTGCAAAAGTTACCCAAGCATAGGACTTCTTGGGAGCAATTTTAAGGATAATTGTAGTTCCAACGGCCAGTGCAACACAAGCAAGCAATTGGTTAGCTACACCAAAAAGCGGCCATATGGTTGCAACGTCACCACTATACAATAGATAGCCCCACATATAAGTAACTAAAGCGCTTGAAAACAGAATTCCAGGCCACCATCCTGTTTGTTTCAGCGGTGCATAAACGTAAGTCCCTAGAATATCTTGAAGAATATATCGAGCTACCCGCGTACCGGCATCAATGGTTGTCAAAATAAAGAGGGCCTCAAACATTATGGCAAATTGATACCAGTAACTCATAAGATGTTTCATACCGCCAATACTAGAGAAAACATGCGCCATACCAACCGCTAGTGAAACTGCACCGCCTNGTCGATGGGCTATATCCATGCCGACAAGAAGGGCAAGTTCATTAAGTTCTACAGTCGGTATATTAATTTTAGCAAAGGATGCTGCCGGAGTATTTATGGCAAAGTAATCGCCAGGCATTAAAACTACTGCTGAAATTAATGCCATTATACCAACAAAACCTTCTACTAACATACCGCCATATGCAATCATACGAGATTGAGTTTCTTTTTCAATCATCTTTGGAGTAGTGCCTGAACTAATTAATGAGTGGAACCCAGAAATTGCGCCACAAGCGATTGTAATAAATACATACGGCCACCAAGGTCCAGGAATAATTGGTCCGCCGCCATCAACAAATCTTGTAGTCATCGGCATATGAACTATAGGTTGAACAATTAGAATGCCTGCTGCAAGAGCCAGTATTGTACCAATCTTCATATAGGAGCTTAAATAATCCCGAGGTGCCAGCAGTAACCAAACCGGTAAAACTGCCGCAAAGAAACCGTAAAGCGGAAGAGCAATCGAAAGCTGCGGCTTAGTAAAGTAGAATGCACCTGCTATTCCTTCCCATGGTTGGCCTGGGCTTAGCCAATGTCCAGTGAATACCGCGCCCATAACCAATAAAAAACCAATAATCGAACCAGAACGAATTGATCCCGGAGAAATCTTGAACATATAAAGCCCAACTGCTACTGCGATCGGGATGGTCATAGCAAGGGTGTATAAACCCCATGGATTTTTAAATAAAGCATTTACGACAACAATTGCCAAACCAGCTAGTGCTACGATAATTATAAAAAAGATGGCTAAAGAAGTAGTAACACCAGTAACTGGACCAGTTTCCCGTCTGGCGATAACAGCAAGCGATTGGCCGTTATGACGAATCGATGCAAATAGAATTATAAAGTCATGTACTGCGCCAGCAAAAACTGAACCAAGCAGAATCCATACAAAACCAGGTCCCCAGCCATATTGGGCGGCTAAAACTGGCCCAACTAGCGGACCTGCACCGGCAATTGCCGCAAAATGATGACCAAATAGAACCCATTTATTAGTTGGCACAAATTCACGACCGTCATTCAGACGGTATGCGGGTGTTACGTAAGAATCATTTAATGCAAAAACCTTGGCAGCAATAAAAGAAGAATAATAGCGATAAGCAAGAGCAAAAACGCACGCTGCAACAATTAGTAGCATTACTGAATTCATACTTTCATCTCCTTTACTTGAAATAATAAACCCTGTGGCTTCACCTCCTTAAAACAGAACACTGTAAATTCTGATAACTTGCTTTATTTTATGATAATCTTCATTTTGAATACATACTTTAAAGTTGGCCCGATATGTCAAAAAGGAAGGGTGAACTACATAGTTTCCCTTCCCAATTGCATTATAGATTGAATATTTTTTTTAAACAGCCTGCGTGTTGGCGACTTACCGGGACTTCCATTCTAGGCATACCTTCAAGTACTAAATTATATGTACCGTTAAACCAAGGTATTACTTCACGGATTTTTTCGATATTTACTAAATATGATCGATGACTACGGAAAAATGGTTGGTATTTAAGTCGCACCTGAAGTTCATGAAGCGTCATATTAGAATAATAGGTTCTGTCGTTAGTGTAGATTGCCACTTGCCCGTCTACACAGCAGGCTAATATAATATCATTAATATCAATAATGCTAGCCTTGCCATTATTCTCTATGGCTAATTTTTGCTTAGAAGGTTGACTGTTTATGCTTGATAGATAGTGGCTGGAAACATTCAGCCTGTTCGTCAAAAGATTTCGTACCCTTTTTATACACCTGTTAACTCTTTTTGATGAGAATGGCTTTAAAAGATAATCAACAGCGTCAATTTCATAAGCCTTGGCAGCAAATTCTTCATGGGCTGTTGCAAAAACAATAAGCGGCGGAAATTCTGCCGCGGCAATTTTTTTTGCAGCTTTAAGTCCATTCATGCCTGGCATTTCTATATCCATAAACACTAGATGCGGCGTTAGTTTATCAATTACTCTCAATGCCTCAGAACAATTACTTGATTGGCTGATGATTTCAACATCAGGATATTCCGCAAGCAAATATCTTAACTCGTTGCGTGCATGCTCTTCATCATCAACAATCATTGCCCGAATGGTCATTGATGTGCTCATGCTACCACCCCTTCATTACTCCTTATCGGAATACTGAATCTAACATTCGTACCAACACCCAGCACGCTGTCGATTGCCAACGTATGCTGCGGGCCGTAAATAACTTTCAGCCGTTCATTAACATTTGATAAACCGACACCGGCGCCCTTCCCGAAGCCATGTGTAAGTATCTTCGTTAGCAGCTCGGGGGCAATTCCTTGTCCGTCATCATTTATGCAGATCAGCACCCGATTGTGGTCTTTTTTAATTAAGATAGTTACTGTTCCTCCTTGTTCCTTCGCCAACAGTCCGTGTTTTACAGCATTCTCTACTAACGGCTGCAAGGTAAAAATAGGAATTGGGACACTCATAGCTTCCGAATCAATATCTTTTTCTACAGAAAGACGCCGACCAAATCGAGCCTTTTCAAGCGTTAGATATGAATCGACAAGTTCTAATTCTTCTTGAATATTAACAAATTCTTGCGCTGATTTCAGGCTTCGTCTAAAAAAGTCGCTTAATTCTATAATTAAATGTCTAGCCTCTTCTGAATTTGTCCGACATAGTGACACAATGGTGTTCAAGGAGTTAAATAAAAAATGGGGATTTATTTGCGCTCTCAAGGCTTTTAATTCGGCTTTTGTAGCTAGCTCAGCCTTTTGCTGCAGTTTAGCCAGCTCTAGCTGTGTACTAAAAATTTGTCCGAGGCCTTGCGCGAACTCAATATCCAGCTCAGTAATAGCCGCTTCAGACGAGTAATAAATCGTCAACGTCCCAACTTTTTCTTCCCGGCATAATAATTGTACCGTTATTGCCGACTTAAGCGGACATTTTGCATAACTGCAGCCTAATTCATTAGCTGACTGCACAAGAGTAATATGTCCAGTGGTCAAACAACTCCTTATCATTTCAGGTAGCGGAGCTCCCCTATGATGGTGTTCAGACCCCATTCCGACATGGGCAAGTATTTGCGAGCAATCGGTTACAGCTACTGCCGATGCGGAAGTCATATTCTTTATAGTTGCTGCTACTTTTTCAGCTGAATTTGAGTTTAGTCCTTTGCGCAGGTGTGGCAATGTTGCATTAGCTATACGAAGTGCTTTATTAGTTTGGAGGGCGCCAATTTTATTTTGATGCTCGCGAGCGTTATGAATGATTATCATGAAAACGGCAATACCAATTGCATTAGCAACTGACATTGGTACCGCAACTTTGAATACAAGAGAAGCCGCTGCGCTGAAAGGCTTAGCAAACAATAATATCAGCCCCATGCTGAATAAAACAATAAATACTCCTGTAACTATTCCGGTGATTACCTCAGGAGTTCTGGGTTTCATTCGAACACTTATATAGCCAGATAATATACCGCCAAGGATAGTTGCAAAACCACATTCTACCGCAGTAAACCCGCCAAGAGTCATGCGATGGATACCACTTATAGCACCGGTTATGCCGCCAACCAGCGGACCGCCCAGAAGACCAGCAACAATAGTGCCGGTATCTCTGACGTTAGCCAAGGCATCTTCTATTGGAATTCCGAAATAAGTTCCAGCGATCGAAACTGTTGTAAAAATTAATATTAGCACAAGTTTTTCTTTGAGAGTTGTTTCTTTTTTAAACAAAGATCTAAAAGCCTGGGTTTGAGAAAAGACATAGGCAACGACTGCAATAATTGCTATTCGCTGGAATAACACCATTGACAGACTATCATGCATGCGATTACCCCTCTTTTATCAATCTAGCAATTTCTTGCATTAAGGACTGGCTGATTTTCTCCAGACTTTCTTTATCAGTTTTCCCTTTTTCTACTCCTATCGGCTTACCAAACTTCACTTTAAATTTCGGTAGAAGCTTTTTACTAAAGTCGCCGGTTCCAATGACAGCAGTCGGAATAATTGGTGCCCCTGTTTTAACAGCTATTAGAGCTAAACCGGGTTCAGGTTTGCCAAGTACCCCTGTTTTACTCCGGGTTCCTTCAGGAAAAAGCCCGACTATTGCCCCTGATTCCAGTAGATTAATTGCTGTCCGTATAGCAGTGCGGTCAGCAGTTCCCCGCCGTACAGGAAAAGCTTTAAGCTGTGTGATAATCCAATTAAACACGGGATACTTGAATAATTCTTCTTTGGCCATAAAATGAATATATCTTGGCATACTCACGCCAATCACCGGCGGATCCAGCAAGCTTATGTGATTGGAGGCAATAATTGCGCTGCCTTTTTTGGGGATATTATTTTGACCGGAAATCTCCAAACAGAACACCAATTTAAACAACACTAAAACTAGTAATTTTAAAATATCATACAAGACCTGCTCTCTCCCTGCAAATATCTAGAATCTTTTGTACTGTGCCTTGAATTGTTATTCCTGTAGTATCGATCAAAATAGCGTCTTCAGTTTTCTTTAGAGGAGCTATCTCCCGCTCACAATCTTGTTTGTCACGGCAAGTAATATCATTGGCAATGTCCTGAAGGGAAACATCAATACCTTTCTCTGTAAGTTCCTGCCATCTCCGTCGTGCCCTTTCTTCGATTGAAGCTGTTAAAAATAATTTAACATCGGCATTTGGTAAGACATAGCTGCCTATGTCACGCCCATCCATTACCACTCCACCCTCCTGGGCCATCTCACGCTGCTTAGCTATTAAGACTTCCCTAATAGCAGGAATCTGAGCTATTTCTGCTACCTTACGTGAAATTTCAGGAGTGCGAATTTCGTCAGTTACATCCGTGCCGTTGACAAACACCTTTGTTTTGCCATTAATATAAGCTAGCCTTATAACGGCCTCGCGTGCGTAATTAATTAAAACTTTATCTGAAGTAATATTATTAGCTATTGCCAGCCAAGTAACAGCCCTGTACATTGCCCCAGTGTCGATATAGGTATAGTTCAGAGTTCCGGCAACTATTTGTGCGACTGTGCTTTTACCCGCACCGGCTGGTCCGTCAATTGCAATCGTCAGTTTCTTCATTGTTCCTCCACTTATCATTTATCATTTATCCTATTGCTCACTTAGCTTTTTTAGTACATTAAAAAAGTCAGGATATGATATAGATACACATTTTGCATAATCTATTTGCACGCCTTGGGCTGCAGCCCCGGCAACTGCCAATGCCATTGCCATTCGATGATCATTATGGGAATAGACTCGTCCAAATTTTAGCTGCTGCGGGCCATCAATTACCAGGCCGTCTTTGGTCTCGATAATATTAGCACCCATCTTATTAAATTCAGTACTTATAGCCTTTAATCGATCAGTTTCCTTAACTCTGAGCTCAGACGCACCCCGTATTATTGTTCTTCCCTTGGCAAACATTGCCGCTACGGCTAAAATTGGTATTTCATCTACCAGAGTCGGAATAATGGCCGGTTTAATTTCAACGCCTACAAGTTCGGCTGACGAGACAATTAAATCAGCAATGGGCTCTTGCCCTGCGAACGACTCATTTACTAATTGTATATTTGCTCCCATCTGTTTTAGAACATGGATTATGCCTGTTCGGGTAGGATTAACACCGACATTGCGCAGAATAATTTTACTTCCAGGAATTATTGTCGCTGCAACAACCCAGAAAGCAGCCGAACTTATGTCGCCCGGAACTTGCAGTATGTCAGGTGCTTTAAGTTCTGACACTGGTGTTAGTTTAATTGACGTACCAGATACACTAATTGGTACACCGAAGGCCGCAAGAATTTTCTCAGTATGATCCCGAGATAGTTCTGGTTCAGTAACAACAGTAGCGCCGTCTGCAAATAGCCCAGCTAACAAAATAGCAGATTTTAACTGGGCGCTAGCCACAGGTGTTTTATATTCAATACCGTGGATTTTGGAAGCTGGAGCTAAAGCCAAGGGTGCATATTTCGACTGATCCCGGCCAAGTATAAAACAACCCATTCGCTGTAAAGGCTCAATTACTCGTCCCATAGGCCGGGAGCAGAGCGAATGATCTCCTGTTAAGATACTAAAAAACGGCTGCGCTCCTAAAATACCAGCTAGCAGCCGCATCGTTGTACCTGAATTTCCGGCATCTAGAACATCCTGTGGTTCCTTTAGTCCGAATAACCCATTTCCCGATATTAATAGTTCATTGGGTGTCTTTTGTTCAACCTTTGCCCCTAACTTAGTCATACAAGCAACAGTTGCCAGACAATCATCAGAGTTGAGGAAATTTTTAACAAGCACAGGCGTAGATGATAGGCTTGCCATCATTACACTGCGATGCGAAACCGATTTATCGCCGGGTATGGCTATATCGCCTCGTAATACGGATACTCTATTTACTATTTTTGATTCCATTTAGCACCTTCCTTTGCTTAACTCATTTTTCTGTTAAGCGCAGCGGCTATTGAGGTTAACTCTTGCATTAATTGCCTGAAATTTATCGGTGTCAACGATTGCGGCCCATCCGATACAGCCTCTTCGGGATCAGGATGAACCTCAATTATTAAGCCGTCTGCTCCTGCACCAAGAGCTGCCTTAGCCATTGGTCCAACCCAACTCCAATTTCCAGTACCATGGCTTGGATCGACCACAATTGGCAAATGACTAAGTTGTTTAATAACTGGAACAGCATTTAAGTCCAAAGTGTTGCGGGTAAAACTTTCAAAGGTCCGTATTCCCCGTTCGCACAACACTATCTTATCATTTCCGCCGGCCATGATATACTCAGCGGCCATTAACCATTCTTCAATTGAGGCAGCCGGCCCTCGTTTTAAAAGCACTGGCCTATTAGTTTTAGCCACTTCCTTCAGGAGTACAAAATTCTGCATATTTCGCGCACCTATTTGTAGCATGTGAATTTGCTCGGCCATGACCTCAACAGCGCGAGGGTCAGTAACTTCTGAAACTATTGGTAATCCAACTTCTTTAGAAACAGCTCTGAGGATATCAAGTCCCTCCTGCTCCAACCCCTGAAAACTATAAGGTGAAGTACGAGGTTTATAGGCACCTCCGCGTAGGAGTTTTGCTCCGGCTTTTTTAACAGCCAAGGCAGACTCCTTCAATTGTTCATAACTTTCAACAGCGCACGGTCCGGCAATTACAGGAATGCTTGTCCCGCCAAAGCAGACTCCTTCTACTTGGACAAGGCTATTATCGGATCGAAATTCCCGGCTTACTAATTTATAAGGAGTTACAATTGGTAAAACTCTATCAACTCCAGGCATCCGCTCATATTGCTTTTCGTTGCAAGCTGTCGAATCCCCAATTGCTGTAACGATTGTTTTTCCGCAGCTATGTAGATAATGTGCGTCAAGACCGACTTGAGTCAATTTTTCAATAACCCGATTGACTTGGTCGGTCGTTGGGGCATTCATAACAATGATCATAGACGAAACCTCCGGTGTCTAGCGAAAAATTCTTGTAATTTTATATTCCCTACAAAAAGCTGATATCCTTTTCCATATATTTTTATCTTGCAGTTTCTAACGAGAAATGGCTAGTTTTTAAACTTTACCCGGCCAATTGGCAGCATATTGCCATTGCCCTCTAAAAACAGTCCATCAATTGGCGCTTCCACCTTGTCACCTATTACATTAACAACGGCTTGTACGGGTCCTTGAAAGGCTGTAGAGTCAATCTCAACATAGTCGCCATCATATACAATCAGTCTGACACTACCTTTTCGAAAGTCGTCGATTACCTTTCCATTAACTGTGGCACATATATCCGAACTTGCTTGAGGCTTTATTAGGCGTAAATTCAGAACCTTACTTGCACGGAATGACTTAAAATAGCCCGCTGCCGATTCGCTGTCTTTAATCTGTAAAGGCGCCTCGGCATGATAAGTCCCCTCAAGACTAATATTATCTCCCTCAAGCCTGTCTACTTTAGAAATGTATAGTCGCATATTATCGTTTATATGTAATAATTGTATACTAACTAAGGTAACAATTAAGACTGAAGCAAGCTTGAATATTAATTTGTCAATGTTCAGCAGCCAATTCCATTTTGAAGTACTCACTTTGCTCCTCCAAAATCTAATGTTTCCCATATTATGCTCAAAACATTGAAATTCTACTGCCGAGATAATACAGATTGATATCCTGCCACATAGCCTGTTGCAAATGCAGCTTGAAGATTATACCCGCCAGTAAACCCATCAATATCAATAACTTCGCCAGCAAAATATAAACCGTTTATTAATTTGGATTCCATTGTCTTCGGATTAATTTCTTTAATATTTACTCCACCAGCCGTTACTATCGCCTCACTAATCGGTCTGGTTTTAGTAATAGTGAGTCTAAGATCAGTCAACAACTCAATCATCCGTTGGCGCTCTTTTTTAGTAATCTGGTTGACAGGTTTTTCAGGATCAATAAACGACAAATCGATAAATGTCTCAATCAGTTTAGCTGGCAATAAGTCACTTAATGCATTTTTAAACTGTTTACGCGAAAACTTTTCGAAGTCTCGCTGAATCCGTTGATCTAGGATTTCAAGACTTAGCGCTGGTTTTAAATTAATCGAAACCATAACTTCCTTGTTATGATTATTCAATAATTCAGCAACTTTTTTGCTCAACGACAAGATTATCGGTCCACTAAGACCGTAGTGGGTAAACAGCATCTCACCGAATTCTTCAGCAACTTTTTTACCTTCGAATATAACGCTAGCCGTAATATTACGAAGCGACAAGCCTTGCAAATCTTGTACCCACTCTTCAGCTACTTCTAATGGCACGAGTGAAGGTTTAAGAGATGTAACAGTGTGACCTAGTTCCTTGGCTATTCTATATCCATCCCCCGAAGACCCGGTACCCGGATAAGATGCACCGCCTGTTGCCACAATAATAGCATCGGCATTATATTCGTGTCCTTTTTCCGTTACGACTCCAACGACTTTATTTTCAGCAACCCTAATTTTTTTCACAGTTGTCCCAGTTATAACCGTTGCACCCACACGGGCTAAAGCTTTCGCAAAGGCGGCAACAACATCGCGGGCTTTATCACTAACTGGAAAAACTCGGTTGCCACGCTCTACCTTTGTTTTAACTCCGTATTCATTCATAAAACTGACGACATCGTTATTATCAAAAGCACTAAGTGCACTATAAAGAAATGCACCGTTGCCAGGTATATTTTTAATAATTGTCTTAATATCGGCGCTATTAGTGATATTGCACCTTCCCTTACCGGTTATCAAAATTTTCCTTCCAATATCCGGCATTTTTTCTAAAACTGTAGCCGTTCCACCATTTTTTGCGGCACTATACGCCGCCATAAGCCCAGCGGCTCCGCCGCCCACAACAATAATTCGCTGCATGATATTTTTCACCCGTCTAATTTATTTACTGCTAGGAACTCTCCATAAATAAGAAAGCCCGGCTTCTGCCGAGCCCTTAGCGACAGCGAAGCCGTCGGCTGTACCTCTGTCATCAAAATTTGCCGCTATAAACTCTGCTGACCTTAAAACCCTTATTTTAAAGATTTAACCTGGTATTATAAGCTTTTTAATTCAGCTACTTCAGCCGGAGTTAGGAACCTGTAACTGCCTCTTCTAACTCCTTGTAAATCCAGAAAGGCAAACTTAATTCGCTTAAGTTGCTTTACCGGATGCCCGATTTTCTCGCACATTCGGCGAATTTGTCTATTCTTACCTTCATGAATTACTATTTCAAGTGCGGTTAAATTTCTTTCCCTATCAAAATCTACAATATTTACTAAAGCGGGAGCCGTCATGCCATCATCCAACCTTATGCCAACTCGTAATCGATCAAGTTTCTCTTCAGTTGGAAAGCCCTCGACGATAGCTAAGTAAACTTTTCTAACCTTACGACTAGGATGAATTAGCGCATTTGTTAATTCCCCGTCATTAGTCAGTAAAAGCAATCCTTCAGTGTTGTAATCAAGTCTGCCGACAGGGTAAATCCGCTCGGGGATATCTCTAATCAAATCTGCCACTGTCTTACGTTTTTGAGGATCATTGAGAGTGGTAACAACGCCCTTCGGCTTATTCAGCAATATATAGACGTACTTTTCAACAGCAATAACCTTGCCATCAACTGCAATTTTATTCTTGTACGGCTCAACTTTAGTGCCAAGCTCTGTAACAATACGGCCATTAACTGAAACCCGCCCGTCAGTAATTAACTTTTCGGCATGACGGCGGGAGGCAATCCCGGCCTGACTGATAATTTTCTGCAACCGTTCTTCCATTAGAGCCTCCAATAGTTCATTAGTCACGAATAATATCTTTAAAATCTGTTTGTACTTTACAGGTTCGAATAACTCCACTGCGTTGAGTCTCTTTTTGGCAGCTTCCGCATATACCCTCACCACAGCACATAGTAGCATTATTGGTAGCAGCCATCGGCAGATTTATATCAGCTCTCTGCATGGCATCAATAACACCATAATGCTGTTCATCAGGTCCGGCACTCACAACCAAATCATACTCACTGAAAATATTAGTAAGCATATCCAGCCCGTCACGGCGCATCGATGTGACGTCCTTGACTTGGATTCCAAGTGCTCGTAATTCGTCGCCAATAAAAACTTTACCGATATGACCAGGGGCTAATACAGCCGTAACTTCATTATTATTGTTTACTAACTTGCTTGCAATAGCAAGTGCCGGCGGCTGCCCCATTCCTCCTGCAACCAATAATATCCTACTGTTCTCAGTATTGTCAATCCATGGTTGCCCGAGTATCCCATTGAAATAAGGTCCCCTAACCATAATCTTACTGCAAGTTTCACTTAATATTCTACGTGATTTAGGTCCTATAGCTTCAATCACTACTTGGACTTTATTCTGATTAACCTTCATTATTCCGACCGGAAAATAATAAAAATCAGGGTCCCCGGGGCAACGCATAAAGATAAATGCCCCAGCCTTTGTCAAACTTTCGGCAAGTTCATTAGGCAAAACAAATTCAAGCCTATAGACATGTTCATTTATTCGCTCGATTATCTCATACTGTGTTTCAGCTTCAACCCGCACAGACAAAACATCTCCGCCTCTTAAACAACGTTTCTTAGGCTGCCAATATTTTTCATACAAAACGCATACCCCGGCCCAATTACAATCGCACATGAACTTTCCCTGAAGATGACTACAGAAAACGCAATTATTTGTTTCAGCTAGCAGACAAGGGCAATACGCTGAATTTATGTCAATACAACGGCTCATATTATTATGCATAACGTAGCACCCTCCTATACTAGACAGGTATTATAAATGTCGGTCAACCCTGCACTTGCTACCCGCTCTTTGATAACATTACGATTTGTAGAATATAACTCCCTAGACTTCATCCTGTCAAAATAAACTGAACCAGAGAAGGTATAGCGCACCCTTAGTCCCAAATCTGTAGTCATTTGCTCATGAACATAGGCGATAAAATCACCGATGGCTAAACTTGTTGGAATTTCTAGGTATTGCATATCGAGACAATGTCGAACTGCATTATGACCTGCTAATAATCCTGTAATAATAGCCTCGGTATGACCAACTAGTATGGCCGATTTTTCACCCGCGCAGAATAAGTTATCAACCCCATCAACCTTTAAATAGTTACTGCATGGCGCAATTCCTAAATAACGCACCGAATTACCAACACCGCCCGAGTAAGGATCTTCATAACGGGCGCGCTCAAGCCCTGGGACCTTGCGTAAATCATCAAGCGGAAAATATGACGTCATTAGCTTTGCATGCCCGGTGTCGAGCAATACTAAGTTTGTTGCATATTCTTTTACGGCATACTGTGAACATGCTTTTTTGCCTAGTGTCCCAGTTTTTTGAAGACTTTCCGGCAACGGCAATACTACCACACCTGCAGAATCGAGCTGTTCTCTAATTTCCAAACTTAAGGAATCTTTATTTAGCTTACAGGAACCGCTCATCGCACCAAATGACCCATCAGCTTTGCAGCCCATAATCTCTTTTACTTCCGCTTTACTGGTAACGCTAATCCGCGGTCCAAATGACGGGCACCGTAAAATACACATTGAGCAACCGTTACCATATGTAAGACAATTGCCCATCGGGCCGGCTGAGCCAGTTGTATCGATAAATACATCTCCTCGAACTACCTCATCATGATCTAAGATTAGTGCTTTTATGGTCTTACCATATTTAATTATATCTATAACGCGTGTTTTTGTTTTTATTTCAATATTATAATTTTGTAGTACCTTCCTTACTAAAGGTTCCATTGTTGTTACATCATAAAGCGATGCGTGGTTATGCCCTGGAAAATTAATACCCTCATGACGGCTATTAGCATCCATTGCAACAAAAAGATCGCCTCCTCCCATCGCAATGGCTTCCTCAGCTGCAGTATAACGTCCGTTATTACGGAATATTCCGCCGACTAGTCCCGTTCCCAATAATAAATCGGTTCGCTCAATTAGTATCACCTCGGCTCCAGCCTTAGCAGCTGACAATGCTGCTGCGCATCCCGCCCAACCGCCGCCTGCAACGACTACCTTTACCATGGACGTCCCTCCATTCACTTCCTTAATCACAATACAGTCTATTCTTAGCGCCCCAAAGTGTCACAACAGTCAAAAAAAGGACTGGCAGCAAAAGCTGCCAGTTTTCCAAATTGGTTTTATTTTAGCTAAACAATAGCGTACATACATATATTGAGCCTAAAAATCCCGCAACATCACCCGTTAGACCAACAAAAACAGAATATCGAGGATTCCTAATCCCAACAGCTCCAAAATAAACAGTCAGAATATAAAAAGTTGTATCAGTACTGCCAAGTACCGTTGAGGCAATCCGTCCGACCATGGAGTCCGGGCCATAAGTATTTAAAATCTCAGTAACAAGACCAAGCGCACCTGATCCGGATAAAGGACGCATTATAGCGAGAGGGGCTAAATCGGCCGGAATTCCGAAAGCATTAAGTACAGGTTCAAAGATCCCAATAAGCAAATCCATCGCCCCTGAGGCCCGAAAAATATTTACAGCTACCAGCATTGCTACTAAAAACGGCATTATACGAATTGAAGTGTGAAACCCCTCGGCGGCACCTTCGACAAATAATTCGTATACCTTCACCCGTCGTATAACGCCAATGATGGGAATTCCGAGCAGTAAAGCTGGTATTGCCCAGCTCGATAATAAACTACATAGTTCTTCAAACATTTGCTACCTCCTATCGCGGGCAAATACCATCCGGCATATGCGGTCAACAGTAATGGCAATGACAGTCGCTCCAAGACTTACTGCAAGGGTTGCGCCTACTATTTCAGCAGGATTTACAGAGCCAGCCGCCGATCGCAGCGCAATAATAGTAGCCGGGACCAGTGTAAAACCTGTAGTGCACAAAGCAAGTAAGGTGCACATTGCAGGAGATGCGGTGTCTTTTTTTATGTTTAGTTTCTGCAGTTCCTGCATTGCCTTAATACCAAGCGGCGTTACAGCATTACCAAGCCCGAGCATATTTGCGCTTAGTGTCATGATTATTGCTCCCATTGCCGGATGACTGGACGGTACACTAGGAAACAGCAAGCGGATAACTGGACTCAGCAATATCGATATAAAACGTACAAAACCAGAGGCTTCAGCAATTTTCATGATACCAAGCCACAGGCACATAACGCCTATTAGTTTAAAAGAAAGGTTTACGGCATCCTCTGCAGCTGTTATTGCACTTTGCGTTATAATTTCAATTCGTCCGTTCAGGCCGGCATAGATAATTCCGCCAGCCA
>JGI24708J26588_10000020_pt2 | contig 102978 bp, 98 predicted proteins | sample BioPla1DNA2_FD_26588 | JGI IMG/M metagenome (IMG submission 26588) | reverse complement strand
AATAACACTACATAAAATCGAAAGAAACATAACCCTCAATCCTTTGAGTTTACAAGGGATGAGGGCTGTTTTTAACTAAATTTGTTGTAAAAGACAAGATAATAAGTTTAAACTACACAAGCATTCCATGTAAAATCGGTGAGTAATTATTGTGAATTTCTACGATATCGCCAGAATCTTTCCCATTATGACAATGCTTGCTTGAAAAAGCGAATGATAGATGTTATAATAATTCGCGTATGAGGTAACATTTTGCTTTTTCTTTTTGGAGGAAAAAATGGACTTATTTAACACCATAGCAAGGGCGGAGGAAGAAGCCGCTTCCATACTATCAAATGCTTCCAGGCAGGCAAGGGATATGATAAGTTCCTGCGAAGAGGCATGCGCGCATGATATAAGAGCTCAGGAAAGGGAGCAGCGCCGCCTCTATATAGAAAAAATGGACGAAAGAAAAACCCAAATAGAAACTATTGTAAATTCCCGCAGTGAGGATAATAAAAAGGACATACAAAAACAGCTTTCAAATGCTGAAAACAGGCTCCACCAAGCAGCACAGTTTATAGTAAATAAGGTACTTGAAAATGGCAGTAGCTAAAATGAAGCGCCTAACCCTGCTGGGCTTAAAGCGAGATAAGGAAAAACTGTTAAAGCTTATGCAGGGTATGGGATGCGTGGAATTGACACCGCTCCCTGAGGAGCTTTCAGACTCTGCCCCGCTGGTACAAAGCGATGAGGTAGAACAGCTCTTACCTAGGGTACGCCGCACTATAGACAGGCTTTCAAGGTACGACACCGAGAAAAAACCTTCCTTTGGTCAGTACAGAGTGGTTTTGGCTGAGGAAGCTAAGGAAATACAAAACAATAAAGATAGTTTCATAAACATTCTTGATTCGCTTGACGAGATAGACTTAAAGCTCGCTGAAATACGCAGCACTCGCCAGCGTTTACACGCTTCCATAAAGCTATATGAACCTTGGGAGCAGCTTATATATAGTTTGTCTGAGCTCAGTAGCGCTAAAACGGTTGATATTCTTGCAGGCTCTATTTCCCTGCGTAATTTAGCAAGGCTTGAAGAAGCTTTTTTGGAATTATCCGCAAGCTACGAAGTTATAAACCAAACCCCAAGCGAATACCTTGTACTTGTAGCTATACATAAAGACGACAAGGAACCCGCGCTTGAGCTTCTTGAAAAGCTGTCTTTTACCAGAGAAAGCTTTACAAACCTTGGCGATATGAGCCCAAAGGAATATCTGTTCTCACTTAGAGAGCAGATAAAAAATTTAGATATAAAAGAAAAAGAGCTTATAAGCAATATAGCATCCTTTGGGGATGAGCTGCCAAGGCTTAAGTCCTTCCACGATTTGCTTATGCTTAAAAAAGCTCAGCTTGAGGCTTCAGAGCTTTCTCACGACACTGAAAGCGCATTTTATATACAGGGCTGGGTGCTTGAGAGCGATTCCGAAAAACTAAAGCAGCGCATACACTCTATAGCCCCCTATACCGCTATTGAGTTAAGAGACCCTCTGCCTGATGAAGAGCCATCCATAAAGCTTGATAATAACGACTTTGTAACCGCTTTTGAGCCTGTGGTTGAGGGCTTTTCGCTTCCCATGTATAGGGCGCTGGACCCAACCGCAGTAATGGCGCCTTTCTATATGATTTTATTCGGGGTAATGCTTTCAGATGCCGGATACGGTCTTTTCATGGCTCTGGCGCTGTTTGCATTTGTAAAGATAAAGAAAATCCCCGTACGCAATGCAAAAATGCTGTACCTGCTTATGTTCTGCGGCGCGGCAACGGTAATTTGCGGGCTTGGCTTCAACACCGTTATGGGCTTTAATGTGTTGCCGCAATATTCGCGCTTCTTCCCGCTTGACGCGGTTAATGATCCCCTGCCCGTAATGGTTGTATGTCTTACTATTGGAGTAATACACCTATTTGCAGGCGTACTTGCCGGAGCCTACCAAAATATTAAAAACGGTGATGTTATAGCCGCCATATCAGATAATATAAGCTGGCTTATACTGCTTACAGGGCTTGGTCTATTGCTTCTGCCCTCTACAGCTGAGATAGGCAAGTATTTAGCGCTGATTGGCTGCGGCATAATAATCGTTATGACAGGGCGGGATAAGAAAAACCCAATAAAGCGGCTTATAAGCGGATTTGGCGCGCTATACGGCATTACAAGCTGGGTTAGCGATATATTAAGCTATATGCGCCTTTTCGGCATGGGGCTTGCCACAGGAGTTATAGGCATGGTGTTTAACCTGCTTATAGGCATGCTCTGGTCAGGCGGTATAGTGGCAAAGATAATTGCCGCGGTAGTCTTTGTGGTGTGCCACCTGTTTAACCTTGGCATTAACGCCCTTGGCGCATATGTGCACGGCTGCAGGCTGCAATATATAGAGTTCTTCAGCAAATTCTACGATGACGGCGGCAAAGCATTTAAGCCCCTCAATATGAAAACGCGTTATGTAAGCATACAAAGCGAAATTATCGCTTAGTATATATCGCTCTATTTGAAAGGAGAAAAACATGGAACTTCAACTCGGTCAAATACTCGCCCTTATAGGAGCATCCCTTGCGGTTATAGTAACAGGCATGGCATCAAGCCGTGGTGTTGGAATGGCAGGTGAAACCGCTGCCGGCGTAGCCACCGAAAACCCCGAGGTTGCAGGCAAGCTGTTGGTTCTGCAATTGCTACCCGCAACGCAGGGTATATACGGCTTCCTTATTGCCGTTATAATACTTATTAATACCGGAATACTAGGCGGAGAGATGGTGTCCGTAACTGTCGACCAAGGCGTCAAATACATAATAGGCTGCCTGCCTATAATGGTACTAGGCTGGTATTCGGCAATTAAACAGGCGCGCGTTTCCCAAGCAGGTATGCTTATGACGGGCAAACACCCTGATATGTCCGGTCGCGGTGTTACCATGGCTGTTATGGTTGAAACCTACGCAGTTTTCGGGCTACTTATATCATTCCTGATTGTAAACACAATATAAGGCGGGCACTATGGACGCAACGCCTATCCTTAAAAAGATAAAAGAGGATGCTCTTAAGCAAGCATCGGATATAATAAATGCCGCAAAGCAAAGAACCGATGAAATAAAGCAGCAGACTAATAAGCGCATAAGTTTAATGCACGAAAAGAACCGCGCAAGGTTTGATAATGAAGCCGCCGCCATGCAGGATAGAATGCTGCGCATGGGCGAACTCGAAAGTAAAAAAGACCTGCTCTCATCAAAAAGAGAGCTGGTTTCCGACGCCTTTGACAGGGCAATAGGGCTGCTTTACGCGCTGCCTGATAAAGAAAAGAAAGAGTTTTTTCTAAAACAGATACTCTCTCTTGCAGCGGGCGATGAAGCACTTGTGCCGGCGGATAGGTCTAGGCAGCTATTTGACGAACATTTTATACTCGAAATAAATGAAGCTCTTAAAAATTCGGGCAAAAATGGGCTTATACGTCTAAGCCATGACAACTCTGTTTTTGGCACAGGATTTATACTACAAAAGAACGGAATTGAAATAAACTGCACTTTTGAGGCTCTGGTAAATTCAAAGCGCCTTGAGCTTGAGGGCAAAGTTGCCAAAATTCTGTTCTCCGGCGATTTATAGGAGGGTGATGTTTTTTGCCGCAAGATAGCATATATTATGCCATCGGTAGAATTAGTCTTATAGAGGCTAATGCAATAAACAGCGCCAAGCTTGAGCGCCTGCTTCAGGCAAGTACCACACAAGAGGCGCGCCGAATACTCAACGAATATGGTTGGCCTGATGGCGATAATGACGAAAAAAACGCCCTTAAACATGTACAGAACGCCTGCAAGCTTATTCTTGAACTTACAACCGATGTTGAAATGGTAAAGCTGTTCCTGTTTAAAAACGATGTTACCAACCTTAAGATAATCTTAAAGGCATCTGCGCTAAAAACTCAGCCGGAGCTGCTATCCCCAAACGGCACTATTGATCCTGAGGATTTAAAGATTGCCGCTGAGGAAAAACAATACGATATATTTCCCGAAGAATTGCAGGCAGCCATTAAAGAAATTGAGGAAACTATCATTCAAGATAATGTAAACCCCATGTATATAGATATATTGCTTGACAAGGCGTATATGTCTTATGTGTTTAACAAGCTGCCAAAAAAACATAAGCTACTTCACAAATACTTCACCACCATGGCAGATACTACCAACTATGCAATGGCTATACGCTCTATGCACTTAGGAAAGCCCTATGAATTTTTAAAAAATATGCTTCTGCCAGGCGGCACCATAACAGAAAGTAACTGGCAAAAGGCATATGATGAACCCGAATACCTGCCGCTTTTAATGCAAGCATACGGTGGCAAACTATACCAAAGCGCAATAGCCGCATTTATGGACGACGCAAAAATCGCCTCATTCCAAAAAACGGCAGATGACAGCCTGCTTGAGCTTTTCTTCCCCTATAAAAGCAGCATAGACAAAGACGAAAGGCTTATAGGCCACCTTCTAATGAGGGATAGAGAGGCACAGGCAATACGGCTTATACTCGCCGGAAAGGAAAACGGCTTTTCAAAGGAGATAATACAGGAAAGGCTGCGTGAACTATATGTCTAAAAAAATGCAGGAAATAGGCGTAATAGGCGATAGCGATATAGTGCTCGCCTTCCGTACGCTTGGTATGCAGGTTGCATCCTGCGATAGCCCCCAGAGGGCTAATATGGCTGTGCACAGGCTTGTAAGCCAAGGTATAGGCATAATATTCATCACGGAAGACATAGCACGCATGATACCTGAAACTATAGATAGATATAACAGCAACCCTGATGTTGCGCTTATACCCATACCCGGCTCCAAGGGAACAGACGGTTTTGCTATGCAAAGCTTAAAGAGCAATGTGGAGCGTGCTGTAGGCGCAAACATACTGCTTAATACGGAGGAAACTTAAATGGCACAAGGAACCATTATTAAAGTATCAGGTCCGCTTATAGTGGCTAGCGGCATGGCGGACGCACGCATGTACGATGTTGTGCGCGTCAGCAACAGCCACCTAGTGGGCGAAATTATAGAGCTGCGAGGAGATAGAGCTTCTATACAGGTATACGAAGAAACCGCAGGTCTTGGTCCCGGGGAGCCCGTATACTCAACAGGCGCTCCGCTTTCGGTGGAGCTTGGTCCCGGGCTTATAGAATCCATATTCGATGGCATACAGCGCCCGCTTACCGCCATAAGGGATATCGCAGGCGATAGGATAAAACGCGGCATAGATGTACCCGCGCTTGACCGCGAAAAGGAATGGGCGTTTATGCCTAGGGTTTCTATAGGCGATAGAGTATCCAGCGGAGATGTGCTTGGCGTAGTTCGTGAAAGTGTAGTTGTTGAGCATAGAATAATGGTACCACATGGCGTTTCAGGTATAGTTAGGTATATACATTCAGGCAGCGCAAAAGTTGAAGATACTGTATGCTCCATAGCAGGTGATACGGGCGAAACCCGAGATATAAGCATGATGCAGCGCTGGCCTGTAAGGCGTGGACGCCCATACCATGAAAAGCTGGCTCCAACAGGTCCAATGGTTACAGGGCAAAGGGTAATAGATACATTTTTCCCCATAGCTTCAGGCGGAACCGCCGCAGTACCCGGACCTTTCGGCTCTGGAAAAACGGTAGTACAACACCAGCTAGCCAAATGGGCAGATGCGGATATTATCGTATATGTAGGCTGCGGAGAGCGCGGCAATGAGATGACCGACGTTCTTATGGAATTTCCCAATCTATACGACCCGCGCACCGGCGAAACCCTTATGAAGCGCACAGTGCTTATAGCAAATACTTCAGATATGCCTGTCGCTGCGCGCGAGGCTTCCATATATACCGGTATAACCATAGCAGAATATTACCGCGATATGGGCTACAAGGTAGCCATAATGGCGGACTCTACCAGCAGATGGGCGGAAGCCCTCCGCGAGATGAGCGGAAGGCTTGAGGAGATGCCCGGCGAGGAAGGCTACCCCGCATACCTTTCAAGCCGCATAGCGGAGTTCTACGAGCGCGCGGGCGTGGTAAGATGTGTTTCTAATAAAGAGCGCTATGGCTCAATATCCGCAATAGGCGCGGTATCCCCGCCCGGCGGCGATATTTCAGAACCCGTTTCGCAGGCAACGCTGCGCATAGTAAAGGTGTTCTGGCGGCTATCAGCCCCGCTTGCATACGCGCGCCACTTCCCTGCTATAGACTGGCTGCAATCATACTCTCTATATTTAGACTCACTCTCCCCTTGGTATACGGATAATATCGCTCAGGACTTTAACTCCCTACGGCTTGAGGCGATGAGCATACTGCAAAGGGAATCAGAGCTTGATGAAATCGTCCGTCTTGTTGGTATAGACGCCCTAAGCTGGGAGGATAGGCTTACCATGGAAGTTGCAAGGTCTATAAGAGAGGACTATCTGCACCAAAACGCTTTTGATGATATCGACACATATACATCGCTTGAAAAACAGTACAATATGCTAAGGCTTATACTGCTCTATGGGCATAAGGGCAGGGAAGCTCTTTCTAATGGGGCGCAGCTTAGCCGTGTACTCAGCCTACCTATAAGAGACGATATAGCCCGTACAAAATATCTGTCCGAAAAAGAGCTCAGCACATTTGAAACATACGAGCAGGAGCTTAACAATCAAATCGCTATGCTGTCAGAAGAAGGAGAATTAAATGCTTAAAGAATACCGCAGCATACAGGAGGTCGTAGGCCCGCTTCTCATGGTTGAGAATGTATCAGGCGTTTCCTACGATGAGCTTGTAGAAATAGAACAGGTAAACGGAGAAATAAGGCGCGGCAAGGTGCTTGAGGTCGATGGCGACAAGGCGCTGGTTCAGCTTTTTGAAAGCAGCCATGGCCTTAAGATAGACGACAGCAAGGTACGCTTCCTAGGGCGTGGAATAGAACTCTCGCTTTCTATGGATATGCTCGGCAGGATATTTGACGGCATGGGGAACCCAAGGGATGGCGGTCCCGCCATTATCCCCGATGAGCGCCGTAATATAAATGGCGAACCTATTAACCCCGCCGCAAGGGACTATCCTAGTGAATTTATCCAAACAGGCATATCCGCTATAGACGGGCTTAACACATTGGTGCGCGGTCAAAAATTGCCTGTGTTTTCAGGCAACGGTCTGCCCCATGCAAGGCTTGCAACGCAGATTGCAAGGCAAGCAAAGGTATTAGGCACGGATGAAAGTTTCGCCGTTGTGTTTGCGGCTATAGGAATCACATTTGAAGAAGCGGATTATTTTATACAGGATTTCACCCGCACAGGCGCTATAGAACATGCGGTGCTATTTATGAACCTAGCGGATGACCCCGCTATAGAGCGCATAGCTACACCACGCATGGCGCTTACAGCGGCAGAATACCTAGCCTATGAAAAAGACATGCATGTGCTTGTAATAATGACGGATATTACCAACTACGCAGAAGCGCTAAGGGAAGTATCCGCCGCGCGCAAAGAAGTGCCCGGCAGGCGCGGATATCCGGGGTATCTGTATACAGACCTTGCCTCCATGTATGAAAGAGCTGGCCGCATAAGGGGCAAAAAAGGCTCTATAACGCAGCTTCCCATACTTACCATGCCTGAAGACGATATCACCCACCCCATACCAGACCTTACAGGTTACATAACCGAAGGGCAGATTATACTAAACCGCGAACTGCACCGCGTAGGCATAGAGCCGCCTATTAACGTGCTTCCAAGCCTATCGCGCCTAAAGGACAAGGGCATAGGCGAAGGCAAAACTAGGGAAGACCATGCCCCCACCATGAACCAGCTATTCGCCGCGTACTCCCGCGGAAAGGACGCTAAGGAGCTTGCCATAATACTTGGCGATGCCGCGCTTAGCGATGTAGACAAGCAATTCGCGAATTTCGCAGATGAATTCGAAAAACAATATGTTTCCCAAGGCTTCAACGAAGACCGCTCTATAGAAGAAACTCTTAACCTCGGCTGGGAACTTCTAAAACTTATACCGCGCAATGAACTTAAGCGCATACGTGATGATATGGTAGATAAATACCTTCCCCTTGAGGAAGAGGAGGACGCCTGATGTCTGAACTCCGCGTAAACCCAACCAGAATGGAGCTTACCCGCACCAAAAGGCGCCTAGTAACGGCAAAGCGCGGGCATAAGCTCCTGAAGGATAAGAGGGACGAACTCATAAGAAGGTTCGTACATATTGCGCGTGAAAACGCAAGGGTACGCAAAGAAGTAGAAGAAAGCCTGCAAAATGCGCTAAGGCGCTTCGCTCTTGCGCGCTCTGTTATGGATGGACCCACGCTTGAAAGCGCGCTTATGTACCCTGCAAGGAGCGCTAGGGTTTCAATGGGACGCAGGAATATACTATCAGTACAGGTGCCGGAAATACATGTTGATGAGGAAAGCCTTAGCGAAACCAAGCAAACATACGGCTACGCGGATACACCCTATGAGCTTGATGAAGCCATATCCACAATGGCGGATATACTCCCCCAGCTTATAAAGCTTGCTGAAATAGAAAAGACCTGCTCGCTACTCGCTGAAGAAATAGAAAAAACCAGAAGGCGTGTAAACGCCCTTGAACATGTAATGATACCCCAGTTTGAGGAAACCATACGCATAATATCCATGAAGCTTGATGAAGCTGAAAGAAGCTCAATAGTACGCCTAATGAAGGTAAAAGAGATTATCGCCGAAAGGTAATCGCATATTGTTTAATATTTTGCCGTGGGCTTAAGCGCTTGCGGCTTTTTTATATGCTAGCCTATACGGCTTGTAAGCGCACTTAAGGAGTGCTATACTGCTTAAGGATATTCACTATCCAGAAGGAGATTTAATGCAGGACTTTATTGTAATTAAGGGCGCAAGGGTAAACAACCTTAAAAATATAGATTTAACAATACCTAGGAATAAGCTTATAGTATTTACGGGGCTTTCAGGCTCGGGAAAATCTTCACTGGCATTTGACACCATATACGCGGAAGGGCAACGCAGGTATGTTGAAAGCCTTTCATCATACGCTAGGCAGTTTCTAGGGCAGATGGAAAAACCCGATGTGGATTTAATAGAGGGACTGTCCCCCGCCATATCCATAGACCAAAAATCAACAGTGCATAACCCCCGCTCAACCGTGGGTACGGTAACGGAAATACACGACTATCTGCGCCTGCTCTACGCGCGCATAGGCATACCCCATTGCCCTAAATGCGGCAAGGAAATTAAACAGCAAACGGTAGACCAGATGGTGGATAGCCTTATGCGCCTTCCCGAAAAAACAAGGCTTTACATAATGGCTCCAATAGTGCGCGGCAGGAAGGGCGAACACGTTAAACTTCTTGAGCAAGCTCAAAAAGACGGCTTTGTGCGCGCCAGAATAGATGGGGAAATTTATGAACTTGGCGACACCCCTAAGCTTGAAAAAAACAAAAAACACACCATAGAAATAGTGGTGGATAGGGTATCTATAAGGGAAGGGCTTGAAACCCGCCTTAGCGATTCTATAGAAACAGCGCTTAAACAATCCGGCGGCATAGTGCAGATATATCTTTTAGATGGCAAAGAAATTACATTTTCCCAAAACTACGCCTGTACAGACTGCGGTATAAACATAGAGGAGCTATCCCCCCGCATGTTTTCATTCAACAACCCTTACGGAGCCTGCCCCGTGTGCTCAGGGCTAGGTAGGTTTATGTCGGTTTCTGAAGATATGATATTCCCCGACAGGAATAAATCCCTAAATGAGGGCGCTATTAGCATAATGGGCTGGAACAGCGCGGGAAACAGCCGCAGCACCTCTCATATGATGTTTAAAGCCCTTAGCGAATATTATAATTTCAGCATGGATACGCCTATAAAGGATTTACCCAAGAAGGTAATAGATATTATACTCTATGGCACAAAGGGTGAAAAAATACCCATGAGGTTTGAATCACTCTCAGGGCATGGGGTATATAAAATAAGCTATGAGGGAATTATCCCCTCAACCATGCGGCGCTACAATGAAACCACTAGTGAAAACACCAAGGCTGCATACGAGGAATATATGCGCGAAGTGCCTTGCAGCGCCTGTAAAGGTCAGCGGCTTAATGATACCGCGCTTGCGGTAACCATAAACGACATTAACATAGCAGAGCTCAGCGATATGAGCTTAAACACCTCCCGCAATTTCTTAACCAAGCTAAAATTAAGCGAAACACAACATATGATTGCAGACCAAATAATAAGAGAGCTAGATTCTAGGCTTGGTTTCCTATGCAATGTAGGGCTGGATTATCTATCCCTTTCAAGGGCGGCTGCTACACTGTCCGGCGGAGAAGCGCAGCGCATAAGGCTTGCGACGCAGATAGGCTCAAGGCTTGTAGGAGTGCTTTATATATTAGACGAACCCAGCATAGGGCTGCATCAGAGGGATAATGAGAGGTTGCTATCTACCCTAAAAGCGCTTAGGGATTTAGGCAATACGCTAATAGTGGTAGAACACGATGAGGAAACCCTTAGAAACGCCGACCACATTGTAGACATAGGTCCCGGCGCGGGTGAGCACGGCGGCGAAATAGTGGCGCAGGGCTCAATAGAGGATTTAATGCAATCCCCCCGCTCTGTAACTGGCAAATACCTAAGCGGCGAAAAAAACATACAAATACCCAAAAAAAGGCGCAAGGCAAGCGGCTTCCTTAAGGTAATAGGCGCGAGCGAAAACAACCTTAAAAATATAGATGTAAAATTCCCACTTGGGGTGTTCTGCTGCGTATCGGGCGTTTCTGGCAGCGGAAAAAGCAGCCTTGTAAATGAGATACTTTACAAAACCTTAGCTCGCGATTTAAACCGCGCTAAAACTGTGCCCGGCAAGTATAAAAAAATAGAGGGCATAGATAAGCTGGATAAGATAATAAACATAGACCAATCCCCCATAGGCAGAACCCCCCGCAGCAACCCCGCCACATATACAGGGCTTTTTGATTTGGTACGAGATGTATTCGCCCAGCTGCCCGAAGCTAAGGCTAGGGGCTATAATCGGGGCAGGTTTTCATTCAATATTAAGGGCGGCAGGTGTGAAGCCTGCAAGGGCGATGGGCTAATAAAAATAGAGATGCACTTCATGGCGGATATATATGTACCCTGCGATGTGTGCAAGGGCAAACGCTACGGCAGGGAAACGCTTGAAATAAAGTATAGGGATAAGAATATATCAGATGTGCTTAACTTAAGCGTAACAGAAGCCATGCGCCTATTTGAAAACCAACCCGCTATTATGAACAAGCTGCAAACACTCTATGATGTAGGGCTTGGCTATATAAGGCTTGGGCAGAGCAGCACCACGCTGTCAGGCGGCGAAGCGCAGAGGGTAAAGCTTGCCACTCAACTTAGCAAAAGGGCTACAGGCAAAACCATAATACTGCTAGATGAACCTACAACAGGCTTACATGCGGACGATGTATCTAGGCTTATAAAGGTGCTCCAGCAGCTTACTGATAACGGCAACACTGTTCTTGTAATAGAGCACAACCTAGATGTGCTTAAAACCGCGGATTATATTATAGACCTAGGTCCAGAAGGCGGGGATGGTGGCGGCTACCTAGTAGCCAGCGGCACGCCCGAAGAGGTCGCGGCAAACAAAAATAGCTATACAGGGCAATACCTTAAAAAGGCTGGCATCAAACCTAAAGCATAGCTATTCCCCTTGATTTTACATATAAATTAATTTTAAACCGAATAGTCAAAAACCAAATACACTTTAGGTATAATAAAAACGCGCAAATAATTGACAATACAAAGTTCCTTAGCAAAAAAATATAATATAATATGTTTAATATAGGAAACAGCTAATAATCGTTTAATTAATAAGAATATAGTAAAATCAGAATGAAACAACGATTTGACAATTCATTATACTTTGCATATAGTTTAATTTTAACGAAGTATTGCTTATACTCGGGCTTGACTTGCTTAAGTTACTTTAATTCCTATGTCAAGACATATTACTTTTTTACAAAGAAAGGAGGATAGCCAATGGGGTATTGTTATGTTTGTTTGACATTTCTACAAGCTTAGCGCACGTCTCAAGATAAAGGCTATAAAATATGTTCTGATTCAATAAGTAGGCAAATCTGTAGTATGAAACTAAGCAATAAATCGGATAAAAAGCACTACCGCAGACAAAAGAAGAAGATTTTTAAAAATTTGTTTTTGCTAAATTGTTGTCTAACTCTTTCAAACCTTAATAATTGACCGTGGGAAGGTAATATAAGCGAAAGGTTAGGATCCAATATTTTTTAGGAATCACTACTAAAAAGTCACAAAACGATAATCATAAAAAAAGAAGGTAATAAAAATTGTTGGTAATACGTGAAGTTACACATAAAGCGATTATTGTAAGGATTATATTAAGCACCATTATTGGCGGTATTATAGGCATAGAGCGAGGCAGCAAAAACAGACCTGCAGGACTTAGAACGCATATGCTAGTATGCCTTGGCGCTACAGTAGTTATGATTACGAATCAATATGTTGAACAATTGTTCAACACCGGCGACCCGCTCAGGTTAGGGGCACAGGTAATAAGTGGTATCGGTTTTTTAGGAGCGGGTTCTATTTTGGTAACGAGAAGGAACCAAATAAAAGGCTTAACAACAGCTGCAGGTCTTTGGGCTGCTGCCTGTATAGGCTTGGCGATAGGAATAGGCTTTTATGAACTTGCTATTCCGGGTGGAGTAACTATTTTCTTGATATTAACTGTTTTACAAAAGTTTGATGCAATTACAAGACAAAAAAGTACACATGTTGAATCATATATAGAGCTCAAAGGGAAAGAAGATATGGGTCCTTTTGTCAGATATATGCGTGATAACAAAATGGCTTTGTACGACATTCAGGTTGAACATGAGGATATGATTGAAGCAAATATAGGATTTGCCTTTATTGTAACAATAAAGAGTATGGAACTAATGAACCGAGACAAAATTATCAAGATCATTTCAAAAGCGCCTAATTTGGAGTATTTTGAGGAGCTTTGAAAAAACAAGCCTTCAAATTATTATTAATTCTACCTCGGTTTTTTATGTTAAATTATAATACATTTATTGCACGCAGAAGGCATGCGATAGTGGAAGAAGATAGCGGAATGTACAACACAACTGTAAATAAATCAAAGCCTAACCATATCCCTTGATTTTGCCATGCCTATATCCTATAATACAATCATCGATTTTTGGGGGATTTTACATGGATAACATCGAGCAAAAGAAGCTACTGCCCTACGGGACATCTCTACATATAAAGCTAAGTCTAATAGGTTTAATACTAAGGCTTGTAGCGCTATCGCCTCTATGGCTCAATTTTTTAGGGGTTCATTTTCCCTTGCCCGAAAATTACAGGGTATTCGTGTCGGCACTGTGCTGTATACCCCTGTATATAATAATAGTGCTACCGTCAAGGTTCTATACTAGAAGTACGCTTTACAAAACCTGCTACCCTGTGCAGGGCGAAAAGTTAAAGTTTTCAAGGGCTTTTGCGCTTGCACTAAACAGGCTGCTGCGCGCGCTCCCCTTTATACTGCCTATATTTATATTTGTTGTGGGCTTTTACTACCTGTGGTTTATAGGCGATGCTACTCAGCTATTTAAAACCATACGCTCCGCAGGCACATTAGTTGGCGGCAGTTTTGTACACGGTTTCATTATACTTGTATTGCTTTTCTTTATTGCTCTATTCCTAGCCTTTATAGGCTGGAGGAGATATGCCGCTATTGAATACTTGCCCATGAATGGCATGAATAATACTAGGGCATTCGCAACAAACCGCATATATATAAAGGAAAATAAGGCTAATTTAAGGCGTACTACTGCTAAAAACTTTCTTATGCTGCTGCCTTATTTGGCTGTTACATTTTTCCTGCTTGCAATGGAGATATCAACCAAGCTAACAGGCGAAGCCACAAGCGATGTTTTCGTGCTGCTTGAGGCTGTAACTACGCTTAATTTTACAACCAAAACCTATGCGCTGTGCGCGCTTGCATATATAGTGCTAAATCTCCCCTTTGTGGTATTTAGAAAGCGCAATATAGCGCTTGCGCTAAAACCCCTTAAATGAAGGAAACAATCCGCCTTGATAGATTGCTTTCAAACATAGGTTTACTCAGCCGCAAGGAAGCTAAGACATACGCAAGGCAAGGCAGGATAATGGTAAACGGTGAAACCGTACACGACAGCTCCACCGGCGTTTCCCCATCCGATATAATAAGTGTAGATGGCGAAACTATAGACAGCCGCCTATCCCACCATATTATGCTAAATAAACCTCTAGGCTATATTACAGCCTCTAGCGATATCAGCAGCCCCACTGTAATGGACTTGCTCCCTTCAAAATACTTAGCGCTTAAATGTATGCCCGTTGGTAGGCTTGATAAGGATACCGAGGGGCTGCTGCTCTTTACCACAGACGGCACGCTAAACCATAGGCTATGCTCCCCAAAATACGGGGTAAAAAAATGCTACCATGCGCTTGTAAGCGGAGATGTGCAAGATAGCGCAATAGCTGCATTCCAAAAAGGTATAAGACTTAGCGATTTTACCGCAAAGCCCGCAAACCTTGAAATTATATCCAAATATGAGGGCAATACTCTTTGCGAAGTTATAATAACAGAGGGCAAATACCGCCAAGTGCGCCGTATGTTTTCCTCCTGCGGGCATGAGGTATTAAAACTTAAGCGCATAGCATTTGGAGATATACTGCTTGATAGTAATCTTGCCCCCGGCGAGTGGAGAGCTATAAGCGATACAGAGCTTATTTCCCTATACAGGAGCGTAAATTATGAGTGAACAGTATTTTGATTCTACACCTACATCTGTAAGCTCTCCCGTAACTATAGATATAGTCTATGATGGAGAGATGTTTAAATTCGTAACCGACTCGGGTGTTTTCTCAAAGGGAGCTCTTGATAAGGGCACACAAATTCTGCTAAACTCAATAGATGAACCGCTTTCCGGCAATGTGCTAGACCTTGGCTGCGGCTGGGGCGCTGTTGGCATAATACTCTCTAAACTCTATAAGGGTATAAATATCACTATGGCTGATATAAACAAAAGAGCGGTTGAGCTGGCTAATATAAACGCCAAGAAAAACAGGGCGCTTGTCAAAATAATAGAAAGCGACGGCTTTCAAAATATAGACGGCAGTTTTAACTATATTTTCCTAAACCCCCCTATAAGGGCGGGGAAAAAAATAGTCTATAATTTATTCAGCGGCGCAGCTAAACATCTAAAGCCGGGTGGCGCACTCTATATAGTAATGCGTAAAAGGCAGGGGGCGCCATCAGCAAAGGAATATCTTAAAAGTTTATTTGAAAATGTGGATACTATAAACCGCAAGGCGGGATATCATATAATTAAATGCAAGGAGGCAAAAAATGGAATTTGACTGTACTTACTTTGACAAGGCAATAGACAGGCGCAATACGGACAGCGTTAAATGGGATGCGCGCGAATTAATGAAAGAGGGCGGTATACCCCTTTGGATAGCGGATATGGATTTCCCCTGCCCGCCCGCTGTAGTAGAAGCCGTAATAGAAAGGGCAAAACACCCCGTATACGCCTACACCATACCCGATGATGGACAGGCGCTTGTAGACTTCCTTAAGCGCAGGCATGATATTGATTTAGAGCCCGCTAACCTTTTGGTATTTCCAACCATAGTATCCGCTATTAAAGCCTGCGTGCTCAGCTTCGCCAATGAGGGCGAAAATGTGCTCATACTAAGCCCGGTATACGGTCCTTTTTATAGCTCAATCTTGGATAACAAGCGCAATCTGGTTGACATACCTCTTATAAAGGATGAAAACCACCGCTATAATATAGATTTTGACGCAATTGAAAACAGCTTTAAAAATGACAATGTAAAGCTATTCGTAGTGTGCAGCCCGCACAACCCTGTATCTAGGCTGCTTTCACAAGATGAACTCAGACAAATCGCCATTCTATGCAATAAATACAATGTAAAACTTGTAGTAGACGAAATACACTGCGATTTTGTATACCCTCCGCATAAATTTACAAGCATATTAAATATTGCTGAAGCTCCTGAGGATACCATATGCCTGTACTCCGCAAGCAAAACCTTTAACGTAGCGGGGCTCAGGCAGGCTTATGCAATTTGCAGAGATGCTGACACCCTAGAAAAGATAGAAGATACAGCAGACAAAGTAGACGCGTTATCCGCCAACATATTTGGTCTAGTGGCAAATAAAGCAGCATTTTCTTTATGTGACGACTGGCTTGACGGGCTTATAGCTTATCTTGATAACAACCGCAAAGCACTTGCAGAGTTTTTACAAAACGAACTGCCCCTTGCAACGCTCACCCCAATTGAATCTACATACCTTGCGTGGGTAAACATAAGCGCATATGAAACAGATAACGAAGCTTTAAAACAGCGCTGCTATGAAAAAGGCGTATGCGTAAACCCTGGAATCATATTCGGAGAAGAAGGCGGCAAGGGATATATAAGGATTAACTTCGCCTGCCCCAAAGAGCAGCTGCTCGAAGGCATGAGGCGACTTAAAATAGCACTTACTGAAAAGGAGTAAAAAAAACATGAAAAACATAGAAGATATTCTACTTGAACTAAAACCCGATATGATATCCACCCTTCAGGATTGGATAAGCGTAAACAGCATTAAATCCGCGCCCAAAGAAAACGCTCCCTTTGGAAGCGCTCTTAGGGTTATGCTGGATAAAGCCCTCGCCCTTTGCGATGAAATGGGTTTTGATACCCTAGATGTAGACGGCTATGCCGGCCACGCTGAAATGGGCGAAGGCAAGGATGAGGACGCGCTTGCTATGCTCGTTCACCTTGATATAGTTCCCGATGGCGATGGCTGGACTTATAACCCCTTCGGCGGCGAAATAGTAGATAATAAAATGTATGGCAGAGGCACTATGGACGATAAAGGCCCCGCTGTTGCCGCCCTATATGCAATGCTTGCTGTTAAAAAAGCAGGCATACCGCTTAAAAGAAAGGTGCGCATAATATTCGGCTGCGACGAAGAAAGCGGTATGCAATGTATGGAATATTACAGGCAAAAGCTAACCATGCCCCGCTCAGGTTTCAGCCCTGATGCAGGCTTCCCTGTAATAAACATAGAAAAAGGTATGATAGGCGTGCAGATAAGCGCCAAGCCCTCAAAAGAGGGGCTTCAGGTAGTGCGCTGGTCAACAGGCGATAGAACTAATGTTATACCCGGGGTATCCTATGCTCTAGTTAAGGCGGGAGATGAAATAATACCCAGAGTAAAAGAAGTAAGCGAAAAATACGGCTGGGAAATAAAGGCTGAACCTGATGATGAATTTATGCGTATAACCGTAAAGGGCGTTGCAGGGCACGCCGCATACCCCCATGCCGCTGAAAACGCAATAAGCCGCCTGCTTATAGTGCTAAAGGAGCTTGGCGCCGAAGGTCCGCTTAAAACGCTTGCAAACACTGTAGCTACCGACCCATATGGCGAGGGGCTTAATATTGCAGTTGAGGACAAGCTTTCAGGCAGGCTTACAAACAACATAGGCATAATACGCGTTGATGATAGCAGCATATACGCAACCCTTGACATGCGCTGCCCTGTACTTACAGACAGAGCATACCTGCTTCGCATACTAAAGCAAAGCCTTCCAGAGTTTGAAATTATACAAACCACCGACAAAGCCCCCCACTATGTACCCGCCGAGAGCGAGCTTGTACAAAAGCTGCTTGAAGCATATAATGAGGTTACAGGTCTGCCAAAAGAAACCTTAGCCATAGGCGGCGGCACATACGCAAAAATGCTTGATGAAGGCGTTGCCTTTGGCATAGCCTTCCCCGGAGACCCTGACAAAGCGCACAGAGCGGACGAATATGTAGACTTAGACAAGCTTTTTGACAGCTCAAGGATATTCGCCCGCGCCATAGTAAAACTTGCAAAGGGAGATGAATAATATGCAAGAAAGAGAGATAATATGCGTATCCTGCCCTATGGGCTGTAGGATGACCGTTACTCTATCCGAAAACGAAGTAATTAAGGTAGAGAACAATACATGCAAGCGCGGCGAAACCTACGCAAAGCAGGAGTGTATATCCCCCATGCGCATGATAACAGCCGTTGCCCCAGTAAAGGGCAGCAAAACACCCATAAGCGTAAAAACGGAAGAGCCTATCCCCAAAGATAAGATTATGGCTGTTATGGATGAAATAAACAGCGCAGATTTCAGCACGCCCATACATATAGGCGATACGCTTATAGAAGATGTCGCCTCAACAGGGGTTAATGTAATCGCCACAAAAACCCTGCTATGAGCGATAGTAATTTTTTAGCGCCATTTAAAATGTACCCTGCTTACAGGTACGGAAAAGCCACCCCTTGGGGGGGGGATAGTTTAGCAAGGCTTTTTAACCACGCAATTCCAAGCGATAAAACCGGAGAGAGCCTTGAAGTAAGCGCGCTTGATAAGCTTAGCAGCACAAATGTAAACGGCGAAACACTGCCAGAGCTTATAGACAGATACGGAGAAAGGCTTGTCGGGGATTACGCGGATAAGCCCTTCCCCCTGCTGCTTAAACTAATAAGCGCAAGTGATAGGCTTAGCGTGCAGGTTCACCCAGATGACACATACGCAAAAGAGCATGAAAATAAACTTGGCAAAACAGAGGCGTGGATTATACTCGATGCCTCTGAAGGCGCTGAAATAGTATATGGATTAAATGCAGGCGTAACAAAGGATATGCTTCTTAACGCTTTTACACAGGACACATCTAAAATACCCGGGCTATTAAGGCATGTAAAGGTAAAAAAAGGCGACGCCTTCTTTATACCCGCAGGCGCAGTACACGCAATAGGCGCGGGCATAACTCTATATGAAATACAGCAGAGCAGCGATGTAACCTACCGCTTTTACGATTGGGATAGAGTAGACGCAAAAGGCAATAAAAGGGAACTGCATATAGATAAAGCGCTAGATGTAAGCGATGTAAATTTTGCAGATTATGCCGTTACACCAACGCCCCTGCCCCTTGAAAATGGCAAGCTTGAAAAACTATTTGAAGGCGAATACTTCAGCACATACCGCTACACTTCTTGCAACCGCTCTCCCCTGCCATCATTCATCCGCTCTTTCGCCATGGTAACATGCATAGAAAAAGGTGAGTTATTCTGGCAGCAAGATTCCCTTCCCTTAAACGCAGGCGACACGGCATTCATACCTGCAAAATGCTATCCGCTTGAATTTACTGGTGGGCATATGTTGTTGTCTACGACTTAGTTTATGTTTTTTTAACCTAAATTATATTCATAGAAAAAGGCCATCGCAAAAGCGACAGCCTTTTTTTGAGTTATTAATACAATTAGAACTCGTCTATATTTGCAAGCTCTATTACATTTACTCCGGTGTCTACATATGCGTATGCTTCGTCCATTTTACCATCTAGATATTCTACCATTGCCTTAACGCCCTGATAGCCCATCTGATAGGGGTTTTGACCCATTATGCAAAGGAGTGAGCCGTCACGAACAAGCGCCATGTTTGTGTCTGATGCGTCGGAGCCGCAGGCAATAACTTCTATGCCGGCAGCAAGCGCTTCCTTGGCAGCGTTGCCGCAGCCAACAGTTGAGCCTTCGTTTGAGCCATAGACTGCTACACAGCCCTGAGCTATGTAGTTATCCGCAATTTCCTTGGATTTTGAAGCATCGCCATCGCCGTATTGAGTTTCAAGCAGTTCAAAATCAGTGCCTTCAAAGGCTTCCCTGAAACCTTCTTCCCTTGTGTTACAGGATTCTGTTGAGGGGTTGACGCCGATAACGCCAATTTTGCCGTTGGTTATACCTTTTTCTGTAAGTTCTGCAAGAAGCCTTTCACCAATTTTTTTACCACCTGCACGGTTGTCAGTTGCAAATAGACGGGGGGAATCAAAATCAGCGGGGGAATCTACATAGAGAAGCTTTACTCCCTGTCCGGTCGCCTCTTTAAGGGCAGCAACGGGGGAAGTGGGTGAGTTTGCAGCAAGCAGTATACCGTCTGCACCCATGCCGACAGAGTTATTAATGCACTCGTTCTGTTTATTGTCATCCTTCGTGTCGGGTGAGTTGAAGACAACCTTTACGCCAATTTCTTCAGCGGCGTCCTGAGCGCCTTTCCAGCAGGATTGCCAGTGTTGATCCATCGTATCCATGGTGATAAGATGGATTGTGTATTCCTTCGCTAATGCAGCCCCCATCATTGCGGTTGTAAGGCTTAGAGCGAGTAGGAAGACAAGTAGTTTTTTCATGAGCATACTCTCCTTTTTATTTATTATCATCGCCAGGCGATGATTTTTCCTCTTGATTTTCAGCCGAGATAAGCCTCGGCTTTTTATTTCTGATTATTATGTCAAGCAATACAGCAACTATTACTATTATACCGATTATTATATTTCTAAGCGCAACAGGGGCATTGGCAAACTGAAGCCCGTTTTGAAGTGTAGCCCACACGCACGCGCCAACCAGAGTACCTATAAGCCTTCCCGTACCGCCAAGGGTTGATACGCCGCCCATAACGGAAGCCGCAACGCCATACATCTCGTAGCTGTTGCCTGCATCCATAGCGCCCATGCCTGCGGAGCAGCACTGTATTATACCTACTATGCAGGAGCAAAAAGCGGATACTACATAGGCAACGGTAGTAGTCTTTATAATGCTAACTCCCGACAACCTTGCCGCTTCGGCGTTAGAACCAAGCGCATATATATGCCTGCCTGTTTTTGTTTTAAGAAGTACAAAATTGAATATCAAAAACATTACCAAGGCAATGTACACCGTATTATATATACCGCCAATTCTGCCATAGTAGAAAATATTTCTGAATGTATCTACCGCCTCGGCAGTTTCGGGTATGGTGTTAATAGCCCCCGTATTATAGTTGCCGTTTACTATTTGCGCTATTCCACGGCATATGGTCATCGTACCAAGAGTTGCTATAAAAGGCGGTAATCTAAAGCCTGCGACAAGATAGCCGTTTATAAGACCTACAAGTAGCGATGCGCCCATGGTGATAAGCGATGCAGTCCACGGGTTCATTCCCTTGGTCATAAGGGTGGCGCTCATCATGGTTGACATGCCTACTATTGAGCCTATCGAAAGGTCTATATTGCCTGTCATAAGCACGAATGACTGCGCTATACCTATCATAATTATTGGAGCTATCTGCCTTGAAAGGTTGGCAGCATTCCTTGAAGATAGGAACAGGGGATTTATTATGGAGAAAGCTACAAGCAGTACTATTAGACCAAATAATATGGTAAATACCTGCCGCATTCCCTGTTTTGATAGTTGTTTTTGCAAAAAAGACTCGTTTTTCATTTTGTTTCCCTCAATCAATTTGTTTTATTTTCAAACATAGTCGCAAGTGTCAATATTTTTTCCTGCGTAGCTTCTTCACGGCTAAGCTCGCCCGTAATTTTACCATCGCACATAACTATTATCCTGTCGGATATGCCCAATATTTCCGGCAATTCGGATGAAACAAATAGGCAACCTATGCCCTGCGCCTTAAGGCGGTTCATTATCTGATATATCTCAACCTTAGCGGAAACATCAATGCCACGCGTTGGCTCATCAAGCATAATAACTCTGCTATCCCGCATTAGCCATTTGCTTATAACAACCTTTTGTTGGTTGCCGCCTGAAAGGTTGGCGCTTCCCGCCTCTATACCGGGTAGCCTAATATTCATAGCCTTTACTGCTTTTTCAGCCATGGCTTCTTCTTTTTTGTTGTCAAGCACGCCCGCATTAGACAGCTCATCAAGGTTAGGAAGGGCTATGTTTTCTCTTACCGATAGGTTTAGACAAAGCCCTCTTTTTTTACGGTCATCAGGCACAAGCACTATGCCTGCTTCTATGGCATCCTTTACATCGTTTATGGAGCAGGACTTACCATCTACGAGTATCTCACCGCTCTCTTTTTCATCAGCACCGAATATTGCCCTTAGCGTTTCGGTTCTGCCTGCCCCAAGAAGACCTGCCATGCCGACGATTTCGCCCTCTTTTACATTAAACGAAACATCACGCACAAGCCTTCCGGCATTTAAGCCTTTTACTTCAAGCACAGTATTCCCAATATTCGCGTACTCGTGAGGGTATTTCTCTTTAATTTCCCTACCCACCATATGTGATATTATTTCATCCATAGTAAAGGAAGAATAATCGCCACTAGTCACGAATTTACCGTCGCGCATTATGGTAACCCTGTCGGTTATAAGCTTAAGCTCTTCAAGCCTGTGGGAAATATATATTATTCCACAGCCTTCACTTTTAAGCTGGCGTATTATATCAAAAAGCTGCTCTATTTCTTTATTTGTAAGGGCTGAAGTAGGCTCGTCCATTATTAGTATTTTAGCATTTATCGATAGCGCCCTGCATATTTCAACAAGCTGCTGCTGGGCTACCGGAAGTGTACCTGTAACTGTTGCGGGATCAAGCTTTAGTCCTAGCCTATTTAACACCTCACGAGTTTTTTCTTGCATGGTTTTATCGTCTATAATGCCGTTTTTTGTAAGCTCTCTTCCAAGGAATATATTTCCGGTTATAGATAGATGAGGGCACATGTTAAGCTCTTGGTGTATTATCGCTATACCATTTTCCGCTGCGGTTTTTTGGTTCATAACGGGTATGTTCTTCCCAAACACCTCTATTGTACCACTATCCTTTGTGTATACGCCGCTTAATATCTTAACCAGTGTAGACTTACCCGCTCCGTTTTCACCGAGCAGCGCCATTACTTCGCCTTCTCTAAGCTGTAAGGTGGCATTGTCAAGCGCCTTTACGCCGGGGAAGGTTTTACAGATATTTTTCATTACTACAATATCTTTTTGCATATTAACTCACCTTGATATCTAAAATGCTTTCAAGCCGCTTTACACATTCAAAAAGCGACCTGCCTGTATGATATATCGCCTTCCATGCGTTACCCATGTTGCTTATTATTGGCTCACCTTGTCTGCTAAGTAGCTGGCGGCTCTCACCTACATCGTAGTTCATAAAACGGGTTTTAACGAATTGCCAAAGTTTTTGGAAGGCTTTCAAATATTTTTCATCCGAAGTTAATACATAGCCATTCAAAAAGCCCACGAGGGATTCCCAGTTCTGCCACCATTCCTTATCAAGCACAACGGCTTCACCATCGCCTACACCATCTCTAAAAATTCCGCCGTATTCATAATCGTAGCCGTGTTCCAGCGCATGGTCAAGAAGACTTATCAGTATTTCGTTATCCTCAGCGCTACGGTCGCCTAGAAGTTCAAGCGCTTCATCTGCAAGCCAGCTTAATTCAACATTATGCCCATAGCTAGTAGTGTTAAGCGGAACATCAACGGTTTCATTGCTTTCTCTCTCTGCGTTCCATGTGCGCATAATATCTATTGCATTTAAGGGAGTAAAATCAAGGCTGAACTGATTTAAGCCATAGCAGGGATTTTTATTTATCATATGGGTTTTAATTATACCCCAGCATTCCTTTAGCTTTCTTGCATGGATATGCTTTCCGCTCGCCCTATATAGCGTTGTAAAGGCTTCAAGCAGGTGCATATGTATATCTAGGCTCTTCCTATCTCCAGCATAGGCTCCACCCTTGGAAATAGTCCAATCTCTCTCAATATTTTCATAGTAGCCGCCATAAAGCGTATCAGCAGCATATTTTTGAAGCAGATCGAATGTAGCTTCCGCGTATTTTAAAGCTTCATTATCGCCATAAGTAATCGCGTACTGGGATAGGGCATATATAGCAAAACTTTCGCCATATGTAAGCTTTGCCCCATCCTTAACAGAACCATCGCGGTTCAGCAGCCAATAAAAGCCGCCGTATTCCTTATCCCAAAACTTATCTATAAAGAACTTAACACCCTGTTTAGCCGCAAGACGCATACGCTCCTTATCTTCCTCCCTTGCAAGCGGAAGCAGATAAGAAAAACCCCAAATCATGCGGGATTGAGTTACTATATTTTTTACACCCGTACCGTTAAAATTGCCGTTTTCATCAAACTCAGTTAGATACCCTCCATGCACTTCATCAACCCCACGCTCAAGCCAAAATGGGATAAGGCAGTCCCTCAAGGTATTAAGTATCTCATCTTTACTGGAGATTATCCCCTCAACAGCCATTGCCCGCCCTCCTTTTATTAAAGTACAACAATAAAAACGGAAAAAGCAAAACGCCCTTTCGTTTCTTTTTCTATTGGTATAATCCTACCACAATTCTAAAAACAAAACAAGATAATTTTAACAAAACATTCCCTTCCCATATTTGACAAAAAGTTGTAATAAGTGTATATTTTTTGTGCAATGTTAATTGCGTTTTATGTGTGATTTTTAACTGTGCCACAAGGCATTGAGGTGTTTATGACGGAAAAGCTTATACGCTTTTTTATTAAGGACGAAAGTATTACTAAGGCAAGGCTAAGCTATGGCAGGCTTACCAGCTTTGCTGGGCTTGCTATTAACCTTAGCCTATTTATAGGTAAAGTTGTGGCGAGCTTTCTTACAAATTCGCTTGCTATACGCGCTGATGCAGTTGATAACCTTACGGATTGTTTTACTAACCTGCTTGCACTCTTCAGCTTCTACGCAAGCGCACGTCCTGCGGATAAAGAGCACCCCTACGGGCATATGCGCCTTGAAATGCTGCTTAGCCTGCTTGTGGGTATGTCTATACTGTATTTAGGCGGAAGCACGCTTTTTGAATCCGTAAAAAAGATACTAAATCCAGAAGCTATTTATTTCCATGTGGCTGCTGTAATAGTTATGTGTCTATCCGTACTGCTTAAAATATGGCTCAAAGGCTTTTACACAAGCATAGCAGAGCGTATAAACAGCGAAATGCTTCGCGCTACCGCCGCAGATTCTATGAGCGATATTATTAGGACTTCTGGGGTGCTTGTATCCCTAATTATATCCCATATATTCAACATAAACTTAGACGGCGTTGTGGGTTTAATAATATCCCTACTTATAATTAAAAACGGCGTTGAAATAATTAAGGACAATGTTTCTATACTGCTTGGGCACGGCGCGCACACGAAAAAAGGCGATGAAATTATGCAGTATATAGTATCCTTCAAAGAGGTTATAGACGCGCATGACCTTATGCTGCACGAATACGGCGGCGAAAACCGCTTCGCAACTGTTGATTTATGCCTTGATGCCACTATGAGCCTTGAACAAGCGCACTTCATTGCAGACCGTGTAGAAAGAAAGGTACAGGATAAGTTCGGCTACCGCCTCATTGCCCATATGGACCCAATACGCATTAACGACCCTCTTTATAATAGGGGAAGAAACAACCTTGAAAAAGTGCTAAGAAAAATAGGCTGCTCATGCGCTTTTCAGGATTTACAATTATTAAAACAAGGTGATGTTATTAGATTCAGCTTTGATTTACTTGTGCCATCTAACGAAATAGAGCATAAAGACGGTTTAGTTGACAGAATTACAGACGAGCTTAAACTAATAGACCCCGCTTACGAACCCATAATACGCCTACAGAGCAGCTTCGCTATTGATTGACAAAACCCTATAAAAAGGTTATCTTTTTAGTAGAAATTATAAGGGAGGAATAGCATGTACAACAACCCCGATAACATGAGTGAAGCAAAGGTAAAAAGCTTTATACTGGTAGTCTTAAGCCTTTTGCTGGTGCTTATTATTGTGCTTATTGTTAGAACCTTTAATGAGCCGGCACCGGTTGCCGCAACGCAGATTCCTCCTTCCATATCTAACCCTGTAAGTTCAATGCAGCAGGGCGGATATTTTCCCGTAGGGGCGCAGATTTCAAGCCCGCCTACGGATGTACCAACCGCAGTTCCAACCGAAACGCCGGAACCCACACCACAGCCCACAGCCACCCCTAAACCCACCGAGATTATGACCCTTAGAAAGGGAGATAATAACGAACAAGTGCGCCAGATGCAGCAGCGCCTTATAGAGTTAGACTATATGCAGCAAGGCAGCGCAGACGGTAAATTCGGAAGCGGCACAAAGGTCGCCGTGCAGGAATTCCAGCGTAATAACGGATTAGCGCCAGATGGCGCCGCGGGCAGGGAAACGCTCACAAAGCTTTTCAGCACAGACGCGAGATAAATATTTGCACATATTAATACTACTTACCTTAGCCTAAATCATCTTTATCTTGCGCGCCTTTTCCGATTTGTCTTTGATTTGTTAAGGCGCTATAGCACCACTATGTTTCCTTCGCCAAGCTTCGCCAAATCAAATAATTCGCTGCAATCTATGCGCTGCTTTAAACTGAGATAAGTATAAAAGGGCTTCCACTCGGTAGCCCTTTTGCTTAACAAACTCATTATTTTCCGTGCCTGCTGTGTCTTCCGTTCCCGTTTTTAATGAAACCGTAGCCTCCCTGAATAGGTGTTATATTATACGCGGTAACAAAGGCGTTGGGGTCCTCTTTCTGTATAAAGCTGCAAATGTCCTTATAGTCCTTCCTGCGCATGGACATATAGAGTATCCATCTCTCGGTGTCATCCATGCCCTTGCCCTCGACTACCGTTACGGCAAAGCCTTTTTCACGTATGCTTTCAGCCAATTCATGACCGCTTTTGCCGGATACTATAGCCTCTACCTTGGTAGTACCTATTGCCAGCTTCTCCTCTATAAGGGAGCCCACATAGTTACCTAACATAAAACCCGCTGCATATAAAACCCCCTTTATAGGGTCGTTCTGAACATCGGTTAATACGCTGGACGCGATAAACACCCACAGCGTTATCTCTACAAAGCTGAGTATTGAGCCAAGCTTCCTCTCCCCACGGTTAATAAGCATTATTCTAAGTGTTGAAAAGCTAACCTCTATAGCCTTTGCAACAAGTATTAGCACATAGGCCCATATGTTCATAAATTACCTCCTAAAATCTAAACTCATATTTTTGAGCCTCATAAAGGCTCACAGATAATATACACAAAGATATAAAATTTGTCAACCATATTTAATATCTTTTTAACACTTTGGTTTCGATACTATCGCCTAACCAACTGAAAATGTGGTATAATATTTAAACTATCTGGAAGGGAGCATGGCATGAAGCTATCGGACATCAAAACACCTGAGGATTTAAAGCGTTTTCCTAGGGAAGAAATACCCGCGCTCGCGCATGAGATAAGGGAGAAAATCACGCAGGTTGTGTCCGAAAACGGAGGTCATCTCGCTGGAAACTTAGGCGTTGTGGAACTTAGCATAGCCCTTCACAGGGTGTTTAATAGCCCTGAGGATAAGATAATATTTGACGTTGGCCACCAATGCTATACGCATAAGCTATTAACTGGTAGACAGTACAATTTTGATACCCTAAGGCAGTACAATGGTATAAGCGGCTTTCCAAAAAGAAGCGAAAGCCCTCACGATGCATACGAAACAGGCCATGCATCTACCGCTCTGTCTGCAGCGCTTGGCTTTGCAAGGGCAAGGGATTTACAAAATGAAGACTATCATGTGGTAGCTGTTGTTGGAGATGGCGCGCTTACAGGCGGCATGTGCTACGAAGCGCTTAACGACGCAGGCAACAATAAAACGCGCCTTATAGTTGTATTAAATGACAACCAGATGAGCATAGAAAGAAATGTAGGCGCTCTCAATAATTACCTAAGCCATCTGCGTACCAGCAAGCCCTACCTTATGGCTAAAAAAGGCGTAAGCCATATGCTTAAAATAATACCGTTTGTAGGAAATTTCCTTTTTAAATCTGTGCAGAGCATTAAAAACCACTTGCGCAATTTGTTTGTTAAGGAGAGCTATTTTACTAGCCTCGGTTTTAAATACCTAGGCCCAATAGACGGGCATGATGAAGCGTTGCTTGAAGATTTGCTTGAGCGCGCAAAACAGTTTGAAGAGCCTGTAATACTGCATATAGTTACTACAAAGGGAGCGGGCTATGCACCTGCGGAAGTCGCGCCTGAGAGAATGCACGGCACTCCCCCATTTTCGCTTGTAGATGGAAAGTGCAAAAATTCATCTACAAGCAAGTCATACTCAAAAGCGCTTGGGGATGAGCTTACAAAGCTTGCTGAAAACAACCCAAAAATAGTAGGCATATCCGCCGCCATGGTAGAATCCACAGGGCTTGAAATACTTAGGCAGGCTCACCCAGATAAGGTATTTGATGTTGGAATAGCTGAAGAACATGCGGCAGTACTTGCCGCGGGCATGGCAAGCGGTGGCTTAAGACCCGTGCTTGCGGTGTACGATACATTTATGCAGCGCGCGCTTGACCAGATAATTATGGATATTGCCCTTCAAAAATTGCCTGTAGTTATGGCGCTTGATAGAAGCGGCATAGGCGGAGAGGACGGTCCCACACATCACGGTGTGTTCGGCACAGCATTATTTAGAAGCATACCGAATTTACTTCTGCTATCCCCCCGCTCAACAAAGGAATTAAAACAAATGCTCACCTTTTCATTTGAGCAGGAAAAACCTGTAATTATACGCTACGCAAAAGCTGAAGGGCATAGGCAATGTGAACTTCCTGAGCCAAGTTTCTCACTTGGAGTATGGGAGAATATAAAACAAGGCAAGGATATATGCATAATAGCCTATGGGCACATAGTAGATGAGGCTCTTGACGCAAGTGAAATATTGTTGAATGAAGGCATACATGCAGGGGTTATAAATGCCTCAAGTATAAAGCCCCTAGATACTTCGCTTTTAAAAAAGCTATCGCTTAAAAACATTCCTTACATAGTAGCGGAGGAAGTGCAGCTTTCAGGCGGGCTTGGAAGCGCCATAGCAGAATACGCAATGCAGGAAGGCTTAAATCCTCCAATAAAAACCATAGCCCTGCCTGATGAATTTATACCCCATGGGGATAGAAAGGCTCTGCTAAAACAGTTTGGGTTAGATGCTAAAAGCATAGCGGATTGCATACTATCCCTAGCTGATGAATTTACAAAAGACCATGCGTGAAAGAGCGGATATTCGCCTTTCAAGGCAGCTCAACATCAGCAGAGAAAAGGCTCAGCGCCATATTATGGCGGGCGATGTATATCTGGACGAGGTACGCATAGATAAATCCTCAGAATTAGTGGAAAGCACGGATATATTAACCCTAAGAAATGAAGAAGAAGCATATGTAAGCCGCGGCGCCTATAAGCTTATTAAGGCACTTGATGCATTTAATATAGATGTACAAGATAAAATTTGCATGGATATAGGCGCGTCCACTGGCGGCTTTACAGATGTGCTGCTTAAAAACGGCGCTAAAAAAGTATATGCCATAGATGTGGGCTATGGACAGCTGGACTGGAAATTAAGGCAGGATAGCAGGGTATGCGTTATGGAAAGAACAAACGCAAGATATTTAAAAGCAGATGATTTCCCAGATAAACCAAGCCTTGCGGTAATGGATGTATCCTTTATATCTATACTGCTTTTGCTGCCTGTAATTGTGGATATTATAGGCGAAGAAGGCGAAATAGTAACGCTTATAAAGCCGCAGTTTGAAGCGGGTAGAGAGCAGGTAGGCAAAAAAGGCGTTGTAAGGGACGAAAAAACACATATAGATGTAATAAAAAATATATGTGAAAACTGCCCTGAAGGCTGGAATGTAAACAAGCTTTCCTATTCTCCAATAACAGGACCCAAGGGAAATATAGAATTTTTAGCGCATATTATATATACCGATGAGCGTGTAGACGATAGCATTATTATAAACACTGTAAAAGCCGCGCATATTGAGCTTTAAAGCATATGTGGTTAAATTGTTCCATACATAGGCAATTAACAAATATTAAATAACCCCCGTATGGGTAAGCAATATCCTTGTACCCATAAGTATTAATATTATACCGCCCGCAAATTCGGCTTTTGAGCAGTATTTTTCACCAAACTTGTTGCCAAGCCAAACGCCAAACGCGGAGAATAAAAATGTAACCGTACCTATAAGTAGTATACTAGGTATTATGTTTACTTTCAAGAATGCAAAGCTGACCCCTACCACGAGCGCGTCTATGCTGTTCGCAATAGAAAGCGGAAGCATGGCTTTTGCTGAAAAACTATCATCTAGCGATTTCGCCTCCTGCTTTGATTCCCTTATCATGCCTATGCCTATAAGCCCAAGCAGTATAAATGCTATCCAGTGGTCTATGCTCTCAATAAAGGACTGAAAACCCGCGCCTAAAAGGTATCCTATAAGCGGCATAACAGCCTGCGCGCCGCCAAACCAAAGCCCTGTAATAATCATGTGCTTTTTTTCTATTTTATTAACAGATAATCCCTTGCATATAGCTATAGCGAAAGCGTCCATTGAAAGCCCTACTGCTATAACCATAAGTTCCCACAGTTCCATATCAACCTCCGAGCCCAAGGTTTAAAAACAAGACATATACGCAGCTATTAGTCCCGCATATTAAGGCTATGACAAGTTGCCATATACACGAAGCTGCGCATACCGCCTCCTACGAAATAAGAATATCAAATAAGTATTGTTTTTTCAATCAAACTAAAATTGGGGTTGTTTCTCAATTTGCGCCACTAGCAAGCCTTAAGGCTATAAAAATGCAGTATTCACATATAAACTATATTTGATACTTCTCTCAAGAATAAACCCGCCAAATCCATACTTTTCAAGAAATTTGGCGGGTTTAAATCCAGAAAAACTAATACAGATTAACTGCTTATCTATAGTCCTTCATATAATCCCCATGGGCTTCTATCATTTCATCAACCATGGCTTTGATTTTGTCTTTGTTAAGTTCTGATGATGTAAGCGGGTCAAGCATGGCAGCCATATATATGTCTTCACGCTTTTTGGACACAGCAGCCTGTATGGTGAGCAACTGAACGTTTATATTCATCCTGTTCATTGCGGCAAGCTGTTCCGGAAGAGAGCCGACATGGCAGGGATGTATACCGCTGCCATTTACAAGGCAGGGCACTTCGACACAGGCGTTCCTAGGCAAGTTGTCTATAAGACCCGTGTTTAATACATTGCCGCCTATTTGTATGGGTTTATTTTCCGTAACGGCTTCCATTATATGGCTAGCATATTCTATTGAGCGGTGGAAATCTTCCTGATTAGAGTGCTTAAGTATTGCCTCTTTTTCTTTTGCCCAGCCTTCTATCTGCGCAACACAGCGCCTTGGATATTCATCAAGCGGTATGTTAAACTTTTCTATGTATTCGGGCGTATCCGTGCGTATAAAGAAGTTGTTATACTCGCTGTTATGCTCGCTGCTTTCAGTGCAATAGTAGCCAAAGTCTTTAATGTATTCAAAGCGAACCATATCTTTATGTTTTTCTTCAGCGTTCTTTTTGGCGGCAAGCTTTCTAATTTCGGGGTATAAATCATTGCCGTACCTATCCTGTATAGACAAAAGCCACGCCATATGGTTTATACCCGCTATAAGCTCCTTATGCCCATCAAGCTTATCTTCCATGCCAACCCCTTCAAGAAGCTCTTTAACACATACCTGTACGCTGTGACAAAGACCTATTGTTTTAACGCCAGTGTAGCGCAGCATATAGCCGGTAAGCATAGCCATGGGGTTTACATAGTTAAGCAGCAGTGCATTAGGGCAGACTTCCATTATATCATCCGCGAAGTCCTGCATAACTGGTATGGTTCTAAGCGCCCTCATTATGCCGCCAATGCCAAGGGTATCCGCAATGGTTTGTCTAAGCCCATATTTTTTAGGGATTTCAAAGTCTATTATGGTGCTGGGGTCATAAAAGCCGACCTGTATCGCGTTTACTACGAAGTCTGCATTGCGCAAGGCATCTTTTCTATTTTCAACGCCGAGATATGTGCTTATTTTAGACCTGTTTTCATTGAACCGCTCGTTATAACCTTGTAATATTATACAGCTATCCTCAAGACGTCCACTGTCTATATCATATAAGGCAAATTCTGCGTCTTTAAGACATTCTGTATTCATACAGTCCCGCACTATGTTGCGGACAAATATTGTACTGCCCGCCCCCATAAAAGTGATTTTCATTAGTAGAAGTAGCCTCCTAAAATTTTATAATAGTTTATGCTTTTGTACCGGTAAGTGCAATACCTTCTATGAATTGCTTCTGGAATACAAGGTATAGGGCAAGCATCGGCAACATTGCAAGTGTAGCGCCCGCCATAAGTACGGGGAAATTAGTGCCATAACCGGCATTTAATGTACTTAAGCCCGCAGAGAGTGTCATTTTCTCCATTTCCATGTTTACAATTAAAGGCCACATCATATCAGAATAGGCAAATATAGCTGTAAAAATGGCAAGAGCAACAACAGCCGTTTGCGTCAAAGGAAAGAGTATCAATATAAAAGTCTGCCACACATTGCATCCATCCAGATTAGATGCTTCAACAAGCTCATCAGGTAGACCCATATAAAACTGCCTTAGGAAAAATGTGCCAAAAGCACTTACAATACCCGGGAAAAGTAGCGCAAAAAGCGAGTTGAGCATGTTCATTTTAGCAAGCATCCTATACTGGGGTATTATGAAAATCTGCGCAGGTATCATCATCTGTGCTAGTACAACAGTAAAGAGTACTTTTTTAAGCGGGAAATTAAGCTTTGCAAAAGCAAATGCCGCAGTAGATGAAAATGCCACCGCACATATTATTCTAAGCAGAATCAGCAGACCCGTATTAATGTACAGATTTTTAAACGGCAAAAGCTGTAATACATCCTTATAGTTGTCAAAACGATAACTTTCCGGCAGGAAAGTTGGAGGAACCTGCATGGATTCACTAATCGTTTTAAAGGAAGTAAGTATCATCCATATGAATGGAAATATCATTATGAATGAACCAAGTATCAGGAAGAAATAAATGAATACGTGGTTTTTCCTTAATTTATGTGCAATACTGCTCTTTGTCATGTTCGCCCTCCTATGTGTAGTGAACAAGCTTTTTCTCGCCTACAAATTGTAGTACAGTAATTAGCATTATTATGACAAACATCCACGTAGCAATAGCAGCCCCGTACCCTTGGTTGTACTTTTGGAAAGCTTCTATATAGAATTGCACCATAAGCGTTTGAGTGGAGCGGAAAGCAGGGTTGCTCCTATCCACAAGCAGATATATGGTATCAAACTGTTTTAGGGAGTTCATAGTGCGCATAACTGTTACAAAAAATAACACGGGAGAAAGCTGCGGTATTGTTATATAGAAAAACCGTTGCCAAGCGTTTACGCCATCTATATCGGCAGCTTCGTAAAGCGTACTAGGTATGGACTGAAGACCCGCTAAAATCATAACAAGGTCGTAACCCACATTGCTCCATATTCCTATAATAGCAGCGGCTATAAGAGTAACACCGGGAGTGGAAATCCAAACAGGACCTTTTATGCCAAACAAGCCAATAAACTGGTTTAATATACCAAACTCTGAATTGAATATCCATTTCCAGACAAGCGTTACAGCAGCGGGGGCTACAACTATAGGCAAGAAGTATATTCCTCTAAAAAGGCTTTTAAAGCGTATCTTGTTGTTGAGCATTGTAGCAAGTATGAGTGAAATTAATATGCCTATAGGCACTGTATATAGCACATATAAAAAGGTGTTAATGGTAGATTGCCATGTAAGCGAGTCACCGAATAACTTAACATAGTTCTCAAGACCCACAAACTTCATTCCCACAAGACCCTGCTTTTTATATAGGCTTAATACAAGAGTGTCAAATAGAGGATAGATATTTAGTATGGCAAGACCAATAATGGTAGGCATCACAAATAAATATCCCCATGCATATTCCGCTTTGAATTTTCTTTTATTAACGGTGCGTAAATCCATTATTGCCTCCTTTTAAACTACTCAGGCTGGGAAAAGCCCAGCCTGAGTATACTTATTGTTTTTTATTCGGCTTCGACTTCTGTAATGGTTTGATGCATCCTGTCGCAAGCTTCTTCAAGTGTAAATTCACCGGAATAGACTGCTCCTAAGTTTTCATACTCTGTGTTTATCCACAGGCTCTTCCTCTGTGAGAAGGGGAATGGTACACCGTAGCTAATCATTTCAGGATAAGCGCCGATGTTTATGTTGGGGAATTGTGCTACAAAGTATTTTTCAGTTCCAGCATAGGCGGGAATTGCAGCCTTATGTTCTGCTTGAATAATATTCGCTTCTTCGCTGCCACAGAATTTAATGAAATCTTTTACCTGCTCGGGATATTTCGTAGTGGAGGCACCCGCATATCCAAGACCATTGTATATGGAAGCGCGTACTTTACCTTGGGGTAAAACCGCAAGATCAAACTTGTCTTTAATGCCGTCATAGACAGTATAGTCGCTCATCATCCATGTGCCAACATTAAGCATTGCAAGCCTGCCTGCCTTAAACTGGTCATCCGCACTTACATCGGCAAAGCTTTGCGGTGTGGGAGATACTTCGTGTTTTAAGGCAAAATCTATGTAGAATTGCAGCGCTTCTCTTGTTTCGGGCAGATCGTATCCGGATTTACCGTCTTTAAATTCGTAACCTTCATTTTGATAGATGAAGTTAAGGAAACCCGACTGGTCGTGTATGGGCGCACCATAACCGTATATGCCTTTTTCCTTATCGGTAAGTTTCTTTGCGTTTTCAAGCAGTATATCCCATGTCCAAGTATCGTCCGGATAGGCAACGCCTGCATTATCAAATATCTCTTTATTGTATGCTAGGGCAATCGTATCATAATCCTTTGGAACGGCATATTGTGCACCTTCATACTGATACATTGCCGTAATGCCTTCAGGATATGGCGAATAATCGATGTTAAGGTCGGTTAAATCTAACATAGTGCCGGCTTCTGCATACACATAGAACTGATTGGAGTGCATCCAGAACACATCCGGCAATGCACCGCCTGCGGCGGCGGCCTGAAGCTTGGTCCAATACTCGCTCCATGGGGTAACCTGTACATTAACGGTTACATCAGGGTTTTTTTCAGTGTAGGCTGCTGCGATGGCTTCCATACCGGGCTGCTGGTTTTTATCCCAGATGGAAAAGTTAAGGGTGACGCTTTGCGCTGAGACGCTAAAAACAATCGGCATCATCGCAAGGCACAACACGAGACACAAAAATCTCTTCATGAATATTACCTCCATAAATTTATTTGTTAGTATTATACCGTTATCAACCAAAAAATGCAAGCTTATTGAAAAAACCGTGTTTTTTATGTTAATAATTATGCATACGTTCATTTTTCTTGTTGTTGCATACGATTTTGGCATTTGAATTGTCTTTTCAAGTTAATTCATTCATCAATTCCTAGCTTTTCTAGAATTTTTATTCGATAAAACGGATTTTTATCACACTGTTTCTAAAGCACATGAGAACATAGAGCTAATTACTTGAAACTATCCGCCTATTTGTATATAATGGAAAGGAATTAGAATATTCGGGAGGGGTTTTATGGTTAGGGGAATATATAACGGCATTATTGTCACGCCAAAAGGCGAAATTAAGGACAAGATGCTGTATTTTGATGACAAAATACTTGCGATAGAAGACGATGGCTTCATGCAGGTTGAAGAAAAGATAGATGCAGGCGGTAAATATATTATCCCGGGACTTGTGGATATACATATACACGGATACCATGGCGAGGATATATCAGATGGCAGCGAAGAAGGTCTTCGCATAATGGCAAAAGGCATACTGGAAAATGGCGTAAGCTCCTTTTTACCCACTACTATGACTGTGCCTTGGGATGAAATAGTCGCAGCATTTGAGCTTACAAAAAGCATGATGCCGGAAAGCCAAACGCCAAAATTTATTGGCGCTGAGATACTAGGCGTACATGCGGAAGGTCCATATGTAAACCCCAAAAGAAAGGGCGCGCAGGCGGATACCAACATACTCCCGCCCGATGCTTCTCGTATGCTCCCCTATAAGGACATTATAAAGAAAATCACCCTAGCCCCCGAAATGCCGGGCGGCATTGAGTGCATTAAAGAGATTACAGAGAACAGCGATATAAGGGTTTCACTCGGCCATACGGACGCAGGCTATGATACGATTGTAGAAGCGGTAAAGGCGGGAGCTTCGCATATCACCCACCTATTTAACGCTATGACGGGGCTTAACCACAGGGAACCCGGCGTTGTGGGCGCCGCGCTTACAGAGGATGTAGTGTGCGAACTTATAGCCGATTGTTTCCATATACACCCGGGGCTATTCTCGCTTGTGTATAAAGCTAAGAAGGATAAGCTTGTACTTATTACAGACTGCACAAGAGCCGGCGGTCTTGAGGACGGAGAATATACTCTAGGTGGACAACCCATATTTGTAAAGGGCGTTGAATGCCGCCTTGCGGACGGCACCATAGCAGGCAGCGTGCTAAGATTAAACCATGCAGCAAAAAACCTATACGAAAACACCGACATTCCCCTTTATGAGGCTATAAACGCAGCCTCCCTTTACCCCGCAAGAGCCATAGGCCTTGACGGGAATAAAGGCTCGCTCGATATAGGCAAGGATGCCGATATAGCCATTATGGACGCATCCTTCAATATATATAACACCTTCGTTAGAGGTATAGAAAAATTTAGCAAAGGAGCACAGCAATGAAACTAAAATTCACACCCGAACTCGACCCTAAGTTCGCCCCTCTTTCCGTAGCATTCAGGGATTACCAGGAAAAGCTTAAAGGCGCGGAGAAAAAGCAGAAATTCGTATGCGCAATCGAGAGGAGCGGCGGTTTCTCAACCCCGTGGAGCTGCGATATCTTCCCCGATGGCGTAGAGGAAGAGAGCACCATAGCCCTGTTTGACCGTATTATAAAGGGCCTGCTTTGGATGTATGGCGGCTATAAGATTAAGCTTTCCGGCTCTAAAGCTATCTATGAGCATATTAAAAAAGTATACACCCGCGAAGGCGAGCGCGCATTTGACGTAGACCATATGGAAACCGTATACGAACAGCCCTTCGAGGTAGAATACTATGAGGACGCTTCCCTTATAGAAAAGCCCATCGAAAGCGCAAAGAACATAGGCAAACACCTTGACGGCTGCAGGATAGGCTTTGATGCCGGCGGCAGCGATAGGAAGGTAAGCGCGGTTATAGACGGCGAGCCTGTGTACTCAGAAGAAGTAGTATGGCACCCCAAAATCAACTCAGACCCCCAATACCATTATGATGGCATATATGCAGCTATGAAAACAGCCGCCTCCCATATGCCCCGCGTTGATGCCATAGGCGTTAGCAGCGCAGGCAACTATGTAGACAACAAGATAATGGTTGCGTCCCTCTTCCTGCAGGTACCTAGGGATAAGTTCGACAAGCATGTAAAAAACATGTACATAGACATAGCCAAGAAGTTCGGCGATGTGCCGCTTGAAGTTGCCAACGACGGAGACGTTACCGCGCTTGCAGGCGCAATGAATCTGGACAGCGGAAATGTGCTTGGCATAGCAATGGGCACAAGCGAAGCCGGCGGATATGTAGATGAAAACATGCATATTATGGGCTGGTTAAATGAGCTTGCATTCGTGCCGATAGACGCAAACCCCGATGCTATGGTAGACGAATGGTCGGGCGACTATGGCTGCGGCGTTAAGTACTTCTCTCAGGACGGTGTAATTAAGCTCGCGCCCGCTGCAGGTATAGAGCTTGATGAGGCGCTATCCCCCGCTGAAAAGCTTAAGGTAGTGCAGAAACACCTCGCCGAAGGTCATGAAGGCGCGAAGAAGATATTTGAAAGCATAGGAGTATACTTCGGCTATGCAATCGCCTACTATGCGCTGTTCTACGATATTAAACATGTGCTTATCCTTGGCAGGGTTACCTCCGGCGATGGCGGTACGCTAATGCTCAAAAACGCTCAAAAGGTACTTGATAATGAGTTCCCAGAGCTTGCAAAGAAGCTGGAGCTTAACATACCGGACGAGCAGAGCCGCAGGGTAGGTCAGTCAGTTGCAGCTGCAAGCCTACCTGAAATAGTAAAAAAGTAAGCTAATTTTTGTATAAACTACAATGGCATTCCCCCGCTTATATACGGGGGTTTTATTTGCCATGCCTAAGCTTAAATAATCCCAAATTTTTACTTTTTTGTGCATAGTTAGAGTTTTTTTGGTATTATATATCTATTCTATGGTTAGGAGTTTATTGTATTGTCTAAATTTAAACGCGCGCAAAGAATAGCAATAATAAGCCGTATGCTTGTGGAAAACCCAAGCAGCGTTTTTACGCTCTCCAGCTTTTCTAAAAAGTTTGGGGCGGCAAAGTCTACGCTTAGTGAAGATGTCGCTCTTATTGCGGACGCATTCGAGAAGGAAGGCATAGGCAGAGTTATTACAAAACAGGGCGTGCTTGGCGGGGTATATTATTGCCCGCATTTTTCTGTTGATAGGGCATATGAAGAGGTAAATAATGTAAGTCGCATGTTAAATGACCCAAGGCGCATACTGCCCGGCGGCTTTCTATACTGGTCTGATATACTTTCAACGCCAAATATTGTAAATACGCTCGCTTCAATAATAGCTATGGAATATTTAAATTCCGAGGCTGATTTTGTGCTCACAATGGAAACAAAGGGCATACCCTTTGCATTTGCTGTTGCCCACCTGCTTGGAGTGCCTCTGCTTGTTGCAAGACGCACTAGCAAAGTATACGAGGGAAGCTCTGTAAGCATAAACTATTTTTCGGGAAAAGGCAGTTTAGAGGCTATGTCGCTCCCTAAGCGCGCAGCAAAGGCAGGTGAAAAGGCGCTTATTATAGATGATTTTATAAGCGATGGCGGCACAGCCCTTGGTATGTGCACACTTATGAAGGAATTTAATGTGCATATAGCCGGCATGGCATTTATGCTGTCTGAAGAGCCTCGCAAGGCGCGGCATGTATCGGGCGATATTTCTCTTATGACGCTAAGCCGCTCCAGCGAAGCGCCTCCATATGTGCAGCCCGCCCAGTGGCTTAAGGAGCGCAGGAGCAAAGAATGAAAGTAATAATAGGCCTTGGAAACCCGGGCATAAACTATGTATACACCCGCCATAATGTGGGCTTTAGAACGGTAGATAGAATAGCAGAAAAATGCGGCTCTAAAAGGGAGAGGAATACTCTTTCATCTATATTAATAGACACCGAATATAAGGGCGAAAGGTTTATACTTGCAAAGCCCCAAACATATATGAATTTAAGCGGCAGAGCCGTTCGAGAGATTATGCATTGGTATAAGCTTAAAGCTGAAGATATTTTAATAATATCCGACGATATTGATTTGCCCCTTGGCAAAATACGCCTTCGCCCTCACGGCGGTGCTGGCACGCATAACGGGCTTCGCAGCATAATAGCTGAAACATCTACGGATAAATTCCCAAGGGTTAGGATAGGTATAGGCAGTCCGCCTGAACAAATGGAGCTTGCTTCTTGGGTGCTTTCTAAATTTACAGATGAGGATATGGATATTATAAACCCCGCAATAGATAGGGCTGCAAACGCGGCGCTTGAATTTGTTCTATACGATATAGAGCGGGCTATGAACCTGTACAATTCAAATAAATGAGCAGTATTTTTGAGCCGCTTTTTGAAAGTGTAGACTTTAAAAATATAGTAGATAGCATAGGCAGCTGCATTGCCCTTTACGATATGCCTGAAAGCATGAGGGTGTTTGTTGCAAGCGCAATATCCCAATATACGGGCAGACAACTTATATATATTGCGCCTAGCGCTAAGGCTGCTGAGCGTATTTCACATAACGCCTCATCATTACTGGGTGGCGCGGCAGGGCATATTACATACCAAGATATTCAGTTCGTTCAGGGCACATACAGCAAGGAGAGAACCCTTCAAAACAGAAGGGTACTAAGCGATGTAATAAAAGGCGATATTAAAATGCTATGCCTGTCGCCGGAATGCCTTATGCAGCGCTTTCCCCTGCCTGATTTTACCAATATCATAATAAATATAGGCGATATATATGAGCCGCAGGAATTAATAAAAACGCTTGTAAACCTAGGCTATGAGCGGGTATCCATGGTAGAAGGCAAGGGGCAGTGCGCGCTTAGGGGAGATATACTAGATATATTCCCTCCGCTAGATGATATCCCATACAGAATAGAGTTTTTCGACACCGAGATAGACAGCATACGCCCCTTTGACACGCTTAGCCAAAGGAGCGAAAGCGGGATTAATAGCATAGAAATATCCCCCGCGCCCTTTTATATTATTGAAGAAAGCAAAAGGGAATATGCGGCAGAAAACATAATTAACCTTATAGAAAACGACAGCGAAAATGCGGAAACAGCATCAGGAGCGGCTCCACTTAGCAATATAGGCAGGATGGAGCTTGATATGCAGCGCCTTAAAGCCACCGGCTTTTTCCCAAGCATACATCTATGGTACCCGCTTATTGAAGAAACGCTACCCATAGAAAGCTATATAAAAAACGCCATAATAGTTATAGATACTCCAAACAGCGTGTTCAGCCGTATAGAGAGGGAACATGCTGCCTTTTTAGATTCACTAAAACAGGCTGTTCTTCGCGGCGATGCTATAAAAAAGCAGGCGGAACTTTGCTACACGGTAGACGAAATAAAGCAAAGGCTTTTAACAGCTAAGCCTATAATAATGCAGGATATGCTGCTTGCGCTTTCAGGCTTTGTGCCTGAAAAGCTGTTTAAGCTGAGCGCAAAATCCACAAATGAAATGTACAGGGGCAATTTTGCCGAGCTTTCAAAGGGCATAAAAGAATATATAGGGAACGGCTATGCGGTAGGCATAGCAACGCAGAGCGAAAACAGGGCAAAGCGCATACAGAGTGCGCTATCGCTTGAAGGCTTTGCTATGCCTGATTTTACCCCTGACGATTACTCGCTCACGCACGGCAAGGCTGTTTTTATACCCATATCTTACTATGAGGGTTTTGTATCTAACAGCGCAAAAATCGCAATAATAACTCAGAGTGATTTATACGGCAGCACGCAGAGAAAGCGAGTATCCTCCTCCAAATCCCGTCCAATAGAAGCTTTTATTGAGCTTAACAAGGGGGATTATGTCGTTCACGAAATGCACGGCATAGGCGTGTACGAGGGCACTGTAAGGCTGCAAAGCGAGGGCACATGGAGGGATTATCTATACATACGCTACCAAGGCTCAGACAAGCTGTATATACCCGTTGACCAGTTCGACAGGGTACAAAAATATATAGGCAGCGAGGGCTATGAACCTAAGCTAGATTCGCTAAACAGCACATCTTGGCAAAAGCAGAAGGCGAAGGTAAAATCCTCGCTTAAAAAGCTTGCGTTTAACCTAGTTGAGCTTTACGCGCAGAGGGAAGCCACCCCAGGCTTCGCGTTTGAGCCCTCCCCTGCTTGGGAGGAAGAATTTAACGATAATTTTGAATTTGAACTTACCCCCGACCAGCAAAGCGCAATAGATGAAGTACTATCCGATATGGAAAAACCTAAGAACATGGATAGGCTGCTGCTTGGCGATGTTGGCTTTGGAAAGACAGAGGTTGCTATGCGTGCTGCTTTTAGAGCAGTAATTAACGGCAAGCAGGTTGCCCTGCTTGCCCCAACCACCATACTTGTTGAGCAACATTACCACAGCTTTATAAGGCGCTTTAGGGGTTTTCCTGTTAAAATAGCAAAGTTAAGCCGCTTTCAAAGCCCTGCACAAAACAAAAATACTCTAGCCGCTCTTTACAGGGGGGAAATAGACATAGTAATAGGCACTCACAGGCTGCTTTCAAAGGATGTAATGTTCAAAAACCTAGGGCTACTTATAGTAGATGAGGAGCAGCGCTTTGGCGTTGGGCATAAAGAGAGCATAAAAAATATTAAGAAAACGGTAGATGTGCTGACGCTATCCGCAACTCCCATACCAAGAACGCTGCATATGAGCATGGTGGGGATTCGGGATATGAGTATTATAGAAACTCCCCCGGAGGAAAGACAGCCCGTGCAAAGCTATGTGGTATCATCAAGCGCGGCGCTTATAAGGGATGTAATACTAAGGGAGCTAGGGCGCGGCGGTCAGGTATATTTCCTATACAACAGGGTACAGCGCATGGAGGATTTTTCCGCAAGGTTAAGGCGTCTTGTGCCGGAAGCAAAAATCGCAATCGCTCACGGGCAGCTTAGGAGCAATGCGCTTGAAGATATAATGATGGATTTTTCCATGGGCAGGTATGATGTGTTGCTCTGCTCCACAATAATAGAAAACGGGCTTGATATACCCAATGTAAATACGCTTATAGTATATGATGCGGATAGATTTGGCTTAGGGCAATTATACCAGCTTCGGGGCAGGGTAGGCAGGTCTGCAAGGAAGGCATACGCATATTTCCTAGTGCGCCCGGATAAGGCGCTGTCTGAAGTAGCGGAAAAAAGGCTCTCCGCAATAAAACAGTTTACCGAATTTGGCGCGGGCTTCCGCATAGCCATGAGGGATATACAGATACGCGGCGCGGGCAATATATTTGGACCTGAGCAGTCCGGCCAAATGAGCGCAATAGGCTATGATATGTACTGCAAAATGCTAGAGCGCGCTGTGCTTTCAGCTCAGGGCAAACTTGTAGAAGATACAGAAAGAGATACAAGGGTGGATATGAATATAAACGCCTATCTGCCTGAAAGCTATGTAGAAGGTCAAGCGCAGAGGATAGAAATATATAAGCGCATATCTTGGATAAAAAATAACTATGACAAACAGGAATTAATAGCCCTGCTAATAGACCGCTTCGGTGAGCCGCCAGAAGAAGTAATAGCGCTTATAAACATTGCGCTACTCCGCTCACTTGCAAGCAACATAGGCAGCGACCTTGTTATGTATAAGGACGGCATACTAACTCTAAGGCTTAACCCGGATTATATAAAAGACCCCGAAATGCTTTTATATATATTAAAAGATGAAAGCAGTATAAGGCTTACATCAGGCAAAACCACAAGGCTGCTTATAAAAGCGGGTAAAGACGCGGAAGAAGCTCTAAAACTCGGCATAGAAACGCTTGAAAGGCTTAATAACAAGCTTAGTATGGCACAAATTGACAATAAGCGTGGATAACATTATCATATCCTAAAAGGAGGAATAATTATGTTTGATAGACCTAAGTTTACAATCACAATGCAAAACGGGGATATAATAAAGGGAGAACTGTACCCCGAAGTTGCGCCCGAAAGCGTGGGCAATTTTATAGAACTTGCCAATTACGGCTTTTATGACGGACTTTCCTTCCACAGGGTAATACCCGACTTTATGATACAGGGCGGCTGCCCCAATGGCAACGGAACAGGCGGTCCCGGCTACTGCATTAAGGGTGAATTTAACGCAAACGGATTTGAAAACCCCTTAAAACATGAATACGGGGTACTTAGCATGGCAAGGAGTATGGCGAATGACTCCGCCGGCTCACAATTCTTTATAATGACATCTACATCCCCCCACCTTGACGGCAATTACGCGGCATTCGGCAAGGTGTTTGAAAACTTGGAAGCGGTAGAAAAAATAGTAAATGTAAAGCGCGATAAGAATGATATGCCTATAGAGCGGCAGGAGATTGAATCCATTCGCGTTGAAACATATGAAAAATACCCCTTCAGAAAGCTTAAAGCATATGGATAAGAATACTTACACCGTAACGCTTGCGGGGCGCAGGTTTACGCTTTCCTCCTCTGAAGATAGCGAGCATATATCCCGCATAGTAAATATAACGGAAGAAAACATCTCAAACATAATGTCGCTCGATAGACGAATAAGCTTTGAAACCGCAGTTACCGTTACCGCGCTACGCTTTGCGGAAGAGATAATACGCCTTGAGGAAGATAATACCCGCTTAAGACGCTCACTTGATGAAGCTAATCAGGATAAAACAAGCCTTAAAAAATGAACGATAGAGCCATACGCATATTAGAATTTGATAAAATACGAAATATGCTGTCTGAATATGCTATAAGCGATATGGGCAGGGATAAATGCCTTGCGCTAAAACCTGACAAAAATAAAAATACAATAGAAAATTCCCAGCAGGAAACGCAGGAAGCTGTTTATGTGCTGCGCTTTAAGGGAAGGTCTCCCGTAAACAGTTTCCAAAATGTAAAGCCGCACCTATCAAGGGCAGAAAAAGGCGCTACGCTTAGTATAAGAGCGCTTATGGAAATATCCACCTGTCTTGGCGTTTCAAGGAAGGTAAGGGCGCAGCTTGTACAGGAAGATGAGTTTACGCCTAGTCTTCGTAAAATAGCTTCTGGGCTATATATGCTTAAAGAGCTTGAAAACGAAATAAATGAATGCATAATTAGCGAAGACAGCATCGCGGATAACGCAAGCCCCGAGCTTATGAATATAAGGCGGCAGATACGCCACTGCAACGAGCGCATACAAAATAGGCTTAACAACATGGTAAACAGCAATATGAACTACCTGCAAGAGCCTATAATCACCCTTAGAAACGGCAGGTACTGCCTGCCCGTAAAGCTTGAAAGCAGGCGAAATGTGCCCGGCATAGTGCATGACCAATCTTCAAGCGGCGCAACGCTTTTTATAGAGCCTTTGGCGCTTGTTGAGATGGGCAATGAGCTTAAGCAGCTTAACATACAGGAGCAGCAGGAGATAGAGCGTATACTTTCGTACCTATCCGCAATGTGCGCGGATAACGAATACGAAATTTCCGCAAATGTAGACATACTATGCCATATAGATTTCGTTTTTTCAAAGGCTCAGCTTGCTCTATCTATGGAAGGTATACGCCCAAACATTAGGGATGATAAAAGCCTTAACCTAATTAAAGCTCGCCACCCGCTGCTTCCAAAAGAAAGCGTAGTACCCTGCGATATATGGCTAGGGGATAGCTTTACCACGCTTGTAATTACAGGCCCCAACACAGGCGGCAAAACTGTAACACTTAAAACTGTTGGGCTAATAAGCATGATGGCGCAGGCAGGGCTTCATATACCGGCAAATGCCGGCACACAGCTTGCTGTATTTGATGAAATTTATGCGGATATTGGAGATGAGCAGAGCATAGAGCAATCCCTATCCACATTTTCATCGCATATGAGCAATATTGTAAAAATACTTGAAACCGCAAACGAAAACAGCCTTGTGTTATTTGACGAACTTGGCGCGGGGACTGACCCTACGGAAGGCTCAGCGCTGGCTAGAGCGATACTTGGCTATTTAACAGACAGGAAAATACTTACCATAGCCACCACACACTATAGCGAGCTTAAAGCCTATGCCCTGTCCACAGAAGGCGTTGAAAACGCAAGCGTGGAGTTTGATGTTGAATCCCTACGCCCTACATACAGGCTATCGGTAGGCATACCGGGTAAGTCTAACGCATTTGAGATATCCGAAAGGCTTGGGCTGCCAAAGCGTTTTATAGAAAGCGCAAGGCAGTATTTGAGCAGCGAGGAGCTGCGCTTTGAAGATGTAATAGCAAGCGCTGAGCACCACAGGCAGATTGCCCGCAGGGAAAAGGAAAAGGCAGAGCAGATGTACAGCGATGCCCTTGAAATTAAGCGCAAAAGCGAAGAAATGTACAGTAAAGCCGAGGATAAATACGAGCAGGCTATAAAAAGCGCAAAGAGCGAAGCTAAAAAACTTCTCGATAAAACTAAGCGCGAGAGCGCAAGCATAATAGAGGAGCTCAAGCGCCTTCAAAAGGAAAGTAAAATCCCCTGGCATGAGATAAATAAGCAGGCGGATAGGCTTGGCGAAATTAATTCTCTTTTTGATGCGCCAAAAAAGCTTGATAATAATCAGCCCCTATCTCCAGAAGAAATAGAGATAGGCGATACAGTAAAGCTGAACAGCACAGGCACTCAGGCGACAGTGCTTAGTCTCCCCGATAAATCAGGAAGGCTTTCTGTGCAAGCAGGGCAAATAAAGCTTGATGTAAGCATAGATATGCTAAGCCAAAGCCAAGTAAGCGCAAAAAAGCAGAGGAGCTTTGTATCTAAAAGCACTGTAAATAAAGCCGTTTCCCTATCCTGCGATGTAAGGGGGCTTAACCTTGAGGAAGCGATTCTCGAAACCGACAGGTACCTAGATAATGCCACTATGAACGGGCTTAAGGAAGTTTCCATAATACACGGCAAGGGAAGCGGAATACTTAGAAAAGGCATACAGGAACACCTAAAGAAACACAAACAGGTTGAGGAATATCGCCTTGGCAGGTTCGGAGAGGGCGAGGACGGCGTTACAGTGGTAAAGCTGCGCTAGGAGGGAAAAGATGTCAAACAAACAACATGTAATGGTAGTTGACGACGATAGGCATATCGCCCAGCTTATACGCCTATACCTAGAAAAAGAGGGCTATGAAGTAAGCACATATGAAAGGGGCGATGAGGCAGTTGAGGCTTTCAAAAGAAACCCGCCATCGCTCATACTGCTTGATATTATGCTCCCCGGCATGGACGGCTGGCAGGTATGCCGCAATATAAGGCAAATAAGCAGCATACCTATAATAATGCTATCCGCCAAGGACGAAACCTTTGATAAGGTACTGGGGCTTGAGCTTGGAGCGGACGACTATATTACTAAACCCTTTGATTCTAAAGAGCTTGTCGCACGTATAAAGGCGGTATTAAGGCGCGGCGGCACACCCGAAGCGGAGGAAAAAACAGTGTCCTTCCCCGGGCTTTCTATAAGCCTTGATAAATATGAAGTTATATATAAAGGTAAAACAATAGAAATGCCACCAAAGGAGCTGGAGCTGCTTTATTTTTTAGCCTCTCACCCAAACAGGGTATTTACGAGGGAACAGCTGCTAGAAAAGGTTTGGGGCTTTGAATTTTTTGGCGACAGCAGGACTGTAGATGTACATGTAAAGCGCATAAGGGAAAAGATTCCCGGAAGCGAGGAACTTGGCTGGCACATTAAAACCGTGTGGAGCGTCGGCTATAAATTTGAGGCGCAGTAGTATGAAAAACCGCACTACATTTTCGAGATTAATGCTTGGAAATGTGATTATTATCATGCTATGCCTAGTGCTCATGTTTACCATAACATATTTTTCAGTTAGGGATGAGCAGATAAAAAGCCGCATGGAAACGCTTAAAATACACGCCTATGACATAGCGCGCCTTACAAAAAGCGTATCTGTATGGCCTGAGAGCGTGTCGCTTACTTCTTCATCAAGGCAATTTTTACACGATAAACTATATATGCTGTATGAAGAGTATGACGCCTATTGCCTTGTAGTAAACAGGAGCGGGCGGGTAGTTAGCTTCTTTTTATCCATACTTGAGGAGCATAGCGAGCTTAAGGCAAATTTTGATGCGGATAATATTATAAATACACTTCAAAATGTGCTTAAAGGTGATGAGATAACAGTACAGAATAACACCAAAGACGGCCCCATGTTTACCCTTGCCATACCAATGCTAAGCGGAAATAGTATTATAGGCGCTGTATATATACAAACAGCTGCGCAGAATGTAAAACAGGCGTATGCTAACATCAGCATAATAATAGCAATAAGCGGGCTTGTTATATTCGCGCTCGCGGCGCTTATAAGCCTTTATTTCCATAAACAGCTAACAGCCCCGCTTGCGGACATGGCTAAAGCCGCAAGCGATTTAAGCCTTGGCAATTTCGCTACAAGGGTTTATGGCAGGGGCACAAAAGAAATGATTGAACTTTCCAATGCGTTTAACATAATGAGCCAAAAGCTTGAGGAAAACGAAACCGTAAGGCGGGATTTTATAGCCAATGTTTCGCACGAATTAAGCTCCCCACTCACATCCATACGGGGATTTATACAGGGAATACTAGACGGCACTATTGAGGATGACAAAGCTGCGCAGTACTTACAGATAGCGCTTGATGAAACAGACAGGCTTTCAAAGCTTGTGTCTTCGCTGCTTAAACTAAGCCGAATGCAAAGCGATGAACAGCTTAATATTAGCAGCTTTGACATACATGAAATGATACGCCTTGTAGTTATAACCAATATGAACAAGCTTGAGAATAAAAAGCAGGAGATAATACTAAATTTCGATGAAACTCCCCTTTATATACAGGCGGATAAGGATAAAATAGAGCAGGTGCTTATAAACCTTGTAGATAACGCAATAAAATACACGCCTGAAAACGGGCATATATCCATACTCACTAAAAATACCAATGACAATAGAATTACAGTAACAGTAAAGGATAACGGCATAGGCATATTAGATGAAGATATTCCCTATGTGTTTGATAGGTTCTACATGGCGGAAAAGGCGCATACTTCCGGCAAGGGTACCGGCCTTGGGCTTGCAATATGCAAAACTATAATAGAAAAACACGGCGAAAAGATATGGCTTGAAAGCAGCGATAATGGCACAGCTTTTAGCTTCACCATAAAAAAGCGGAGAAACAATAATGCGGATAGATGCACATGCTAAAATAAACTGGCACTTAAGCGTACTATATAAGCGAGAGGACGGCTATCACGAGCTTGATATGCTAATGCAGCAGATAAAGCTAAGCGACAGCGTATATTTGCAGAAAAGCGATGATATTTCCCTATCCCTTGCCCGCTCATACAGGATACCCTCTTCGGATAAGAACATAGCATACAAGGCAGCTGAAGCTCTTAAAGAATATTCTGGCTATAGTAAAGGCGCAAAAATTACACTTGAAAAAAGAATACCAGTTGGCGCGGGGCTTGCTGGCGGCAGCTCAAACGCAGCGGCAGTGCTGCTCGGCTTAAATAAATTATGGGAGCTTAACTTAGATTACAATACCCTAGCTAAAATAGGGCTTAAACTAGGCGCTGATGTACCGTACTGCCTGCATGGCGGCTTTGTAAGGGCTAGAGGCATAGGCGAAAAAATAAGCCCTATACTGATAGATGTCCAGTACTGGCTTGTAATAATAAAGCCCTCAAGGGGTTTGAGCACTAAAAATGTGTTCACAAACTTTGTTATTAAGGAAGATAAAAACGGCTCTATAGAAAACACTGCATTAGCGCTTAAAAATAGGGATTTTGCCCTACTATCAAGTAGCGCAACAAACGATTTGCAGGAAGTATGCGAAAGCATGAATAATGAAATAAGCTCCGCCATTGTCGCCCTTAAAAAAGCGGGATCCCGCCATGCTATTATGACTGGCGCGGGTTCCGCAGTGTATGGTGTATTTAGAAATTACAAGGAAGCTGAAAGGGCATATAAAAATTTACAGAAAGTTTACAGGTTTTGCTACCTAAGCTATACGCTTGTGTAGTTATTTTCTAATCATCTCCTGAACTGCTGTTAGATGCGTAAGCAGCGCGTCCCTCGCTTCAAGCGTAGAAGATGTGCCCGTTTGCAACAATCTTTCATAGTAAGTTATATCATCAAACAATATTTGCATAGCATCACTTGGTACGAATGCATCCCCGCCTAGGGCGGTGTTCATTGCGTTGAGCCTTTCTATTAGGTATACATTCTGCCTTACTATAGACAGCTTAGAAGCCGAATCCGACTGTACGCCAGAACTTAGGCGGCTCACTCCATCAAGCGCATCTACAACGGCGTTTAGCACCTGCCGCTCAAACTGAATATTAACCTGATTTCTGTATGAAATAGCGCTTGCTAATAGTATGCTAAGCACTATTACAGCTACTATCAATACCGCAACAAGTATATTGAAAACATTACGCCTGCCTATATTGCCTGCATTAAATGACACATTGCGTTTCATTCCGGGTCGTCTATACATAATACCTCCTGAAGTACTCTATATGCCGAAGCATAACATATTTGTTCTAAAAGGTAAATAAAAACACCGGCATATGCCGGTGTGAAGAGCTCTATATAAATCAGGGCTTCTTTTCTTCTGCAGGGGCTTTTTCTTCGGTTTCTTCAGCTTTTTCGTCAGCTTTTTCTTCTACCTTTTCTTCGGCTTTTTCATCAGCCTTCTCCTCTGCAGGAGCTTCGGTTACTTTGGGCGCATCCGTGGCTTTAGGAGCTTCTTCCTTTTTGCAGCCTGTGGCGGCAAAAGCCATGATAACGACCATCAGTAAAATACCGATCCTCTTTAACATCTGATACACCTCTCATTCTTCTTGTACTGCCAGTATACCGGCACATGCCAGTATACTGGTTTATATGTTCATTGTCAAACAATGAAAGTCCTATAAAGTGTTGAAAATACTATTAGTTTGCCTGTGTTTCGGCGCCGGGTCCCATTTGCTCTAGCATTTGGTTGATAGCTCCCGCTTCGTCCGGGAATGCCTTTGAAAGGTTCTCAAGCAGCACGGGTGCATTGCCCATTACTGCGTTCATCAGGGGCGCCATCTCCTCTTCGCTTGCATTAGGATTGAATACTAGCTTCTCGCCTTCGCCAAGGGGTTCAACCGCTTTATCGGTTTCTACGGTTTTGCCAGTTAGGGTTAGCATGGGCTCGGGGCTGAAAAGCGAAACGCTTATTGTGGCTACGCCTTCATATGCGCCTGTTAGGTTCTCTTCGGATTCCACGCTGAAGCCTATGGGCATTCCACCGGCAAACACATTAAGCTTAAGGGCTGCATTCGCCTTGTTTGCGCCTTCATCTTCCTTAGCAACTAGATCTGCCTGTACATATGTGCTTGAGTAGTCCTTGCCTGCAAGTATGTCTTCCTTAAGCTGCGCCCAATCAGTAGCTTCCGGAGCTTCTTCGCTTTCCGCTGCATAACCGTTCTTCATAATCATATATAGACTTAATTCAACCGCATCATCGCCCACTTCGGATACGAATACATTTACATAACCTACGCCACCGGGCAGCTCTACGCTTACATTGAAGTCATCATCATTTACAAGTACTTCTACTTCCGCTATGTCTTGGGGCTCTGCTGCAAGCATATTTGCGCTTGCGCCTTCAATCATGGCTATAAGTTCGTCCGCATTCTTGGGAGTGGCTTTCTCAATTGTAACGCCTGTGGGTGCAGTGCCTTCGGGCATTTCTTTTTCTACGCTATCTGCCATTTGCGCACTAGAAGCCAGCGCTGTGTCAAATAGGTTTTTGAGGGCTTCGTTTGCTTTAATCTGCTCTGAGAACACATTCATGCCCTTGGCTACAAGGTGGGTATTCAGATTAAACTTATAGCTCTCTTTGAAAGTCTTGCCTTCTTTTGCAAATTCGCCTTCGCTCTTTTCTGCTACGGGTACGATTTCGGTTTCGAAGTAGTTTTCAAACGCTTTCTCGAAATCTTCGTCCAAGGCTTCAAGTGCGCTAAGGTCAATATCGCTTGCGCCAGGTGCAGCGGGGAGACTGAGCAATATGCCCGGGAACATGTCTGATGAAAGCGTGCTTTCGCCAGTTGCCGCGTCTACTTTACCGGCGAATTTGAACAGCGGAGCAATTGCGCTGCCTACGGTACCGGATATGTTTTCCTTGTCAGAAACATATACTATCTGCAGCTTGTTTAGTATGGATAGCAGAGTATCCGCGGTAGCCATGTTAGCTTCCATACCCTCGGGGGTATCTGAGCCTGGCATGGTTGATACCAGCATACCGGCTAGCATGTCCTTGTTTACGCTTAGAGTAATTGTGCTTTCTAAGCGTTTGCCTTCCTCTAGAAGGGCTGCAACTCTGCTCTGATAGTCATCACCGGCTGATACCGCAAACACGGGCAGCATCATGATAAGGCTTAGTAGCAATGCAATAAGTCTTTTCGTTTTCATTGGTTCTCCTCCATTTCTTTTGGTTCGATTTATTATAGCATAATACTTTATAAAATACGATTAGAATTAGATTAAATTCATGAATTTTATGTAAAATCTACATAAAATCCGTGTGAAGTCGGTATATATTAAGGATTAGGGGACTGAGCAGGCATATTGCGTATGGTAAGGGCTGCAAGCATAGCCATTACATTTGCCTGTACCCCTTCTATCAATTTTTTGATGTCCTCTTCACTCATATGCTCTATGCGTATAAAATCGCCCTCGTCAACTTGGGGTATAGACCATGGCGGAGTGGAAGCGCCTTCTATCTCTGCGGATACCGCTTTATCGTCTCCCTCTTTTTTCCATGAAATATTGCCCTTTATATCCGTTGCGCTCCTTGGGTTAGAGCCTGACGAAAGCGACAAATCGCACTCTATTATGTGGGCTTCTTTACCATTGGGAGTAAGAGTAAGCTTGGCTGAATAATCCTGCTTATATCTATCCGCAGTTTTATCGTGCTCAGGCTCTCCATCAACAATATATAGGTTGAAAGCTATGCTTTCGCCTTCAACACCGCTTAGATATTCCCCAACAAAGCTGGTGTCGCCGCTTTCCAGCTTTTCAGATGAATATTTAAGCGATTTATTAGTGCCATCAACATATAGTAGGTCTATTGCAGTATTACCCTTACCTTCGTTTACGCTGAAAAAGTAGCTGAACTTGCTTATATCCTTTGCTCCTCCCATGGGGAATTCGAGCTTATCGTACACAAGCACGCCTTCGCTTGTAAACCTGCGGTTTACCTTTACATCGCCTTCAAGCACCAAGGCATCTATGGCGCTTTCAAATGCGGGCAGCATTTCGGGGTTAAGGTACACATGCTGTTCCCTTATGGTAGCCTTTTCTTTAAGCAGGGTTAGCAGCTGTTCGTCCGCAAAAAACTTTGTAATAAGCTCTTTCATGCCCGCCTTTATAGCGCTTGCGGGTATATTTATTTCGGTAAGCGTATATGTTACCCCACCCTCAGTTTCCGAAGAGAGTTTAGAATGCCGCTGTATTAGGTTCGCAACATCATTCTGATATGGCATGGCAAGCTGCCCAAGGCGGGTTTTCCACTCGTTATCCGCTGAATATATGCTGAATATAAGCCTGCCTATTTCAGGCCAATCGCCAGATGCGCCAAATAGTGCAGCCTCCCCGCTTGCGGATACATAGCCTTCCTTGCCAAGAAGGGGAGTTTTTATCATCTCAAGTATACCGTCAGTTCTGTATATAAGGCTGGTCAGCACTGCGCTCTCCTGCTTTAGGTTAAGCTTAAACTCCTCCCTGCCCTTCTGCGCGCCAATGGCAGCTTTGAGGTAATTTATTTCAAGCTCCGTACCTTTTGTAAGGGCTGACACAAGCGTTGCCATCTGCTCTTCAAGCCCTGTTTCGGGTAAGCTGTTTTCCGGTGAAAACTTGAAATTAAGCCTAAGCCCGGAACCGTTGCTAAGCTGCTTTGACAGCTTCCAGTCGAGTGTATCCTGCCTTTCATCCACTGTTGCCGTTGCAAGCGCAGAGCATGTAAACATGCATAGCGCAAGCAAAATTGTAAGCATTTTTTTCATAATTATACCTCCATTCAGTAGGATTATATTCTATATCAAACGAGCATGCCTTGTTATTTCGTGAAGCACTATATTTCTAACTTCCTCAGGCACATCGTTTATAAGCCTGTATAGCTTTTGAGAGTTGTTGTAGGACAGCATATCCCTTTCAATAGATAGCTGCTTATCGCTTAGGCTTTCTATATCCACTATGCGTAAGCCCTTATTAAAGGGTATTTTTTCACCATCAGCTATTGTAAACAGCATATCAAGCTTTCTTTTATCGTACTCCTTTATAAAAGATAGTGTGCCCCTATATGCGCTATCAAGCTTGGGGCGCAGCGTATAGCGCATTTGAGGCTCCTTGCCGAATTTAAGCTTTATATCTATCTTGCCTGATACGCCTTCGCCTGTGTTTAGAGATATATCATAGCTGCCGCTTGAGGTTTCTCCCTCTAAATTGCGCTTAAAATTGCCGTCCATTGCAAGCTTACCGCCCTTATCGCTGCCCGCAATATTTATATCAAGCGCATTTCTACCCTTCGCGGCGGGCAGGGCAATCTTAGCATACAAGCCTTCAGCGTTTTTGGCAAATAATATAGAGGCTTTTCTTGTATCCGCTCCATATATATTTATATCCCCATTAAAGCGCCAAGCTATGGGCCGCATATCGCTATCCAGCATTTGAATTAGCTTAACATTGCCTCCGAATGTAATTTGGCTTAAGAACACACTTGTTTTCTGCACGAAATCGGCTTCAGCTCCATTATCCCGCAAAAGCTGCGCATAGTATGCTATGCATTCATGCCATATAGAGCCAAGCTCCATGGCGCTTATATTATATTCCTCAGTATATGCGGGTTTTCCTACTTTTTTAATTTCGCTGCCGCCTTTTTTTGTTTCCTTATAGCCGCCTAGCCTTGCGCATATATTTTCAAATGTTGGCGCTAGCGCATTATACGCCGCATAATACTGCCTTGCGTTATATATCGGGGCATCTTTAGCTAAAAGTTTGTAAAAAGCGCTTTCATTCCCCTCGTACCATGTATTATCATCAAGCTGAAAGCCTTCAGAGGTTTTATATATAGAAAGCATAGGCTCATCTTTATAAACGAACTTCGCCAAAGACATTTCATCGCTTATATCAAGCATAAGCCTGCTGTTTGAAAGCCACTGTTTTATGCTATCAAGGCTTGCGCCTGAAAACATATCCCAGCTGTTAATTTCCGCGCTTACAACAAGGCTTACATCGCCCTCTGCGCATACGCCTGTTATAAGCGATAACAATATAATAAAAATAATTAAAAGCTTTTTCATACTACCTCCTATATGATATAACGAAACAAAATAGCAAATACTTGCATTAGCCGTGAAAAGCATCGTAAAGCGCGCGAGCGGCAGGCTCATTCATGCCCTTAACTGAAAGCAGCTCCTCCATACTGGCGTTTTTTATGGCTTCCATATTGCGGAATTTCGCCAGCAGCGCGCGCCTTCTTGCAGGTCCTATACCGGGTATTTCCTCAAGGCTGCTCTTAAAGCTCTTTTTAGCCCTAGCTTTCCTGTGGGCGCTTATGGCAAAGCGGTGCGCCTCATCGCGTATACGCTGCACAAGATACAGCGCGGGGCTTCTATCAGGTAACATTATAGGCGTTTTTCGCCCCGGAAGCCATATCTCTTCCTGCTTTTCAGATAGAGCAAATATAGGGTAATCTCCCCCTGCTTCATGCATAGCCCTAATGGCATATTTAAGCTGTTCAGGTCCTCCATCAACCAGTATTAAATCCGGCTCCTGCCAAGGAGAGCTGCTATCTTTTGATCGCCGTACCCTGCGAGATATGGCTTCAGCCATGGATGCTAAATCATCCGCTCCCTCTACAGTTTTTATATTAAACCTGCGGTATTCCTTGCGCTCGGGCTCTCCGTTTATAAACACCACCATAGAGGCAACGCTCTGTCCGCCTTGGGTGTTGCTTATATCAAAGCCTTCTATCCTTACAGGTGTTTTTTTAAGCCCTATTGCGCTTGCTAATTCCTCGCTTGCGCCAACTGAGCGCTCATACTTAACCTGCGCTTTAAGTGAATGCTTTATAAGAGCGTCCTTTGCGTTTCTTTCCGCCATTTTAACAAGGCGCAGTTTATCCCCCCTTTTAGGCAGGGTTAAATTAACGGCTGTTCCCCTTCTATTTTTAAGCCACAGAGTTATGCTTTCACTATCTACAATATCCTTAACTATTACTTCCCTTGCGGGCTTATGCTTCTGGTAGAACTGGAGAACAAAACTCCTGAGCACTTCCGCAATAGCCTCCCGTCCTTCCCTTTCAAGTAGGAAGCTGTCGCCGCCTATCATTTTTCCTTGGCGGATAAAAAGCACCTGCGCCATGGCATCTAAATCGTCCTGATATAGGGATATAATATCCTGATTGGCGTTTTTTGCGCTGAGCACATTCTGTTTTTCTGTTAGCCTATCTATTTCGCTAAGCGCATCCCTTATTTCCGCCGCTTTTTCATACTGCATATTGGAAGAAGCTGTTTGCATATCCCTTGATAGCTTTTCCTTTATGTGCTTATGCTTGCCTTGTAGGAACTCTATTACACCCTGCACTATTTCGCCGTACTGTGCTTCCGTGCATTTACCTGCACAGGGAGCAAGGCATCTGCCTATTTCGTAATTAAGGCATGGGCGTATGGGCTTTTTAAGCGGCAGCTTATGCCTGCAAGTGCGAAGCGGAAATATGCTCCTTAGCAGCTGAAACACCTGCCTTACAGCGCCCGCGGAAAGATAGGGTCCAAAATACATAGCGCCGTCCTTTGCCACTTTCCTTACTATGTTGAGGCGCGGGAAAAGCTCAGACGGGTTTATTCTAAGGTATGGATAGTGCTTATCGTCCTTTAATAATATATTGTAATAGGGTCTGTGTTCCTTTATAAGGTTGCACTCCAATAAAAGCGCTTCCATGTCGGAAGAACATATTACTATATCAAAATCGTCAACCTTTGGCATCATGGCGGATACCTTAGGGCTGTGTTCCCCCTTTTGGAAGTATGAGCGTACCCTGTTTTTAAGGTTTATAGCCTTTCCTACATATATTATATTGCCCCGCTGTTTCATAAGGTAGCAGCCGGGGCTGTCGGGAAGTGTTTCAAGTTTAAGGCTTAAGCGTTCATTCATCAAATTCTATTTCATCTACCCTGTTTAAAAATATGGGGAATATGGCATTAGCCTCGTCTTGCTCTAAAAAGTCAAAATCCTCATATTCTTCGCCGTCAACTTCGCTTATTACAACTCTGGCTATATATTGCTCCTTGCCATCTTCCATGTTTTCAAAAAGGGCGTATTCATCGCCATTTACATAGAAATAGCGGTTAAGCTGTAGGGAGATTTCGTTTCCATCTTCGTCCTCTACCTGAATTATATCCTCTATAATATCGTTTTCCATATTACACCTCTGAAATTTCTAAAGATTTAAGCTCTTCCTCTGTATACACGGGTACACCCTTTTCTTTAAGCATTTTTGCAAATACCCCGTCGCCCTTTGTTTTGCTACCGGTAAAGCTGCCATCGTATATTATACCGCTGCCGCAAGATGGGCTGCGAGCCTTAAGTATTGCCATTTCGCATGAGCATATTTCAAACACCCGCATGGCTATTTGAGCTCCATGAATAAATTCTCTACTTACATCTTTTCCGTTCTTAGTTTTTACGCATATTTCATCGCTATCGCTCGAAACTATTTCAGAAGGCTCCCTTGGGGTGGATAGCCCTCCCATCTGCTCAGGGCATACGGGAATAAGCCCATGTTTTTCCTTGAGTTTTAATAGCTCCTCACACATATTATGCCCGCCATCGTATTTAGTGCACAGCCCTAAAAGACAGGCGCTTACGCATATATTCATGCTATATTTAGCGCGATTTCCATCATCTGTGTGAAGGTTTCCCTTACTTCCTGTGGGCTTAGGGCTTCACCTGTAAAGGGGTCGTCAGATATCTGGCACAAGCACAGAGCCTTTTTGCCCGCATATGCAGCGTTTAGGTACAACCCGTATGCTTCCATCTCTACCGCAAGCACTCCAAGTTTTTGCAGTGTGGGAAGGGGATTTTTGGCGTTATAGAAACAATCGGTTGAAAAAATAGGACCCACCATGGTGTGTATGCCTATTTTTTTAGCTTCATCAACTGCTGCGCTTACGAGTTCAAAATCCGCGCAGGGAGCGAGGTTTCCCTCAAAGCCAAACTGCTTACCATAGCTAGAGTTTGAATAAGCGCTCATGCCTATAACTAAATCCCTTACTCTAAGCTTGGGGTTAATCATTCCGGCTGAGCCTACCCTTATTATGGTTTCAACGCCATAGGCATTGTATAGCTCATAGCTGTATATGCCAATTGAAGGTATGCCCATGCCGCTACCCATTACGGATACCTCTTTCCCTTTATAAAAGCCCGTGTATCCGTATATGGAGCGCACATTGTTTACAAGCCTTGCATTTTCAAGATAGGTTTCCGCTATGAATTTTGCGCGCAGGGGGTCGCCGGGCATTAGTACTGTGGGCGCAAAATCCCCCTTTTTTGCTGTGTTATGTAGTGTAGGTGTATCCATAATAATCTCCTTAAAATTAAATAAGTCCACCCTTAGGGCATAGCCCATAAATTGGGTTGGACTTATTTATTGATTGCATTTCTATCAGCCGTTTTGGTGCTTGTCGGAACGCCTTGTGCGCTTTTGCACTTCAGGCTCTTTTACTTCGTCCTCCCGCATTAGGCGGTACGCGCCGTCCTCAGGTTTATCGGGAGCTTCGGTTTCCTCGGGCTCTTCTACTGGTTTTGTTACTTCTTCTTTTAGGTATTTTTCGTGGGGCAGCTCTCCCTCTTCAAAAACGGCGTCGCTTACGGGTACGGTTTTCTCCTCTGCGCCATATGTGTCGGGGTTTAGATAATCCCTCTTAGCGTTAAGCTGCATATGGTCATACGCATTTTCGGATTTTTTGTTCAGCCTTGCCCTTGAAATGCTGCTTATTATAAACAGCACAAAGCTTACCGCAAACAGCCCCGCAACCACTATTGCCGCCATAAGCAGTATATTTGAGCCCTTGCCAGCAGTTGAAGTATCATCAACGGGAACGGGCGTGTAGGTAGTTACAGGCTCTACCGTTGCAAACACCTCTTTAGTTGGCGCGGGCGTTGCAGGTATATAGGGGATTTGCAATTCGTTTGAGTAGAACTTTTGCTTGTTGCTTTGGCTGTCTACAACTTCTACATGGAACTGGAACTTACCCCCTTGGGAAACACTATATTTTCTATCCACCGTATAGCTTTCTCCGGGTTTAAGAGCATCTATAGTATATACCTGCGCCTGACCTTGGTATAGCTTAATATCTTTAACCTCAAAATCGCTGTTGTTTGTAACAACTACTGTAAAGCCAATATTACCGGGTATGCTGTCTATGCTTTCAGCATCGGCAGTTAAATCAAGCGTCATGCGTACCATGTTCTTTGGGTCATACGCGCTTACCTTAACTTCGTTAGTGGTTTCGGTTTGCTCCGTACCTGTGTTATCTGGAAGCTTTAATGTAAACTTAAATGTTTCGGTGCTCTGCATGGTAACTTCTATTTCGCGGGTTACTGTTTGCTTTGCGGGTATTTCTATACCTGTAAATACCTCGCCCAGCACCTTATCGCTTGCGCTTACATTGGAATAGGATATATTGCCCTCGTTTTCCATAACGAGTTTAAGCATGGTCTTTTCCCCTATGTTTACATTTTGGGGCTCCGCCACTAGCGATAGCTTTAAATTGGGTTTTGCAGCGGGTATAACAAGCTCATCAAGGCTTGCGCGGAAGGTTTCCTTGCTGCCCGCCTTTTTATATGTGATGTTGGGGTGGCTGGTAAAATCGCTCCCTGATGACTTGCGCTCAAAGGTGATGGTGGCACTACTTCCAGGCTCAAGCGATTTTATGCTCTCTGCCTTACCGGATAGGCTGCTATGCTCCCTTATGCGTATATCTTCCAGGCGTACATTGCCGTTGTTTACAAATTCGTATATTACTTTTACAGTGCTGCCCTTGCGAATTATCTCAGGGCTTATGCTGCGTTTGGTGAAAAGCTCCACCTTTTCGCCTATGTAGTTAAGCTTAGCTTCCGCGGGGAAATTAACCACCGCCACATTGTTTGAAGCGTCTATTACATTTGTTTTTATTGTGAATATGAGCTTTTGCTCGTCCAGCTGAGATTGCTTTACCTTGTATTCGCCAGTCCAAGTTTGTGTATCGCCTATCTTAAGCTGGCTCAAACTGCCGCCATCGAAAAACGAGGTTACAAGTTCACCATCGGGGTCGTATAGGGCTAGGGGCGATGTAATATCCGCCTTGCCGGAATTAGTAAGCCTTACTGTTACATTGGTTTTGCCGGGGCTGGTGAATGTATCCGGATCCACAGCTATAGAAAAGTTAAGCCCCTCAACGCTGGTTGCAAACGTGGGAGCAACCAAAAACAAACATATTATTAGGGCAAGTATAAGTATTATCCTGTGTTTCATATTACGAAGGGCAAGTACCATGCCCGTCCCTCCTTCCAAACGCAAATTAATAAACATTCCGAAATCTGTTAGTAGCATTTTAAGCCAAAAGCATAGCTCTGTCAAGCAATGTTAAGGCTGCGTAGAACTTTTGAAATATTTTACAAAACAGCTATCTGAACAGCCTCCTTTTTTTAGAAAAACGCCTAAACCTTTCATGTATGCTATCCCATATACGGTGGAGGGTTTTTTTTCGCTTTTTAACCTCAAGAGCCGCTTCAAGCGCTGCTGCTCTAAAATCCATATTATCAGGGCTGCGCCTTACCGCTTCCCTAAAGCTTCTGTGCGCAGCTTCATACTGGCGAAGGCTCATCATTATTTTTCCTTCTATATAGTACCATTCATCGTCCTTGCTGTCTGCCCTTTGAAGCTGCCTTAGCGCGCTTTCAGCTTCCCCGCCTTCAAGAAGGTTAATTGCGAATTTCTTCGCCTTTATAGCGGGAACATTGTGGTAGCTTGTATCCTTACGGCAGGTAAGCTTTATTGCCTGCTCATAAGCTAAATTAAGCTCAATAAGCCTATCCTGCGCCTGTTTTTGCTTTGCTTCATCTGAAAACTTATCAGGATGGCATTTTTTTACCTGCTTATGGTAGGCAGCGCGTATTCGCTCCTTATCGTCCGTAGGCTTTATACCTAGTATTTGAAATACATCTCGCATTGTAAAAATTATTCTATTTTCTCAAGGTGTATATCGGCGCCAAGAGCGCGCAGTTTTTCATCCAAACGCTCATAGCCCCTATGTATATAATCGGGATTATATATTTGCGTTACCCCCTTTGCCATAAGGCCGGCTATAACAAGCGCGGCTCCGCCCCTTAAATCGCAGGCGTTTACAGGCGCGCCCCTTAATTCCGGCACGCCTTCTATATAGGCTGTTCTGCCTGATATATACACCTTGGCGCCCATACGGCGCATTTCATCTAGATGCTTAAAGCGGTTGTCGAATATATTTTCTGTAACTTCGCTGTTGCCGTTAGCCTTTGTAAGCAGGGCGCTCATTGGCTGCTGTAAATCGGTTGGGAAACCGGGGTATTCCTGCGTGGATATGCGAATTGCCCTATGCCCCTTGTTAAGCCGCACACGAATACAGTCATCAAAGCTGTCTACAAACACGCCCATTTCAAGTAGTTTTGCGGTAAGCGCTTCCATATGTGTGGGTATACAGCCTTTTATTAGTACATCACCACGGGTGGCGGCGGCGGCTATCATAAGCGTGCCGGTTTCTATTTGGTCTGGAATTACGCTGTATGTTGCGCCTGTAAGCTTTTGTACTCCCCTTATGCGTATTGTAGATGTACCCGCTCCCCTTATCCTAGCTCCCATAGAGTTTAGGAAGTTCGCAAGGTCTACAACATGCGGCTCCCTCGCGGCATTTGTAAGCACCGTGTTGCCCTTAGCTTTGCAGGCAGCGAGCATAACATTTATTGTGCCGCCGACTGTAGCCATGTCGAAGTTAATTATAGAGCCCCTGCGCTCCCCCTTAAGGTGCAGCATACCGCCTTCTTCTAAAAACTCAGCTCCAAGTAGGCAAAAGCCCTTAATATGCTGGTCTATGGGTCTGCTGCCTATAGCGCAGCCGCCGGGATAGCCTACAGACGCTTCTCCATAGCGCCCAAAAAGCGCGCCCATTAAATAGTAGCTGGCGCGCATCTGTTGAGTGTACCTATAAGGTACAGTCGTACAGTTTACGCTTGTAGGGTCTATAGCCATGCGCTTTTTATCGCGCTGATAGTCTACCTTCGCCCCAAGATGGCAGAGTATATCATAAAGCACATTTATATCATCTATATCAGGTAGGTTTTCTATGACGCAGGGCTCATCACAGAGTATTATCGCAGGCAAAACCGCAAGTGAGGTGTTCTTCCCCCCTGAAACATATGTTTCTCCATGTAGCGGCATTTCGCCCTTTATAGAAAACCTGTATACGCTCATATACAATACCCCCTTGCAGTACAAGGCTTATTATAACATATTTGTAAAATGTGTGTAAAGCCTTGCAAATAGATGCTTATGTTGGTATCATTAAAAGTCAAGGAGAGTATTATGGTAGTATTGAATAGAGATGATATAAGCATACAGAAAACAGCCGATAGCGGCCAGTGCTTCAGGATGAATTTACAAGAGGACGGCAGCTACATTGCCGCATATAGGGATATTTCGGTTAGGGTTAAACAAGAGGGCAACACCATTACTTTTTTCTGCAGTGATGAAGACTTTCAAAATATATGGAGCCCCTATTTTGACATAGAATGCGATTATTCCGTATTCCACGATAGAATACCAAAGGATGACTTTTTTCTAAACGCGGCTAAAGATTACAGCCAAGGCATAAGAATGCTAAGGCAGGATACTTGGGAAACGCTAATAAGCTTCATACTATCCCAGAGAAAAAATATACCCGCAATAAAAAGCAGTGTTGAAAAGCTTTGCGAAAAATTTGGCGTTTACACCGGCGGACTTGCCCCTTACGCCTTTCCTGAGCCCTATAGGCTTGCAGCGGCTACAGATGAGGAGCTTAAAAGCTGCGGGCTTGGCTACAGGGTACCCTATGTTAAAAAAACCGCTGATATTATATATAGCGGCAAGCTTAAGCTTGATGAACTCAATAACTACCCTAATGATGAGCTGCTAAACGCGCTTTGCACACTTCCCGGAGTTGGCGTAAAGGTTGCAAGCTGCGTAATGCTTTTCGCGTACCGCAGGCTGGATATATTCCCAAGAGATGTATGGATTAAGCGGGTTGAAGAGCAGCAGTATAACGGGCACTTTGATGAAAGCATATATAAGGACTCCGCAGGGCTTATGCAACAGTACATGTTCTATTTTGGAAAGAGCGAGGAGTACAAATACTTTATTATTAAGTAAATTCTATTAAATTTGTATCCTTTAAGCGCTCAAAGCTTTTTTGAAGCGCTATTTTGCCGTGAGCGTAAGAAAGCGAGCCTTGCAAATACGCTATATACGGCGGACGTATAGGGGCATCGCAGCTAAGTTCAATTGAAGCCCCAGCAACAAATGTACCTGCAGCCATTATAACTTGGTCTGTGTAACCGGGCATAGCCCAAGGCTCCGGAGTAACAAAGCTATCCACAGGGGAATTATACTGTATGCCTTGGCAGAATGCTATAAGCTTTTCCCTACACACAAACTCTATAGCCTGTATGGTATCGCTTCTTTTTTCTGTATATTTAGGAGATACATTAAAGCCTAAAAGCTCCGCCACTCTAGCTGTAAGTATAGACACCTTAAGCGCCTCAGACACTGTGTGCGGAGCCATAAAAAAGCCCTGATAGAAAGGTCTGTAGCTTGCTTCATAGCTGCCTGTTTCCCTGCCTATGCCGGGGGCTGTAAGCCTTTGGGCTATATCTTCTATATATTTTGCCTTGCCTAAAATATATCCACCTATTGGAGCTAAACCCCCGCCGGGGTTTTTAATAAGAGAGCCCGCTATTACATCCGCGCCTACATGCGTTGGCTCCATAGGCTCTGTAAATTCCCCATAGCAGTTGTCTATAAATATAATTATATTTGGAGCTGCTTTTTTTATTAAATCAATTGCATATTTTATTTCATCTATACTAAGCGCGCGCCGCCAAGCATATCCGCGGCTTTTCTGTATCATTATTACTTTTGTTTTAGGGGTAATGGCTGCAATTGTTTTTTCTATATCTATACTGTCATTCTTAAGAGGAACGGCATTAAAACTTACCCCCATTTCTTTAAGAGTACCGGGGGTATTTTCCCCATCTATTACAGTACACAAGGTATCATAGGGCTTTCCTGTAATGCTGAGCAGTTCATCTCCATATTTAAGCAGACCAAATAGCGCTAGCGACAACGCATGTGTACCGCTTGTAATATGAGGGCGCACAAGCGCGTCTTCCGCGCCAAATACCAATGCATACAGCTTTTCAAGAGTATCGCGCGCCACATCATCATAACCGTAGCCGTTTGAAGGCGCAAAATGCCTTTGGGCGATATGCAGCTCCTTAAATGCATTGAGCACACGCTCTGTTAGTATTTCCGCGTTTTTGTTACATATATCAAAATAGGGCTGGCAGTCCTTTTCCGCCTGCTTTATTATATCCCCTATCAATAAATTTCCTCCTCTATAAGCCTTACAGCCTGCTGTATTGCGCTATCAGCCCCTGACTGCATATCTATCCAAACAACTCTCTTATCCGCCCTGAACCATGTAAGCTGTCTTTTTGCGTACTGGCGGCTGCGGGTTTTTATTATTTCCTTAGTTTCATCAAGGCTTATTTCGCCCTTTAAAAGAGGTATTATCTCTTTATAGCCTATCGCCTGCATGGATTGTGCGTTTTCCGGTACGCCGCTATCAAGTAGCCCCTTTACTTCTTCTACAAGCCCATCTTTAAACATAATATCCACCCTTTTGTTTATCCTGTCATACAGCACTTTCCTATCCCATTTTAGCGCTAGGGGGAAAATATTATATTTCCCCTCATCGTAAGATGGCATTTTTTGAGAGGAAAAGGGCTTACCGGTTATATCCTGCACTTCAAGGGCGCGAATTATGCGCCTTTTATCATTAGGATGAAGCTTTTGAGCGGCTTTTATATCCCTTTTACTTAAAAGTTCATGCAGGTAAAGGCTGCCTTTTACACTCGCTATATCCTCATATTTTTTGCGTATATCGCCATCTCCCTCTGTACCACCATATGATAGCGGTAGTGAAAGCGCGCGCAAATACATGCCCGTACCGCCTACAAGCACAGGAAATTTAGCCCTATCTATAACATAATCTATACAGTTGCTTGCGTCTATCTTATAGTCCGCAACGGTATATTCGCTCTGCGGGGAAATAATATCTATCATATAGTGCTCTACTTGGGCTTGCTCCTCTTTAGTGGGTTTTGCTGTGCCTATATCAAGGCGATCATATATTTGAAAGGCGTCCATGCCTATTATTTCTATGGGGAAATAATCTTTAAGCGCCATAGAAAGCAGGCTCTTGCCCGATGCCGTGGGACCGCATATCGCAATTACTAGTTCTTTCAAGGCTGTATCCTCCCGAAGCGCTTTTCAAGCTCCTTTTGGTTTATCTTAAGTATTATAGGCCTTCCGTGCGGGCAGGTTGGCATTAAATCTCTATTTATCATTTCTTCAAGCATGGCGCGCATTTCGTCCTTGCTAAGCTCATCTCCGCCCTTTACCGCATAACGGCAAGCCCTATAAAGTAGGCGCTCAAACGCTTTATCATCTGAAATATTGCCTGAAGTTTCAAGCATGTCTATGGCATCTCTAAAGCTTCTCTCCGCTTCCGGTTCTCCAAGTATTATAGGTACTGAATGCAGCCTTATAGTTTGCTCTCCAAAATCCTCAGCGTCATAGCCTATACTTGCAAGCAGCGCCTGATGTTCAAGAAATACGCTGTATTGCTTAATAGTTAGCCTTATAGCAATAGGGCTTAAAAGCATTTGGCTTATAGCGCCTGTATCGTACTGTTTAGTTAGCCTTTCAAATAATATCCTCTCGTGCATTGCGTGTTGATCGCATATGTATAGGGTATCCCCCGCTTCAAATATTATATATGTATTGAATACGGAGCCGTGTATTATTATTTCGTCTTTTTTTTCTATAAGCGTTTCCTGCTTTATTTCTATTATAGGCTCTTGTTTCATAGGAGCTACCGGCGCTTTTTCAATTACCATATTCCAAGCGGGGTCTTGCACGCTCATATATGTGTTTTGTTTTATAGCTCTGCTTTCAGAAGGCGCATATTGCGTTTTAGGCTCTACGCTTACCTCTTTTATACGAGCGGGTGGTGGCACAGCCTTTTCTCTATCAATAAACATGGGGGCGGGTTCTGCGCTTGCCATGCCTTCTTTAAGCGCGTCCTCTACCGCATAGTACACAGCGTCCTTAAGCTTTTTTTCGTCTGAAAAGCGAACCTCCCATTTGTTTGGGTGTACGTTTACATCTACAAAGTTAAGCGGGGTAACAATATTTATACAGCATATGGGGAACCTGCCTATCATTACCCTTTGCCTTGCGGCATCTTCCATGGCGGAACTTATAATATCGCTCCTTATAGCACGGGAATTTATAAAAAAGGACTGGTGGCTTCTGTTGCCCCTTGAAAGTTCCCCAACGCCTATAAGACCATCTATTATTATGCCGCTTTCATTGTAGGATATTTTTTTCATAAGTTTATAGGTTTGTATACCGTATACCGCTATAAAAGCGCTGTCTAATTTACCGTCGCCGGAGCTAAAATACACTGTTTTCCCGTCCAGCTTAAACCTAAATGAAATATTAGGGTTTGCAAGTATCATAAGGCGCATTAAATCCGCCACATAGCCGGCTTCAGTTGCGGGTTTTTTCATAAAGCCGCGGCGCACTGGTACATTAAAGAATAAATCCTCAACAGTTATAGAAGTGCCCTTAGCGCAGGCGCATTCTTCTATACTATCTATATTGCCACCTGTATTAATAACCCTTATTCCGCTTTGAGCCTGCTCTATGCGGCTTAAAAGAGTAACCCTAGCAACAGCCGCAATAGAGTGCAATGCCTCCCCTCTAAAGCCGAGGGTATTTAGGCTAAAAAGCTGTTCCGCTTCCCTTAGCTTGCTTGTGGCGTTCTTTTCAAATGCCATTACGGCATCTTCTTCTGCTATGCCGGAGCCATTATCTATTACCCTTATAAAGTCCAGCCCTCCATTTTTAATTTCAACGGTTATGCTTGTAGCGCCTGCATCGCAGCTATTTTCGACCAGCTCTTTTACAACAGCCTCAGGTCTTTCTACAACTTCGCCCGCGGCTATCCTGCCTATTACATCTTGGGGTAATTTGCGTATGGATTTCATTATAGTTTCCTCGCCTTTTCCTTTAACAGGTACAGATAGTTAAGCGCTTCAACGGGGTTCATGCTCATAACATCTACATTGGCAAGCTCCTCTATAAGTTCGCTCTTGCCTATATCCATTATGCTAAGCTGCTTATCGCCTCTCTGCTTTTCCATAATCCCCGCAGCAAGGCTGCCCGCGCTTATGTTGTTGGCTTCAAGACGCGCCTGTATCTGCCTTGCCCTATTTATAAGCTCCCTTGGCAAACCTGCCAGCCTTGCAACATACAGCCCAAAGGATTTATCCGCCCCGCCGCTGATTATAGTATGCAAAAATATTGCTTCATCGCCCATCTCTTTTACTGCAACGCTTAGGTTTTTAACGCCCTGCATATTGCCCTCAAGCTCGCTTAATTCATGGTAATGGGTAGCGAACAATGTTTTAGCCCTTGTTTTATTGTTTGAGCATATATATTCAACAGTTGCCCAAGCGATAGAAAGCCCGTCAAGCGTGCTTGTGCCCCTGCCTATTTCGTCCAGTATTATTAGCGAGTTTTCCGTTGCGTTTCTTAGTATAAAGCTAAGCTCATTCATCTCCACCATAAATGTAGACTGCCCGCCCGCTAAGTCGTCCGAAGCGCCTATACGAGTATATACATTATCCACAAGGGGGATATTAGCGTATTCCGCAGGCACGAATGAGCCCATATGCGCCATAAGCACTATTAGCGCCACTTGACGCATATAAGTGGATTTGCCGCCCATATTTGGACCCGTAACTATTAGCATTGTGGAGTCGTCGCCGTCCATATACGCGTCGTTGGGTACAAAAGTGGTGTCAGTTAGCGTACGCTCAACTACGGGATGTCTGCCCGATTTAATATCGAGTATTCCATCTGTATTAATATCGGGACATACATAGCCGTATTCCATCGCCGCAAGCGCAAGGGAAATTAAAGCGTCTATGCGCTTAAAGCCCTCAGCTATATTTTGGAGAAGTGGTATCTCTTCCTTTATGCTTTCCCTTATCTGCAAAAATAAATCATACTCAAGTTGTACGGATTTTTCGTCAGCGCCTAGTATTTTGTCCTCTATCTCTTGAAGCTCTTCGGTTATATATCTTTCGCTATTTGCAAGGGTCTGCTTTCGTATGTATCTATCCGGTACTAAATGATAATTAGCTTTGGTAACCTCTATATAATAGCCGAATATGCGGTTATACTGTATTTTAAGGCTTTTAATGCCTGTTTTTTCTTTCTCCGCGGTTTCAAGGTCAAGCAGCCATTGCCTGCCTTCAAAAGAGGCGGATCTAAGTTCATCAAGCGCTGCGCTATAGCCCTTTTTAATTATACCGCCTTCTGTAATGGATATAGGGGCATATTCATCTATTGCGGAATGTATAAGGTTAATTAAATCATCCACAGGCACAAGCAGCTCCATAGCCTTTTTTAGCCCGCCTGATTGCGCGCGGCTTAAAACTTGCCTCATGGGGTTAATTTGGTTTAGTGAGCGAAACAGCGACAGGCAATCCCTTGCGTTAAATGTGCCAAAGGATATACGGGACAAAAGGCGCTCCATATCGTATACCTGCCTAAGTATCTCTGCCGCTTCCTGCTGCAGAATTATATCGTCCTTTATTTCACCCACGGCTTCAAGGCGCTCTACTATGGATTCCTTTTTAAGAAGGGGTTGCTCAACCCAGCTGCGAAGCAGCCTTGCGCCCATGGCGGTGAGGGTTTTGTCCAGCACCCATATTAGTGAACCCTTTGTACCCCTTGACCTTATGCCCTCTGTAATCTCCAAATTGCGCCTTGTGTTTTCAGGCAGTGGCATAGTATCTCCGGAGGATAATATTTCTATCCTATTTATATGGGGGAGCGCAATTTTCTGCGTTTCTCCAAGATAATATATAAGCGCCCCCGCAGCCTTTATTTGATTTGGCATATCATCAGTCAGCCCAATGCTATCAAGTGAACTCACACCAAAATGCTGCATAAGCTCTCTTTTTGCGTTTCTAAGACCGAAGTATTTATTATCAAGCTGCTCAACATGGCTTGAAGTAATATTAAAAAGCATGTCCTTATCGCAGGTTATAATCTCCCCGGGTTTTTCCGCGCTAAGTACCGACATTAGCCCCTCAAGCCCGTTTTCTATGGGGCGTACAAAAAATTCTCCGGTTGATAGATCAGCGCCCGCAAGCGCCCCGCGCTTTCCGCTCATGAATACAGAATATAAATAATTATTGCGCTTTTCATCAAGGGAATTTGCGTCTGTTACTGTGCCGGGAGTTATTATGCGCACCACTTCGCGCTTCACAAGCCCCTTAGCTTTAGCGGGGTCTTCAACCTGCTCGCATATTGCCACCTTATAGCCCTTTTCTATTAGTTTTGCTATATAGCCGTCCGCGCTGTGCCAAGGCACACCCGCCATAGGCGCGCGCTCCTTAAGGCCGCATTCTTTACCGGTTAGCGTAAGCTCAAGCTCCCTTGATACAGTTATTGCGTCCTCAAAGAACATCTCGTAAAAATCCCCAAGGCGGTAGAAGAGTATAGCGTCGGGGTGCTGGCTCTTTGTATTTACATAATGCTGCATCATAGGGCTAAGCTTTGCCATCTATATCTCCTAAAACTATTGCAGCAATTAGCAGCCGGAGCAACTAGAGCAGCTTCCGGGGCAGCCCTGCATATTCGGCATGAGCGCTAATTGCAGCTCTCTATTTACTTCATCCATGAGGGCGCTGAAAGCTTCTCTTTTTTGGCTTAAATTCTTCATATCCGCATGGGATAGCATTTTCTCTTTTATAGACTGCATTTCCCTGTCTATTTCGGATATTTTTTCTTTATCAGGCTCATCTTCAAGGCTTAATTCCTGAAGCCTATGCCTTAGCTGCTCATACTCACCGGATAAGCTAATAAGCTCCGGATTGGTATTAGCCTTTTGCTCCGCTAGGGTCATATCTTTGAAAACCTGAGAATTTTTAATCTCCTCTCCAAGTTCTCTCGCTTTAATAAATACTGTTTCTTTCATTTTTATACTCCTATTCCACGCAGCGTATTGCTGCCAAAATCCGTTATTTTTACCTTTACTATTTCGCCAACCAAGTTTTTATTATTGGCTGTAAAGTTTACGCTTATATTCCTTTCATTTTTGCCTGTAAGCATAGTTTCATCCCGCCTTGATACTCCTTCTACAAGCACATTACAGGTTTTCCCCAGCTGCTCTTTTAGCACTTCCTTTGTTATGTTTTCCTGAATAGCTATAAGCCTTTCTATACGCTCTGTAGCTATTTCCTTTGGTATTTTACCTTTCATATTATAGGCTTTAGTACCTGCCCTTGGGCTATATACGAATGTAAAGGCGCTGTCATAGCGTATTTCTTTTACAAGCTGTAGAGTTTGTTCAAAATCCTCATCTGTTTCGGTTGGGAAGGCGACAATAATATCGCTTGTTATGCCTATATCCGGCACAGCTTTTCTAAGCTCCATAACCTTATGTTTATAGCTTTCCCTATCATAGCCCCTATTCATAAGCTCAAGCACTCTATCGCTTCCGGACTGTACAGGCAAATGCAAATGCCCGCATAGCCCTTTGCTTTTAGCGTATTCTTCTATTAGCTCAGGCGATAAGTCCTTAGGGTGGCTTGTCATAAAGCGAATCCTAGGTACGCCTATTATATCAAGCGCGCGAAGTAACTCGGGAAAAGTCATATCCCCCGTGCCTTTGCCGTAGGAATTTACATTTTGCCCAAGAAGCATTATCTCTTTTACTCCGTCTTTTAAAAGCGCTTCCGCTTCTTTTAATATATCGGCGGATTTTCTTGAGCGCTCCCTCCCCCTTACATAGGGTACTATGCAGTAGGAACAGAAATTGTTACATCCCTGCATAATGGATATATAGGCCTTTTCGCGCGTTGGGCGCACAAGGGGCAAACCCTCAACAAGTGTAGACTGATTTTCAGATACCCTTATGCACCTAATATCGCCCGCAATTACATTGTACAAAATTTCGGGCAGTTTGTACAAGTTGCCTGTTCCAAGGGCAAAATCTATAAAGGGGTATTGCTTTAATATTTTTTCCGCCATGCCCTTTTGCTCCATCATACAGCCGCATACGCCTATAAGCATATGTGGTCTTTTCTTTTTGGTTTCCTTAAGCCAAATTATATTGCCAAGCGCGCGGCGATTTGCGTTTTCCCTTATACAGCAGGTGTTAAATATTACTATGTCCGCCTTCGTTCTATCTTCAGCCATAGTAAAGCCCATATGTTCAAGCATACCGCTTATTTTTTGGCTATCATGCTCATTCATCTGGCAGCCATAAGTTACAACATGGTAGCTGCTATGCACTTTTTCAATAGCTTTTACTTGCTGAGCATATATTTTCTGCTGGTTAATTTCTTCAATGCTTATATTTATAATACTATTGCTCATATATTCCGCTCCCTTTGCAATACGGGCATATATTTCTATCGCTTGCAAGCGCAGTGTCGCTACGCTTTCTTGTAATTTCCATTATGCCAAGCCTTGTAAAGCCAAGCACATCCGTTTTTACGCTGTCCTCTGAAAGCGCTTTTTTCATTTCATCTATCAGTATATCCCTCTCCTGCTGTGACTGCATATCTATAAAATCTACCATAATTATGCCTGATATTTTTCTAAGCCTGATTAGCCTCGCTACTTCCCTTGCGGCTTCTATATTTGTTGAAAGCCCCGCTCCCTTTTTGCTTTTGGCGCTGTTTACATCTATAACGGTCATAGCTTCACAGGGGTCTATGCATATATTCGCCCCGCTTTTAAGGTGTATCCTGCGCCTTAACGCCTTTGAAAGCTTATCCGGAACCGCCCCAAGCAGCATAGGGTTTTCGCTTAACTTACAGGGTATACCGTATTTTTCCCCTGCATCCTCTATATTGCTTATAAAGCTATCTATATTATATGGATTATCCCTTAAAAATGTTTCAAGCGCATTTGGCGCTGCTATAAGCAAACCCGCTTCGCCTGTGTTTTGCAACTTATTATATAGCTCATTCCATTTAGATATAAGGCTTTCGGCTTCCTTTACTATTTCGCAGCTGTCCGCATTACAGCTTATAGAGCGCATTACAAACGCCCCACGCTCCACTTCTATTCCCCTTGCTATGTTGTGCAGCCTGCCTCTTTCTTCCTTATCTTCTATTTTAGATGATACTCCGCCTTTTTCACTATATGGCAAGTAAATTATATATTTCCCTACAAAGGCTATATCGCCCGAAACATATGCCGCTTTATCTCCATCTGCGGGGCGCTTAACCTGAACTATTATAAAATCGCCTGTGTTTACTTTATACGGAATCTCATCATGCGGTAAAAAGCCTTGAATGTCGTTTCCAAGTGAAACAAAGCAGGCGTTTATAGACGGCATATTACGGGTTATTTTAGCTAAATATATGCTGTTTACCTTGGGAGAATTATCCTCACCCCATGTGCTGTATTCATAAAGCTTTCCATCTACTAAATACGCCATGGAATATATATCGCCGTTTTTTTCCAGCAGTATTTCCCTCATGCTTCCTCCAAGGGTATAAGCTTTTCAGCGTATAGCGCGGTTCTAACCGCTATGTAATGGGGTACAGAAACGCCCGCAAAGCTTGAAAGCTCCTCTATTAGTGAGGCGGGCTTAAGCGTACCCTGTGATGATAGAGATAGCAGCGCATACAGGCTGCCTTCCTTTACGCTAAGCGCATATATTAAAGGGCGCATATCGTACTCCACCATGCCTTTTTTACTTTTGCGCTTTGACATTATACTTTCCCTTTGCATAAATGCATCCACATTAGATAATATGCTGTCCGCAGGGGATAAAAAATCATACCTTATTTGAGTGGCAAATAGCTGGCTCATAGCTGCGGGATGTTTATCTTCCCTACTGCTTGCAGAAAGTATTCTCACTCCCTCTGGCAGGCTGTTATTAAGCTCATTCACGAAATTTTGCTCATTGAAATCTTCGCTTAATTGCACATCCATAACTTCCCTTTCCCCCGCCATACCAACATTTAGAGGAGCCGCAAGGGAAAGAAGTATATGCGGATTATAGCCCGATGAATAGGCAACGGGAATTCCGCTTCGCCTAAGCGCCCTATGCATAAGACGCATAAGGTCAAGATGCCCTACATGGCGAAGTCTTTTAGATACTGAGTACACTGCGCGCATTTTCATTGGCAAATACCCTCTATATTTTGAAGCCCGCAGCCCATGCAGCCCTGCCTGCAATCCCTAGTGGTTTGAGCTTTTTTTGCCCTTTCATTTTCCCTAATTAAATAATCTCTGCTTACGCCTATATCTATAATATCCCAAGGGAGTATTTCATTATATTCCCTCTCCCTGCTGGAGTAAAAATCCATATCGATACCGCAATCCAAAAAAGCTTTTTTCCATATATCAAATGAGAAATGCTCTCTCCACGAATCCAGCATGGCACCAGCCTTATAGGCGCTGTATATTACCCTGCCCATATTCCTATCGCCCCTTGCTATTGCCGCTTCAAGCACGCTAAGCTCCGCCTCATGCCAGTTATATTGAACGCCCTTTATGCGAAGGCTGTTTCTTAAATACTCCTGCTTTTTATATATGGTTTCTAAATCGTCCTGCTTAGCCCACTGGAAAGGGGTAAAGGGCTTGGGTACGAATGTAGATGTGCTAACTGTAATCCTAAGCCCCTTGGGTCTTTTTGGGAGGGAGTGATAATAAGCGCTTATATCCTTTGCTAATTGTACTATGCCGTCTAAATCCTCATAGGTTTCGGTTGGAAGCCCCATCATAAAATACAGCTTTATATTGCTGTAGCCAATGGAAAAAGCCTCCTTTACCCTTTGCATTATATCATCATGGGTTATGCGCTTGTTTATAACATCCCTAAGCCTTTGTGTACCGGCTTCCGGCGCAAGCGTAAGCCCGCTTTTTTTAACCTTTGAAGCTTCCTCAAGCGCTCCTTTAATTTTGCTATCAAGCCTAAGGCTTGGCAGTGATACGGATACCCTTTTTTGAGAAAATTCCGCTATAAGTTTTTCAACAAGCTCATCTATATGGCTATAATCCCCGCTAGATAGCGAAGAAAGCGATATTTCCTCATAGCCCGTAGCCTTTTCCTGCGCCCTAGCATATTCCATAAGGCTTTCTACGCTGCGCTCTCTAACGGGTCTGTACAGCATACCCGCTTGGCAGAACCTGCAGCCCTGAGTGCAGCCACGCATAATTTCAAGCACCATTCTATCATGCACAGCTTGTGTAAATGGCACTATGGACTTAATAGGAAAAGGCAAATCCTCTATGGATCTTTCTATTCTCCTGCGCGGATTTTGGGGTACACCATCAATATTTGGTACAACCTCTTTTATAGTACCATCATTATTATAGCTTATAGAATAAAACTCAGGCACATATATGCCTTCTATTTTGGATAATTGCAGCAGCGTATCACGGCGGCTAAGCCCCTTTTGTTTAGCGCTCCTTATACATTCGCATATTTCTACTATTCCTATTTCACCATCACCCATGAAAAAGGCGTCTATAAAGCTGCTCATAGGCTCGGGGTTACAGCACGAAGGTCCACCTGCAATTACTATGGGCGCGCCTTCTTTCCTATCCTTACTTAATATTTCCACACCGCCAAGCTCAAGCATAGCAAGCACATTTGTAAAGTTCATCTCATACTGGAATGTAAAGCCTACTATGTCAAACTCATGTAAAGGGGTTCTGTTTTCAAGTGAAAATAATGGTATATTGTTTTCTTTAAGCAGCGAATACATGTCACTCCATGGCATACACACTCTTTCGCATATTACACCCGGAGTATCGTTTAATATTTCGTATAGTATTTTCATGCCAAGGTGGCTCATGGCAAGTTCATATGTATCAGGGAAACAAAAGGCGAAGCTTATATCTCTCTCTTTTTTCTGCCTATTTACAGCACCAAGCTCCCCGCCTATATAGCGGGCAGGTCTATCTACCTTATCTAATATGCTTTCTATAAGGCTTTCATCTATGCTGCTCAAATTATTCACCTTTAAGGCTTTCCTCAAGTTTTTTCATAGCTATTGCCCTGTGGCTTATCGCGTTTTTCTCGCTTGAGCTTATCTGCGCCATTGTTTTGCCGCTAGGCAGTACGAAAAGCGGGTCATATCCAAAGCCGTTTTCTCCTGCGGGGGATAGCCCTATTTCTCCAAATACTTCGCCTGTGAATACCTTTGTATCTTCTTGCGGGTAAGAGAGCGCTGCAGCGCATACAAATTTTGCGCGCCTATCTTCTATACCCTGCATATCTTGAAGCAGCTTTTTGTTGTTCGCTTCATCATCATGCATATCGCCCGCATATCTTGCGCTGTATACGCCTGGCGCGCCATTTAGCGAGTGCACCATAAGCCCGCTATCATCGCCTATTGAAGGGTATCCCGTCCTTCTGCAAAGCGTTTCGGCTTTTATAATGGCATTTTCGCTGAATGTGCTGCCGTCTTCTACTATTTCTTGCTTAAAACCTGTTTCATCAGGAGATAAAATATTATAGTTTTTGCCTAGAATGTTTTTAAGCTCCCGCTTTTTATTAGCGTTGCTGCTTGCTATTACTATGTTGGGCTTTATATTAAGCTGGGCAAGCTTACTTTTAAGAGCAAGCTGTTGCCTTGCCTGTACCACCCTTATGCCAAACTCGGCAGCGTCAAGAAGCATAGTAAGCTCTTTTCTTGAAAAAGGTTCTCTTTCCCCCGTTGCCTGTATCTCTATAATATTGCCTAAATTATCCCCAACAATATTAGCGTCTGTATAGGCATTGCTATCTAAATAATAATCTAAATCCAGCGCAATTTTGCCATCTACTATGCCGCAGCTTATTGCCGCAACTTGCCTTAATATAGGAGAAGAAGATATTATCCCCTCTTCCATCATGCGGCTTACGCAAAGGCAAAGCGCAACAAAGCCGCCTGAAATTGAGGCAGTACGGGTGCCGCCATCTGCCGAAAGCACATCACAGTCTATAGTTATAGTGTTTTCCCCTATGGCGTATAGGTCTATCACTTGCCTTAGCGACCTACCTATAAGCCTGCTTATTTCAACGCTTCGACTATCCCTTTTTACTCCGTCCCTCTTTTTTCTTGAAGATGTGCTGCCGGGCAGCATAGCATATTCAGCAGTAAGCCAACCCTTGCCGCTGCCCTGTAAAAATGGCGGCGAGCCTTTTTCAAATGAGGCGGTGCATATTACCTTTGTATTGCCAAAGGATATAAGGCAGCTGCCATATGCGTTTAACGCTATATTGTTTATTATATCAACCTGTCTTAAATTATATATAAAAATTCCTCCATTTAAAAAGCGCTTGCCGTATGAACAAGCGCTCTAATCGCCATTTATATCAGACGATAATATCGCCCTCGTTTTCAACGGTAACTTCTTCAACGCTGCGTATTGCCCAGCGGGCTATAACAATAGGCATGTTCTCGGTACCTACCATTAGATTTACCGTATCCTCGCGAAGCCCTGAAACCGTGCCGTATATACCGCCTATAGTGCAAATCCTGTCGCCGACCTTTATATTATCGAGCATTTCCTTGATTTTTTTGTCCTTCTTGCGCTGCGGGCGTATTAACATGAAGTAAAACACCACGAATATAAGCAGCATGGGGAGCATACTCGTAAGGAGCGCTAGGAATGTGTTTGGCTCCGCGGCGGCTTCGCCCCCGGCTTCCGCCGCGCCTGCCGCTGCCGGTGCAGCTTCCTCAGCAACTGCTGAAATAATACCGAATAATTTTTCGAGCATAGAATGAATACCTGCCTTTCAGAAAATCCCTCATATTATAGCAACAATGCGCCTTTCTTGCAACATAGCATTTTACGAGCCGCCGGTAGCGATTTTGATAAACATACCTAAATTTGTAAAGTAAGGTAGCAGTGTGCTGGTTTCTAAATAGGCTTCAAGCGCGTTTTGGGGTATTACCGTATCAAGAAGCGGTATAAGCAGCGTTAATAGCGCAACTATCGCACCACCGCGAAGCAGCCCAAACGCTCCGCCAATTAAAGTATCCAGCTGGCGCAGCACGGGGAATTTGAACACCTGCCTTATTATGCTAAGCAATATTGATATAACAGCATAGGAAAGCGCGAAAGCTATAATAAAGCCCAGTATTTCAAAAGCAACCGAAACTATGGTCTTTGAAACATATTCGTTTACTGTAAGTATGCCCTCGCCCGCAAAGCTCCTGCTGTTTAGGTTGTTCCTTAATATTTCGCTTATGCCGTCCGGCAGTTTTACGGACTGTATTACAGTTTCCGTAATACCCTCGGTTAGGTTTGTAACCGGAGTGTTGGCTAAATCCCAGTCGCCCACCCTTGCAAATGCGTCTGTAACGCTGGCTAGGCTTTCACTTATGCTTGTATTGCCCATGGCGAGCGATGCTACTATGGGTCCCAACCAAAAGGCGAGTAGCACAGATACTACCACCGCCACAAGCGAACCTATCGTCTGCACAAAGCCGTAGTAAAGACCGTAAATAAGGCTCATGCCTATCACAAACAGTATGGCTATGTCTATCTCATTCATATATCCTCCTAACTAGGGCAGCACAAGGGCATATACTTCATTGCCCGAACTTAAAAGCACAGTGCCGTTTGTAAGTTTCCCTAAATAGCCCGTAATGGGGCTTTCTATCTGCGATGGAAGCTTAAGCGCATTAAAACGTTGCGTCCCCATGCCCGCCTGATACAAGCTATCGCTTGAAAAGGCGCATATGGTGCTGCCTTTAAGGCAGGCTCCAACGCAGCCATCGGGAAGGGTAAAGCGTTTATTAATGCTGCCTTGCAGTACCCTAAGCTCTGAAATCAGCCCAAGGTCTGCAATCTGGAATACGGGAGCAAACAGCATTCTGGCATCAAAATTGCCAGTTTCCCAGTCTATAAGCTGCCAGCCGTATACAAGGCGCCTTATGTTGGCGTTTTCCTCAAGCCCTCTATAGGTATACTGCTGCACTTCCCTCGTGTTTACTACATTTAGCAGCCCCCCTGAAAAAAGCACCCTGTATGTTATATCTTCGCCAAGCTCCACAGTGCCGGTATTCATGGCGCCCACCTGATATATATTCATAACCGTGGAGGCTACAACGCCCGACACATCAAGGCGGGTAACCCATAGAAACTCGCCACCGTCAAAAAAATCAAGGTCTAGTATCATAAGCCCCTTGAAGGGGGTTTGCTCTTCGTCGTTTTTACTCCTGCTCCTTGTGCTTTCCCTATAGGGGGCGGCTTCGTTATCAACTGAAATACCGGAAAAATCCTTAACTATCCAATAAGAGCCCACATTGGAGCCTATTACGGCGGCTACATATTTCTCCCCCACCCTTGCAAACTGTATGTTTTCAGACAGGCTGTCGTTGTAGGTAGACCTGCCGTTTCTATCTATAATATGCAGGTTAGCGCCCACCCATGCGGCTATATGGCTGTTTGACGCATGGAAACCCGCGCCGCTGCCTAGGGGATATTTCCAAAGCTCCGCCCCTTGGGAGGACAGGCAGAACAGAGTATCGCCATCGTAATAAAGCACCTTATCGCCAAAGGGCGTAACTCTTTGAGTGGCAACACACCTTAGCTTTTTAGCGGACATCTGCTTAGACCTAGTACCAAAAAGCCCCGTCAAATATACTACTAGCGCCAGCGCCACCGCTATAGCTAAAAGGACTAGTATTAATTTTTTCCTGTCCTTTTGTTCTACGCCCTGCATATTTCCTCCGCTTCATTATACTAAAAGCGATTATACACAGCTAAAGCCGGCTAGTCAAACAAGTGACAAGCCGGCTCAAATATGTGACTTTTATATTTAGCCCTTTACAGCGCCCGCAGTAAGCCCTGATACAAACTGTCTGCTCATAAGCAAGTATAGTATAAGCACAGGCATTGCGGAAAGCGTAAGCAGCGCAAACACCTTAGTCCACTGGGTGGTGTACTGCCCCTGCAAATCGCTAACGGCAAACAGTATAGTCTGCTGCCCCTCGGCTCTACCTACAAGTATAAGCGGGAACCATAAATCATTCCATATAGGCACCAGGTTATATATAGCAACTGTCGCCATAGCGGGCTTTATTAAGGGCAGCACTATTCTAGTATACACATACGAGCGCTTAGCCCCGTCCATATAGGCGGCTTCGTATAGGTCTACAGGGATTCCTCTAATAAACTCAGTAAGCACGAACACGGCAATAGGCAGCCCCATAGCTATATATACGGGGAATAGGCTTGCAAGTTTACCTATAAGCCCCAGCGCTTTCATAATTTCAAGAAGCCTAATACTGGCGATTTTTATAGGCAACATCATACCTATTATGAAAAAGAAATATATGCCATTTGAAAGCTTGCTGCGCGTCCATTGCGCAAGCGCAAATGACGCAAGAGAGCCTAAAAACAATATTCCAAAAAGCGAGCCTACAACCACTATTATGGAGTTTTTAAAATACACAAAGAAATCGCCATCCTGAGTTACCGCCTTATAGTTATCCAGTATAAAGGGCGATGGGAAGCTGAATAGGTTTTCGAATAATCCCCTCGTATTCTTAAACGAGTTGCTTATAAGCAGATATATAGGAGCTATCACTATGAAACACCATATTATCATCACTATATGCGATGGTATATGCATATTCATTATTTTAAGGCTACGCGTTTTTTTCTTTTCCATAGCTTACTCCTTTGTTTGCGTGGCTTTAAGCGTGGGTATTACGCCAAGCAACAGCATGAAAAATACAGATGTAGATATGGCAGCGCCTATGCCAGGCTCCGGCGGGGTAACATTTACCCCCACTACTCCCACCCTGTAAAACAGCGTACCTATAAGGTCTGTAGCATAGTTCGGCGGACCTGTAGGCCCTTCCATGGCGTACACTATGTCAAAGGCGTTAAAGTTATTAACAAATGTAAGTATCGCTATCATACCTACCACAGGCAGTATAAGCGGATATTTTATATACCAGAAAGCCTGCCATGAGTTGCAGCCCTCTATTTCTGCGGCTTCAAGCACATCTTCAGATACATTTTGAAGCGCAGCAAAGAACATCATGGTTGGTATGCCCACCCACTGCCATACGGATACTAGGCTTACTATGGGAAGGGCTGTCTTTTCATCGCCCAGCCAGTGATATACAAGAAAATCCAGCCCGACAGATTTAAACGCAGGGCCTGAAAGCACAGGGCTTAATATCATGCGGAAAAGATAGCCTGTTACCGTAACCGCAAATGTGCAGGGCAAAAACACTATGGTGTGGTAGAACCTTTTCCCCCGCATTGTGCGATTTGTAAGTATTACCGCAAACAGCATTCCCAGCACATTTTGGAATGCCATATGGAAAGCGAAGAACACCCAAGTGTTTTTAAACGCTCCCCAAAACCTTGCGGAATGCGTTTTGTCTGTAAATAAATCTATGTAGTTTTGAAGACCTACAAATTCCCTCGGCACAACATTTGAATTGTACAGGCTAAGCCTTATAGAATCCAGCATAGGGTATGCCATAAAAAATATGTATACGGCAAGCGCGGGTATTATATACATCATCCAATAGCTGCCGCCGGGGTGTAGGCTATTTCTGCGCCTTTTATTCGTAGTCAAAGCTGCTTTCCTCTCTAGCTGATACTATGTTGCTTTTAGAACATCGATTTTATTGTAGCGGTTTTTTCGATTTGGCAAAGTATTGTGAAGAAAGCATAGTGAATCCTATGCTGACTGAACAAGGCAAAGCCAAATTGGAAAAGACGCACAAGAAAACGCTGGGGTAAAGGCAACATAGTATCAAATTCGGGAGCCGTTGCCGGCTCCCTTTATTGGTGTTATTTGGCTACTATTTCTTCCTGTAGCTTGGTTAGCGCGTCCGCCGCGTCCTCTACCGTTATTGTGCCGTTTGCTATGCCGTTAAGGTTATCTACCAGTGGCGTATACAGCTCAAACAGCGTATTCCACATGAACCTTGAATCCCTTATAGCTTCATCGCTTAAGGCTTTTAGACCTGCGGTCTTTTCATCCGCAAGCTTAACATCTGAGCTTATCATCGGGAAAAAGCCCTTGGGGAGACAGTCTGTTACTATCTGCGCGCCTTCGGGGCTGGCAAGCCACTCAAGGAAAGCTTTTACTTCTTCAGGGTACTTGGTGGCATTATTGCCTGTAATAGCCATGTCGGAGTGGTGGCATATAGCCTGTGCGTTGCCCTCGGGCGCGGGTATTGCGAAGGCTCCCCAGTTGAAGTCCGGGAAATCTACATCCCATGCGCCGGAGCGCCATGAGCCGTCTATAAACATTACAGCCCTGCCAAGCCCGAGCAGCATTGGACCATCCGCATTTGCTACGGACTGGAAGCCCTCGGGGAAGTATTTGGTAAGCTTTTCAAAGTCAGATAGTGCGCGCAGGAAGTATTCATCGTTTAGTTTACGCTCGCCGCTCTCATACAGCTCTCTGTTTTCAAAGCCGCCTATGTAGTTGGGTACCATGCCGCAGAATACGCACTCTAGTATATCCCAGTTTTCCGCAAGACCGTTTGCAAAGGGGGTTTCGCCGTTTTCTTTAAGTGTTTCACATACTACAAGCAGCTCTTCAAAGCTTGTAGGGACTTCAAGGTCGTATTTGGCAAATGCGTCCTTATCGTAGTATACAACATGGTTTACAGCCGCAAAGGGTACTGCGAATACCTTGCCATCGTAAGCCGTCCACGCGTGGCGGGCGGTATCGTCAAAGTTTTCCATTACACCGGGTATGTCGGTTACATCCATGGCATAGCCGTCTTCATACAGTTTACGGCCTACGGTATAGCTCCTAGAATAGAAGAGGTCAGGCCCTGTGCCCGCTTCAAGCTGAAGGCGCAGGTTCGCGTTATACTCGGTATTGCGAGTAGGCTCAAAGCGTATGCTGACCCCGCTTATTTCCTTGTACTTATCCAGCATCTGCTGTACGGGCTCAGCGTCCTCGTTGCGCCATGAACCCATGGTTAGAGTAACTTCCTCTGCAACCACAAAAGACGCAAGAGAAAGTACAATGCTTGCAATAATTAGCAATGCAATGCGTTTTTTCATTGATTAATGCCTCCTTTTATATTTATGTTTAATCAATTATAACATATAGTCAAAGTACAAACAAGCAATAAACGGACGATAATTTGACAGAAAGTATTAATTGTTCCGTTTTGCTTGCTGTAAACACCTTTATTCAAAGCCTTTGAAAAAACACACCAAAAACTTACTAATTATTAGACTTGATTTTAGGATTAAAAAGTACTATAATCAGTCTTAAATCAGGGCAAAAGGAGGCTTTTATGCAAAATGACTTGTTTTATTTAGACACTTACACCTTACAGCAGGACATGCGAATTAGATTACCAAAATCAATATTGAATAACATGCCTGTTAAAAAAGGCGTTACTAAGTTTGCAATCTACCTTGACAGAGGAAAGAATGAATTGATACTAAAAATCGTAGATGTTACCAAGGAGGATAACCAATGAAACATGTTATTGCTTGTGGCGACACGCTACAGTTAATAAAAGATATAGAGCTAGAATCTATTGACCTACTTGTAACTTCACCTCCATATTGGGCAAAGAGAACCTATAACAACGGAGAAGGCGAGATAGGCGCAGAAGAAACACCAGAAGCTTATGTTGAACGGTTGGCAGACTTTTTTGATACTCTGAAGCCATATCTAAAGCCTTCCGCTAATATATTCATAAATGTTGGAGACACATTCTTTGGCTCCGGCGCTGGCGCTTGGAGTAAATATCTTGATGATAAAGGAAATGTTACTCAGGCACAGAAAGACCGTAAAGAAACTTTTTTCACCACAAAACCGCTTCAGCCTAAAATAAAACAAAATGGAAAACTTTACCAAAACAAGCAGCTTTTACTAATACCTTCGCGGTTTGCCATTGAGATGCAGGAGCGCGGCTGGTTGCTAAGAGATGACATTATTTGGCACAAACCAAATAGAATTCCTGCTAGTGTTAAAGACCGCTTTAACAATACTTATGAACATGTATTCCATTTTGTGCTACGGAAAAAATACTTCTTTGATCTTGATGCCGTCAAGGTGCCCGGTGCAAATGGTAGAATGAAAAATCCCGGCGATGTATGGTCAATTAATACGCAGCCCATAAAAGGTAGCCATACCGCAACATTTCCCGAGAAACTCGTTGAACAGATTGTCTTATGTGGCAGCCCCAAAGGCGGTGTTGTTTTTGACCCATTTCTTGGAACAGGAACAACTTGGGTAGTAAGCGAGCGACTTGGCCGTAAATGCATCGGCTTTGAAATCAACCGCGAATTTTTTGAATTTGCACATCAACGGTTTTCTGAAAGCATCGGAGCCAAAAATGACTGATTATATAAAAATTAGCAATGAACGATTGTGTGGTTGCTACCAAGGATATCTCTCCTGCATTGAAGCACGAGATTGGATGAAAAACCAAATTGGAGTATGGGAGTTTACATATGAACCCCGTGATGTGCGGGATAAATCCATACATCCCGCTGTTTTTCCTATTTCCATGGCAAAAAGAGTGATTGAACAATTTACCCATAGAGGTGAACTCGTTCTTGACCCCTTCGTAGGCTCAGGTACAACTCTCCTTGCAGCACAAGATTTAGAACGAAACGCCATCGGCTTTGACCTTAAAAAAGAGTATGTTGATTTATCAAATGAACGCATATCTGTACCACCAGAAGGCCATCCTTGTAAACAACTAGCTATATGCGACGATGCAAGAAGTATTTCAAAAAAAATCGCACCAAAAACCGTAAAACTAGCCTTTACTTCACCACCATACGCAAACATACTTAATAGAAAACGCAAAAACAAAAGTAGACGCGGGGACTTGAGATTAAACGAACAATTTGGAAAAATTGAGCAATACAGTCAAGACCCAAGAGACCTTGGAACGCTTTCAGTTGATGATTTTGAAAAAGCCATATCTGAGATATTCTATGCTATGAAACCTGTATTCATGCAAAAAGCCCACATACTTATTAATATAACAGACGCATGGATAGATGGTAAGCGTGAGCCTCTACATATAAATATAGTCAACGCCATGCGAAACGCTGGTTATGAGTTTCGCAATACCATTATTTGGGATAGGCGCAACATAGTTAATAGGATAGGTATATTCGGTTGGCCGAGCAACTATATAACTATGGGTACAACCTTTGAATATATTCTTGACTTCATATTGCCCGCACCAGATGAAAAGGCACGCTAACAGCAAAACAAAGGCATATTTAGCTTCGTTTTTACACGAATATTTGGGCTTCGTATAAATCGCTTCTCATATCGGGTTTAATTCTGTATTTTGTACCATGATTATGACCAGTACGAGCATCAAAATCGATATAGATTGAGCCGTCCTCAACAAGCGCAAGGAATTTGTCTAGCGTTGGGTTGATATGCGCCTCAATTTCAGTATATTTAAAATGTTCTTCACCGTCTATATATTTGCTATCGGCTTTTATATACATAAGGTTGTTAAGCTTTGTATTAAGCAATTGCTCAATTGTAGCAAAAGTCCAATATGGACTAGGTTCAACATCTCCAGTACCAACACCCTCAAGAATAAATTGACGCCATTCATCATGCCTATCGTCTATCGCATTATAGTCAAACGAAATGTAAATAATCTGTTCATACCTGTCTACATTCACTTTAAAACCCCTGTCGCTACAAGATGTAGCATTTATTGTCTGGCGAAAGCTGCGTTCGCCCGCCCCGTGCTTAACGCCCGCCTCTTTATGTGCCCAACCATATAGAGGGAGCAACACTTGCGGGACAATTCTTGCTGGCCTAGGCTCAGGCTCGCAGTGAAAGAGAGTTAGCAGGGAACTTGTCTTCCTGCGTTGCGTCTTTATTTCCCAATCACCAAAATCAGGCAATTGTAAATTGTTCTCTGCAAGCTCAAGTAAATCCTCTAAAGTGTTGCCTACACCACCAACATTTTCAGGGCGTCGGTTCTTAATCCAGCCCATACCTTTAATTCTGTTGAGTTCATCAACGAGTAACTGAAAATCTGTACTTCTCATATAACCCTCCTAATACTAATATTTTCTGAGTTTACACAGCTGGCTAGGTTTCCCTAGCCAGCATGGTTTTTCATTACTAATTGTGTATGATTATATATTGATTATTGCTTTTGTTCAAGAGCAACAGAGTTATACAGCCTTTATCTACCTATCCTAGCCCTATTTATAAATCCTCTAGCTGGCTCGCCTTCAAGGGTTGTTTCTATATACGCCCAACGCTCTCCAAAAAAGCCAAGAAGCGTTACATTAGTGCCCTTGCTTATTACGCCTATTTTGGAGGGGCTAAGTATTGGGTCGTCGTTGAAATTGGCATCCTGCACTATGGTTACCGGCTCATACATAAAGTTAAGCTGGGAAAGGCTTACCCCGCTTGGCACGCCTGAAGCCTGTATATAGCCTATGCGGTAATCATCCCTGTACTGGTAGCCCATCATAGCCCAATCGCCATCAAGACCATAGAACCTGCACCTGCCGCCTTTTACATTAGCCTGCCCGTTTGCGGCACGGTAGTATTCTGTACCGGGACCTGAGTACACGGCGTATTCAGATGATATAGACCCTGTCTTATGCGCAGGGATATTATAATCCCTTCCTGATGGCGCGGGCGGGTTTGTTATTATAGGCACTACGGTTTCAGGCGGCATGGTAGGCACCACATAGGGCTTAGGGGTATCTGTAGGCGTCGGGGGTTTGGGCGCTTCCGTTATAGCGCTCGGCGGAGCATACACAAACACTAGTCCTGTAGGGCTTGCATTGCCGTTTGCATCCACATATACGCTTGCGCTGTCTGCGCTTATGCGTGTGTAGCCCTTAGGAACCATGCTAGAATTTGCGTATATGGTATGGCTGCCTACGCCTACTGTTACCACTTGAGAGTTTAACAGATTACCCGCATTATCCTGATACATTACGCTTACACTCGCGCTTACGGGCAGTGCGTATGTAAACACCACGCTTGAGGGGCTTGCCGTACCGTTATAGGAAATATACACAGGCACGCTGCGTTGGCTTTGAAGCGCATAGCCGCTTGGAACCTTATTATCGTTTGCGTATATGGTGTTGTTACCCTGCCTGCAGGACACATAGTCCACAGCCAATGTGTCGCCCGAGGCGCTGCGGTAGTACACGGGTACCGATACAACAATCTCCTGCGCGGCTTTTGGCTGATACTGGAATGTTACGGAACTTGGCGTTGGCTTGCCATAATTATCCACATATACGCTTATTGAGGAGCTTGAGTACCTGCTGTACCCCTCAGGCACAAGGTTGTCGTTTGCGTATACTATATTATATCCCGCTGATAAGTTTACATATTCGGTATTAAGCCATACTCCGTTTGTGGTTTGGTAGTTTACAACCACTTGAGGCACAGTTGGCGGAGTAGTAGGCATATAGCCGGTGCCGGAGGCTGTAAATATAACCGTTGACGGGTTTGCAACAAGCTGCGCGGATACGCTTACCACCCTGTCCTTAGCCCCTACAATCTGATATCCGCTTGGAAGTCCGTTTGTATTAGCATATAGAAGGTGGCTGCCCGCGCGCAGGTATACTGTGCTTGTTTTAAGCAGATTGCCATAATTATCCACATAGCGTATCTCAACCGCAGCAAGGTTACTTGGCGCTGTTGTTGGGGCTACACCCCCAGCGCTATAAAGGAAAAGCACAGCAGCGGGCACTGCATTTCCGGCAGAATCCACACTTACATTTACCTTTCCCAAGCCTTGCAGCTGATAGCCGCTTGGCACAAGAGAGGCGTTTGCGTATATCTCATTTACGCCTACCCTTCCATATACATAATCTGTATATAGCAATTTCCCGTCAAGCGTGCGGTAGTATACGGGTATAGTGCCGCCAGATGTCTGATAACCTGCGGTAAAATCCACAAGGTTATTTGATACATAACCCGTTCTGCCATCGGGCAGCAGTATCTCATACCAGCCGCTTTGCGCAATAGAAAGCACAGGATAGCTCGAACCCGTTGGAATGCTTGTAATCAGCGCATACGCTGTAGAGCCGCCCTCCCTTACATTTAGATAGTTTTTCGCGGTAACTGTAGCAGTACCTATTATTGGCATGCCGTCTGCATTTGCCGCAGGCAGCACAGATAGTACAAGTATAATTGCAAGTATAACACTAAAGCCCTTTCTTAACTTTCTTTTCATTGTATCACCTCGTAAAAATATTCCGTAATAGTTATAAACCATTCTACTATATATAACGCATTAAAATCCAATTTCCTTGCACATAATTTGAAATTTTTATATGCAGGGTATAAAATCTCTTAGGAGGTATTATGAAAACCAACTACGATAAAATTATGCAGGATAGCATTTCCCGCCTTTCAAAAAGGGAGAGGCTGCTGCTGCACGCCTGCTGCGCGCCCTGCTCCTCGGCAGTGCTTGAAAGGCTAAGCCCCCATTTTGATATTACTCTTTTTTTCTATAACCCCAATATGGACGGCGAAGAGGAATATAACAAAAGAGCTTCAGAGCTTATACGCCTAGTAAAGGAAACGGGTAATGCCGCTAGTGTTATTATACCACCTTTTGAGCCCCTAGAATACCAGTGCATAGTAAAAGGGCTTGAAAACGAAAAAGAAGGCGGCTTAAGATGCCACGCCTGCTACCGTCTGCGCCTTAAAAAAACCGCTGAATACGCAAAAGAGCACGGCTTTGAAAAGTTTACTACAACGCTTTCTATAAGCCCGCATAAAAATGCTGATATTATAAACAGCATAGGGCTTGAACTGGAAAAAGAAATAAGCATACCTTTCTTAGTGGCTGACTTCAAGAAACGGGGCGGGTTTAAAAGGTCTATAGAGCTATCCAAACAGTACGGGCTTTACAGGCAGAACTACTGCGGCTGTGTGTATTCAAAAAGAGCAAGGCTAGAGAATGATTAAAGCTACTTGGCATAACCACACAACAATAGCTATTTATACTCATCTCAGCCTAAATAAGCTTTATTTTGTGCGCCTTTTCCGATTTGTCTTTGCTTTGCTCAGTCAATATAGCACCGCTATGTTTCCTTCGCCAAGCTTTGCCAAATCAAAAAATTCGCTACAATCTATGCGCTGCTTTAAACTGAGATAAATATTAGCATTACGCTATAAAATAACATAAACATAGAGAAATAAAACACTGAGGCAGGTACACTCCCTGCCTCAGCTTAATTAAACCATGAAAAACAGCTTTTAGTATTATTCTATGTTTATTGTCTTTACAGTTTCTACCTGAGCCATCTTGGGTACTGTTACGGAAAGTACGCCGTTTTCAAGCTTTGCGGATATATTGTCCACATCAGCATCGCCTAGGTAAATCTTGCGGCTCATAGAACTGAAGCGGCGCTCCTTATGCACATAGTTGCGCTCCTTGTCCTCTTCTTCTCTCTCTTCATTTACATTTACTGCTATGGTAAGGCAATCCGCCTCCATTGAAATGCTTACATTTTCCTTATCCACGCCAGGAAGCTCCGCTTCAATAAGGAAGTCCTTTTCCCTATCTTCAATATCTAGCTTGAAGGTATCCCTAGCAAGGCTCCTAGTTGTAGGGTAATTGTTTGAGAAGAAATCGTCCAGCATATCGTGTATGCTTGTCATGCTACTCACCAAATTATCTGATCTACGGTTAAATGGAATTAATCTTGTCATATTTACACTCTCCTTTGTTGTTAATCTTTTTTGTTAGCACTCTCTCTCGTTGAGTGCTAATATGTTTATAACATATATTTATCACACTGTCAAGCGCTATTTTGAAGGCTCAGGTAAACAATTTGTGAACAATATGTAAACGCATAAAAGCTAGTGGTTCTGCGGCTTTTTAGCGTAAAAAAGGGCTTAGTATTCGCCCTAAGCCGTATTACATTTAAACATTGTACACAAAAATTTATAGCGGTTTTCTACGCCGCACACTGTCTTTACATATTAAAAGGTGCCATTTTTTGAAAACCGCCATACCAAAATGTATTTGTATTAAGTGTTAGTTGCAGCTATTTGTCTTACACTAGTTTATAGTTGTCAAATAAACAGAGCCTGTGGCGGAGTTTAAAATAAAACATTCTTTTTGACTGTTTTTACACTTATAAAACCTCGTAAAATCAATCTTTTCAATCTTTATCATTTGTCTGACATCAGTGGTTATATCGGCTTCATTTTTCCAACTATTGCCAAAATCACATATTCTACAAAGTGCCTGACATTTTTAAACTCCATACTCAAAAGTAAGACAAATTGAATTTTGTCAATCCGACAAACTGGGATTTTTTCATTCTATTTCTGTTCTTAATGTAAATACCTCAGGTAAATCAAATATTTCTTTTTTCAAAAATATAGGATAAAAATACAAATCATTTAAATTTTCAAATTCTAGCCATTCAAATTCATGTTTATTATGGTGCTCACGCAAGATAAATCTACTTCCTTTTTCCAATATATTGGTATGTGAAATATCAATTAAAAAATATACACATATTTCGTGGAACATAATCTTATCAACATCTTCTTCAAAAAATCCTTGATTTAACCACAAAGGTCTTATAATTTTAGCATCAATTTCAAGCTCTTCTTTTACTTCTCTAATAACTGCATCTTCAGCTTTTTCACCAATTTGGACTCTACCACCTGGCAGATAATAATAAGGTGATCTTTCATCTTTCATGGCTAAAATCTTATTATCGTTAATGATTACAGCACATACTCTATAATTAAATTTACTGTTATCAATCAAAAAACTAATATCCATAATTGCCTCTATAAATTCTGATTTAATCTATTTCAGTTCATTTTCAATTTCCTCAATTGTAGGCATAGACGACTTAAATTTTTCAGGCAGTAACTTTGACAATTCATACGAGGAAATTCCGACAGGTGACTTTACATTATTTACTGAATACTGAGCTAAAACATCATCTTTTGTCTTGCATACAAGCAGTCCTATCGTTGGACTGTCACCATCGGTGCGAAGAATGCCATCCACCGCAGCTACATAAGTGCTTAACTGCCCCATGTCGCGAGGCTCAAATTCGCTTACCTTAACCTCAATTACCACATAACTATGAAGTTGAACATTGTAAAAAAGCATATCTAAAAACTGCTCCGTGTTGCCGACTAGCAATCTATATTCACGCCCTAAAAACGCAAATCCCGTTCCCAGCTCCAGCAAGAATCGTTGAAGGTTGTCCATAAGTGCATCTTTTAATTCTTTTTCATCATAGTTTCGGCGCAAGGTGAGAAAATCGAAATTATAAGGATCTTTTGTTATCTGTTGTGCAAGTTCACTTTTCACAGGTGGCAAACTTTTATTGAAATTTGTCACCGCCATGCCCTTTCTCTCAAATAAGTCCGTATCCAAAAAATTTAGCAGAACCGCCCTAGACCAACCGTTCTTTAGTGTTTCCTTTACAAAAAAACACGCTTTGTCATATTCTCTCTTACACTTATCAATGATTAGTTTGTTATGCCCCCAAGGTATTCTAAAAATTGGTGTTTCAAATTCCACCCCGGCTTGGGGTAAATTTGATTCTTCCACATAATCCACCCCGGCTTGGGGTAGATTCAGTGCATTGGGATATAATTCGTAAAACCAGACCATATAGCGTAAATTTGTTACCGAAAAAGACTTTACATCCGGCAGAAGTTCCGTCAGATCCTTGCTCACATTATTATAGAAATCAGTACCATAGCGTGATGCACTGTTCATCAATGAAATATCTCTGCCAAGAATCCAATAAAACCGGAGCATTTGTTCGTTAACTTTGACAGCCGCTTTTAATTGGCTTTTTCTAAATTCCTTGCTGATGGATTGAATCCATTTGCGGTAATATTCATCCTTCTTTATCAATTCACTCACAAACCTACCTCCAAGCATTTTAATTTTATATGAAACCCTACCTAAATTCAACCACTCTACAATCGCCGATCAATGATACTTTTGTCGATTATATCACTTTTTTTAGTTTCATACTTTGTGGAAGCTCTGAAACCCTTTGAGTTACTTAAGTTTTTCCCTTTTAGCATTATTATGACACCCTCCCCTGATGAGGAGTTGAATAAAAAAATGCTGTTTTTACTTGTTTTTAAACTCGGTAAAGCCAGTGAAATAAGGCTTTTTCGGGTTTGGCATTTGTTGGACATCAGGGTTATATATAATTTTAGGAGCGACAAATTGGATTTTATATATTCATTGCCTTTCAGTTGTACTTGCAATAGCTCTATCCTTCCCATTCCCGTTTAAATCCATTGACAGCATATTCTTTCAGTTCATCATTGGGGATCCATTCTCTTTCATCGCTCCATAGATGCTTGACAATGCCTATAATTGCGCCTTTATCCAGCAGTCCATATATATGTGGATAATCAAATTTTCCGCCATTTTCCCATTTTACTTCGCAGTTTAACCGCTCAGTATCAATTAAAAGGATTACCTTTTCAGCGTAATCATTCTTAAAATTCGGCGCTACCAGATAATATGTATCTAAATCCGAGCAATGAATAAAACCGCATCTTTCCAGACTTTTTGTTCCGTAACTGCCTGTTTCAATCTCTTTTTCAAATTCATCCCTATTAACGGAGTGAATAATAATCATATGCCCATCCCCTTTCTCTGAAACAAATTCCAATTTTTATATTTTGTCTTACTTCAACACTTCCCATACCGGATTCTGTTTAGAACCGACACGCCTGATATAACCTTTCTCTACAAGAGAATTGAGCGCTCTTTGAACCGTTCTTACAGTTTTAGAAATCTTTTCGGCTATTTCTTCTCTTGAAAAATCCGGTTTTTGTTTTAGAATAGCGTAAACCGCTTTCTCTGTTCCGTTCAAAGTGAGATCCAAAGTGACATTATAGTACCACAAAGTGACACTTCTATCACTTCGGATCATTCAAGCGAATACTGTCTGCAATAATACCATAATCGATGTCACTTTTTGGCACCACATCACATATCCCTTATTTTACTTGGCATAACTCCAAATTCCTTAACAAAGGCTCTGTAAAACGCAGAATAATCGCCATAGCCTACCAGCTCTATCACTTTAGAGGGCGTAATGCCTTCAAGCAGTTTTTCCCTTGCTAAATTCAGCCTTTTTTTGGTTATATATTGGTGCAGATTTATACCCATACCCTTGGAAAAAGTCCTAGACAATGTGCTTTTGCTAAGGAAAAACTCTTCCGCGATTTTCTCTAAACAGAGCGCCCTATCGGGTATATTTTCGTCTATATATTCAACTATACTCTTAAGCCTAGTGTTCTCACTTTTAAGACCAGTCGCATTTTTCCCTGCCAAATTTATATTAACCATTATTTCAGTGAGGTATGCTTTTCTAAGTAAATCATGCCCATAGCTTTCATCATCAAGGTTAGAGAGCAAAAGAAGCAGCTCCTTATGCCTTAACACTTCCTGACCTGATAGACGGATTTTAGTTTGATTTTCGCTAAAGCAATCAAACAAATTAGTCTTAGCTGAGCTAATACTTTTAAGATATTCGGGATTAATCCATAAAAACATCCGTTTGTAGCTATCCTGCACGGAATGAATTTCCGGCCAATGTAAAGTTCCGGGGGGGATTAAAAGCAAGTCGCCATAGGTGAGTTTATAGTTTTCTGAGTGCACATGGTAAGTAACATCTCCCTCTAAAAACAAATAAATCTCATAAAAATCTATATGATAATGTACAGGAGTTTTTGAAATGTAGCAACGCTCATAATAGAAAGCCTCAACATCCCGCCTACGCATATTCCAACGGGTTAAATCTCTCTCTTCATTTTTGTTGTTTTTTATACTTACCATATCTCCCCTACAACAAAATATCTCTTTCCGTTTGCCATATAAATTATGCTTTTTCGAGCGCAATATGTCAAACAGTGCTTTTTGCAATGTTTTATCCACGCTGAACAATACCATTTACCCACTCAATATGATAATATTTATTGTACATATGCTATGCTTTAATATTTATGAAGAGTTATATTAGTTGTAATTAAAAAATACTTCATGGCTAAAAGCGCATAAGGGGGGCGTGAAATTGAAATTAACTGTTAAAAATATCTCGGGTTACAAGCAAACGGATACAGATATTATTTTCTTTGGCGAATGTGGAAAAATTATAATATCCCGCTGGAATGATGATATATATCGCTTTAGCTGGCGTTTTGATAATATCAATATAAAAGATGAAGTAAAAAAAGCTTCGGATTTTATGATAGCATCAAAGCAAGATGATTTCCCTGTGGATATAAAGGAAAAAGATGAGCATTTTGAAATAAAACTCGCTTCAAGCAGGCGCATATGTATAGAAAAAGAGAGCGGGCTTATATCTGTATACGAGAAAAACAAACTGCTTCACGGCGGAACAATAGGCAGCAAGGATTTAGTTGTGCCCTCTTCCCCGCTTCGGGTAATTAAAAAAGGAGATAGCCTATACGCTAAATATAACTTCAGGCTTGAAGAGGACGACGCATTCTACGGCCTTGGCGATAAGACGGGCGTACCCAACAGGCGGGGCAAGCGCTACCAGATGTTCAACCGCGACGCCCTTGGCTACGACGCGGAAAATTCCGACCCTCTTTATAAATCCATACCATTTTTTATAAGACATATAAAAGAACATAATAGATATTTGGGCGTTTTCTTTCCCCAGCCCTGCATAAAAGCTATAGATTTTGGCAAGGAGAGCCACTTCTATTACAGCGTTTCCGGCGAGGAAGGTCCTTTTGACTATTTTATTATAATAGGCAAAAAGCTAAAGGACATAGTAGCAAACTACGCATATATTACAGGCTTGCCTGCGCTTCCACCGCTGTACAGCTTCGGCTTTTTAGGCTCATCTATGAACTACTTAGAGGCGGATGACGCGCAGAGTAGAGTGCTTAAATTCTTTGAGCGTACCGAAAAAGAGGATATCCCTTGCGAGGGCATGTATTTTTCATCTGGATATCTAAAAGCGCCCGATAGCAAGAGATACGCCTTTCTATGGAATAAAGAAAAATTCCCGAACTATCAGGAATTTTTAAAAGGACTAAAGCAAAGGGGTTATCACCTTATAATGAATATAAAGCCCGGCATACTGTTAAGCCATCCTTGGTATGAGGATATTGCGGGTAAAGGCTATTTTATTAAAGACGCAAAAGGCAATCCCTATGTTGAATACTATTGGGGAGGAGCGGCTTCTTTTATTGATTTTTCAAACCCTAAGGCTTGTCAGTGGTGGAAAGAATCGCTTAAAAAATACTATTTTGACCATGGCTGCGAAGGTATTTGGAATGACAATAACGAGCTAGAACTTGAAGATAGCGAGCTTCCCGCATACTACACGCGCTCCGTATATCCCGTAATGATGAGCAAAGCAAGCTTCGAAGAGCTTAAAACAATCGCCCCCGATAAGCGCCCATATGTATACTCGCGCAGCGGAAGCGCCGGTATTCAGCGCTACGCTAGAACTTGGACGGGCGATAATCGCAGCGATTATAAATCCCTGCATTTCAACCAATATATGGGGCTGTCGCTAAGCCTTTCATCCATGCCTTTTTACGGGCACGATATAGGCGGCTTTTTTGGCAACATGCCGGAGGAAGAGCTGCTAATACGCAGCAGCGAAACAGCGGTATTTCAGATGCGCTTTGTAATACACTCTTGGAATAGCGAGGGAGAACCTACCGAACCTTGGACCTATAAAGGCGCCCTCCCAATAATACGTTCCCTTATAATAGAGCATTACCGCTTTATGCCTTATACATATTCCTGCGCTATAAGGGCATCACTTACGGGCGAGCCTGTAGAGAGCTTGCTTGCGCATGAGTTTAGAAAGGACACCAACATTCAAGATGACGATATTAACTACATGTTCGGTCCCTTTGTATTAAAACTGCCTGTAACAAGCGCAAACGCTAAGAAAACCAAGGTTTACTTACCTAAGGGAGAAAAATGGTATGATACAAGAGAAGATAAGCTATATAGCGGCGGGCAAACCATAAACAAAAGCGTACCAATGGACGGCAAGGCGCATTATATGCTGCGCTCAGGCGCAATTATCCCCACATGGGAAAATGTGCGCCAGCTTAAAAACGCCCTATGGGATAGCCTTACTATATATCTGCTGCCGCCTTATAAGGACGATACTAGCGAATTTTCACTATATGAAGATGACGGCGTAACTGAGCTTGAGCTAAATAAATTCAATAGATTTGATTTTTACATGAGCAGCAGCATACTTAAAATAAAGAGAAAAAAATACGGCTTAAAATCAAAGGAAGCTCGAAAAGCCACGCTCCAGCTATTAGATGGCTATGTGTTTACTGAAAATAATATGAGCACCTTTGAATATGACCCTGACAACACAAAATATATTACACTGGGTATAAAAAAGGGATAGTTTGTTTTCTTTTATAAAGGCTTATGCCTAAAACGAAGCATCCATAGCATTGTAAAACGCTGGAATATTAGCAATATTTATTAGCCTGCCATTATCAAGCAGAGCTGTGCCTTGCAGATTTCCGGCTACATAGCTTTCCTTTTTGCCTTTAAGACTTCCGCCTATTCTAAACTCCCCTTTAAGCTTTGGGGTAAAGAGCAGTTTTAGCCTGCCCGCGCTGTCCATAACTGTTAGGGGGCGCTGCATTTCTTTTTTACCATTTACTGTGGCAACCTGTATGCTTACATTTTTAAGCTTGTTCATTTGTCCCGCATAGAAGAACGCGTTTTCTGTTGTGGCATCGCTTCGCCCTTCTACAAGGTTTAATCCAAATGGCACGCCTTCAACTATACCCCCTGCGCCCACCATGCGCCTTGACCATTTGCCCAAAAACGCGCCCCTTGTAGAATCCGCAAAGGATATTGCGGCAGAGGGTGGGAAAAGATATTCTCTATCGCCAAATATTACTCTACCATCAGTAGTTAAACAGCAGCTTTTAAGCGTATAGTAAAAAAGGCTCTCCCTCTTTGGCAGGCTGTCGCAATAAGCTATGGAAGAAGGGGGATTTAGCCTTAAAATAAAGTCAAACAACATAGGGGTTTTTTCAAAAAAGTCGTACACATGGCCGTATATATGGGTGCTTTCGCCCTTGTTTCTTATGGTGATTTCATAGCGTTTCCCCATCATATGCACCATACCGCCGCCAAGTTCATCGCCAAGCTTATCAGTATCCGCATTTTCGCTACGCAGGCAAGAGTATACTTTATCGCTAGCCATATCAAATAGGGATAGCATTAAATACACCCTTCCCCTGCCTTGCGATACTGAGATATTAAGCCTGCACATATCAGACAGCAGATAGTAGCTCTCCCAGCCATAAATTCGCTTTGGCTTTTCCGTAATAAATCCGGAATTGAGCCTTTTTATAAGCCCCTGTGAATAGCCTTTCTCAACGAGGGTTCCATCTCTTTTAAGCAGTGGACCCGCCTCAAGCATTCTGCGTTGCACGACCATTCCTCCTATTGGCGCTTAAGTGGTGATTTATCCCATTTATGCGCCTTTAATATGACGAAATTATAATAAATTGTTTTTAATTTGTCAACTATTTTCAAAAAGTGGTTTCAAGGTGGTATACCTCCGCTTCACAGTTGTGCTTTTTTTGTACCAAAAAATACGACATCTTGTTATTAATTATTATTATGGTAGAATATATTAATACTATGCTGCTTTTAGAACAGCGATGTTATTGTAGCTGATTTTTCGGTTTGGCAAAGCATTGTGAAGGAGGCATAGCGAACCCTATGCTGACTGAACAAGGCAAAGCCAAAGTGGAAAAGACGCACAATAAAACGCTGGATTAAAGGCAACAGAGTATAAAAAGGGGGGATTGATGTGCAGAACAAAAACAAGGCATTATATTCACTGGTGTTTACTGCGCTGCTTAGCGCGCTGGTGTTCGCTTCAAACTACATAAGCTTTCCCATAGGGCAGTCCCGCATACATGTAGCAAATGCGGTATGTCTGCTTGCCAGCATGTTGCTGGGACCTGTAAACGGCGGCATAGCAGCCGGGCTTGGCTCCGCGCTTTTTGACCTTAGCTTTCCCGCATACGCCGCCGAATGGTGGATTACATTCATAAACAAAGCCGCAATGGCTATAGTATGCGGCGCTATAATGCACAGGGTAGAAAAACCATCAAAAAAGCTTATATATGTATCAGCCGCGGTAGGCTCTATAACCTATATGGTTCTTTACCTGTTTAAGAGCTTTATACAGATGCGCTTTATAGCCCCTGTGCCTGCAAGCACCATAGGCCCAACGCTGCTTACCATGCTTGGCGCTTCACTAACAAACGCAATTTTCGCAGTGCTGGTAGCACCGCTTGTATACATGGCGCTTGAACCCGCACTAAGGGCAAGTAATATACTTTATAGTAAGCCGCCTAAAGAATAGTTTGTCACAATATAAACGCATATATAAAACCGCTTAGCTCAAGCGGTTTTACATTTATTATTTTCGAATTTTCATAAACTTAGATTACTGTATCTATATACACTTAAGCTTTCAACACTTATTCATGTTCATGCTCATGTTCATGGCATACTGAGCCTGTATATTCAAGCTCGCCTTTAAGATACTTTTCAGCAGCGGTACCGGAATCCCCGCTTGCGCCTACTATTACCTCTATATTCCTTTCATTAAAAATGCTAACAGCGCCCTGACCCATGCCTCCGGATATTATTACATTTACTCCCATATCCGCAAGGAAATTGGGCAGGAAACCCGGCTTATGCCCTGGGTTTGCTACATTTTCTACCTTAGTTATTTTGCCATCTTCAGCGTCAAATATAATAAATTCAGCGCAGTGCCCAAAATGCTCGGACACAGTATTGTTATCGCTCACAACCGCAATTTTAATCATATATATTACTCCATTTCTTCTATTATTTTAGCTACTTCGTGCAAAGGGTCGCCTTCAAGGCTTTCTATAGTACCATTATCGCAGGCTTCGGATATCCTAGGGTCTATAGGCAGTTTAGCAAGCACTTTTAAATTGTGCTTTTCGGCGATTTCTTCTATATGGCTTTCGCCGAATATTTTATAGTCCTTGCCGTTGTCCGGACACCTGAAGTATGACATATTTTCAACAATACCTATTATTGGTATGTTCATCATCTTTGCCATTTTTACAGCCTTAGACACTATCATAGATACCAGCTCCTGCGGAGATGTTACAACTATAATCCCGTCAACCGCTATTGATTGAAACACCGTAAGCGGCACATCTCCGGTACCGGGCGGCATGTCTATAAACATATAGTCAACATCTTCCCAGATTACATCCGTCCAGAACTGCTTTACCGCGCCCGCTATTACAGGCCCTCTCCATATTACAGGGTCTGTAACATTATCCAGCAGCAAATTAAGCGACATAACGGATATACCCGTATCCGTTTTAACAGGATATAGCCCGTGCTTATCGCCCATTACCCTTTCTTTTAAGCCGAAAGCCTTAGGTATAGAAGGACCTGTAATATCCGCGTCCAGTATGGCGCTGTGGTAGCCCATTTTGTTCACGCTTACAGCAAGCATGGATGTTACGAGCGATTTTCCAACGCCGCCCTTTCCGCTTATTATGCCTATTACCTTTTTTACGCTGCTCCTCTCGTGCAGTTTCTCAGTGAAATCCGTCTTTGCCTCTTTCCTGTCCGCGCAGTTTTCAGAACAACTGCTGCAGTTATTATCGCAACCCTCGCTCATGTTTAGCTCCTTTATTTTCCATTCAGTAGTAAATCCATAGTGCCATCGAATATATATTTTACCGCTTCACCTGAAGCGCAGTCAATATCTACAATGGTTTTTCCGCTGTTTACAGCCTTAACAGCATCTAAATCAAAGGGTATTTTGCCAACGAAGGGCAGCCCCTTTTCTTTGCAATAACCCTCTATTTCCTTGGTTTTTTCAAGGTTGGTATCGAATTTATTTATACATACCGCTATAAGCACCTCAAAACCCTTAGCAGTGCTTATAATGCGCTCCATATCGCTTATGCCGGATATGGAAGGCTCCGCAACTATAAGCGCCATATCTACACCGCTTAGCGACGCTATAACAGGGCAGCCTATGCCTGGAGAGCCGTCTATAATTGCCATATCCGTATCAGGCGCTTTTTCCTTCATGCGCTTTTTAACCTCTGTTACAAGCAGACCCGATGTACCGCTGCCCATTTTAAGCTGCGCGGTTGAGAAAACTCTTTCATCGCTCTGATACAGCATAAGCTCTCCATCTACAGATGGCAACATGCTTATAGCGCCCTCGGGGCATACATATTCGCATACGCTGCAGCCCTCACAAGAGAAGGGGTCTACCCTGTATTTACCATCAATATTTGATATGGCATCAAAGCGGCAATGTTGTCTGCATATATCGCAGCTTATGCATTTTTCGTTATCTATATGCGCCTTTGGTAGGCCAAAATAATCCGCCCTTTCAGGCTCCTCTTTCCAGTCGCTTATAAGGTGCAGGTTTGGGGCGTCCACATCACAATCCGCATACGCTTTAGCGTCCGCCAACCTTATGAATGCGCTTGCCACGGTGGTTTTACCAGTGCCGCCCTTTCCGCTAAGTATTAACAGTTGCCGCATTTTGCGCCTCCTCTATAACCTTGTTAAGCAATGTAGAAAACATTTCCCTGTACTTTTCGCTCTTTCTTGCTATAATCTCTCCCTCGGAATTTAGCTTTCCAAGCTCTGTATCATAGGGTATTTTCGCAAGTATTTTTATATTGTTGTCGTTGCAGTATTTTTCAGCGGGGTTTTCGCCATCCAAGCATTTATTAAGCACAGCGCCGAATGGCTTATTAAATATTTTAACTAGCTCATGCACCATGCTTAAATTGTGCACGCCAAATAGCGTAGGCTCCGCAACAAGTATGCAGTAGTCTACATCCTGTATGCTCTCCATTACATTGCAGGCGCTGCCGGGGGGAGAGTCTATAATGGTAAGCTTATTTCCTTCAGATTTTTCAAAGGAAAGCAGCTTTTTTATTATAGGCACGCCTGAAGCTTCGCCTATATTCATAATACCCGTATATACGGAAACGCCACCCGATATTCCCTTTTGTATTTTGCCAACGGGCTCATCCTTTTCTGTTATAGCGTTTTGAGGGCATACCAACTTGCATCCACCGCAGGAATGGCATACTTCCTCAAATACTATAAGCTCCTTTATATAGGCAAGAGCGTTGAACTTGCAAAAATCCACGCATTTTCTGCAGCCATTGCAAAGGCTTTTGTCAACCAAGGGGATTTTTACATTTACATCGTTTTCTAAAATGTTTTCAGCCTTAAAGAACAGATTGCCGTTAGGCTCTTCTATATCGCAGTCTACATAGGCGGCTTTTTCAGCTGCCGCCGCCAGATTGACCGATACAAGCGTTTTCCCCGTACCGCCCTTGCCGCTTAGCACGGCAATATTCATATTATTTAAGTCCACGACCGTGTAAGCCTTCGTGAACTTCACCAAGCAGCGATAGCTTGCCACCTGTAAACGCCTCTATGTTTTCTTCGGCTGTACCCTCTATGGATTTATATATTTTCATATCTGAGGACTTAAGCACCTCCGCCGCGTTTTCTCCCAAACGGGGGGTAAGCAGAGCTTCCGCCTTACTGTCTATTACAATCTGCGCAGCCTTTATGCCCGCGCCACCACGGCTGTCCTTTGCGGTATTTTCCACAAAAAGGTTTTCTTTAGTTTCAGTATCGTATATCAAAAAGTATTCCGCACGCCCAAAGGATGAGCTTACATTTGAGTTTAATGTGTTTTTTACAGTAGGTATTGCTATTTTCATGTTTTTCTCCTTTCAAAATAAGTATATATGCTATATAGCTAATTAGGCTAAACTTCGCCTTGCTGTCCCCATCTGCCGCGCCTTCGTCTATTGCATCCTCTGCCGCAGCCTTCGCCTAGACCATCGCAAAGCCTATAATCGCCGCCTTCTATGTGTAGCACCTTTCCGTTTACAAGGGCTTCAGCAAGCTTTTTTCTAGCATCGACATAAATGCCCTGCACTGTGCTTCTGGCGATATTCATCTGTTTAGCGCATTCTTCTTGGTTAAAGCCCTCAAAATCTATAAGCCTTATGGTTTCATACTCATCTACTGTCATGTTAATGGGCTCCGCGCCAAGCGGAGAACCTAAGGGACCGAACCTGCTGTTTTCAGGCAGGGAGCATACTCTTCTGCGCTTTCTGGGTCTTGCCATAGACCCCACCTCCAATTCTTTGAGAATAACCGGAGCGTCCTCCGGCATTCTCAACTTGCATTATAGATTCTCCAATTGTTCGTTTACCATGCTGAGCTGCTCCTGCAAAATATCCTTCTGCCTTTGAAGCAGGTCTTTCCTGTTTTCGGGGTTTACGTAGCCTACGGCAAATCCTCTGCCCATGCCACGGCCTCTGCCTAAGCCCATGCCTCTGCCGGCGCCTCTTGCGAAACCTCTTCCGCAGCCTCTCATGTAACCCATACCATATCCTCTTATAGGAGTGGCTCTGTTTTCCGCTACATCTGCGCTGTTACAGCTACCTAGACCTCTGCCTGTCATAGCTCCCGCGCCCATGGGGCCTGTTCCGTCCATCCTCGGCATAATTTCACCTCCTTCACAGTTTATGACATATGCCATTAACTATATTATAGCAGGTTTTCGGTATATGTCAATAACTATTTTTGCCCTTTATTAACTTATGCTGACATTATATTGTACATATGGCGTAATTATGATAAAATAACGCCATAAGGAGGTGGAACTATGATAGTTATCCGACCGGTATCTGATTTGCGGAACCGTTTCACTGAAATTGAAAAGACCGTAAAAGAGGGAACGCCCGTATATTTAACTAAAAACGGCTATGGAACCATGGTGGTTATGAGTTTAGAACAATACTCCGCACTTACTCAGGACATAGAAGTAAAGCTTGATGAGGCTGATAACATGGCGAAAAACACAGATGAACGCCTCTCGGCTGACGAAGTTTTTTCAAAGGCTAAAGAGCGCATAAAAAGCCATGAAAAGCTATAATCTGCGTTTTCTTCCGCTTTTCGAAGAGGACTTGAACCAAATAATTGACTATATAAGCCTTCAGCTTGAGAACACCTCTGCAGCATATGCTCTAATTAACGATGTTTATGAAACAATAAAAGAACGCCTTCCCAACGCTGAAAGCTTTGAATGTTTTAATTCCAAAAAAGAACGCCCTCTGCCATACTACCGCATATATGTAAAAAACTATATAATATTTTATGTAGTTGATGGTGATGCGATGGAGGTTAGGCGTATCTTGTATGGACGGCGTGATTGGAAAAACCAACTTTAACAATGCCATCTAAAAACAACAGGATTTTTGTAATACATCAAAAAATAAGGAGCGCTTATGAGAAATAAAGTAATATGGATTACAGGAGCTTCTAGCGGGCTTGGCTATTACTGCGCAAAGGAGCTGTATAGCCGTGGCTATAAGGTAGTAGGCGGAGCTAGAAGCTTTAATGCTGAAAAGCACGAGGTGGGTTTCAGCACAATATATTTAGATGTAAGCGATGAAAAAAGCTGTGATTATTTTGTGAAGAGTGCGCTTAAAATTTACGGAGAGCCTTATGCATTGCTTAATGGCGCAGGTGTGCTGCACCTTTCTCCCGGTGAATGTATAGACACAAGCGATTTGCAAAAGATTATGGATGTTAATTTCCTTGGAATGCACAGGATTACAAAGCGCGTTCTCCCCTATATGCGTAAGAATAACGCGGGGCATATAATAAACTTTTCAAGCATAAACGGTTTATTCGCAAGCCCTTATCAGGGCGCATATAGCGCAGCCAAGCACGCAATAGAGGGCTTTTCCGAAGCGCTTTACATGGAGCTATCCCCCCACAACATACATGTAACCCTTTTAGAGCCCGGCGACCACAGGGGAGGCAAAGCGGCATATAGGCTCACTGAACAAAATCCGCCAGAATGCTATAAGGATTCATATAATAGAGTGGTAGATAAGATAAACCACGATGAAGCAAGCGGAAGCGACCCTAGTGTGCTTGCAAAAAAAGTTGCAAAGTTTATAGAAAGAAAAAACCCGCCTTTTAGGTATGTTATAGCCATGCCATCTCAAAGGCTTTCTGTTGTGCTGCAAAGGATACTGCCGGCTAAGTTTTTCCTTAATATTATTTCTAAATATTATGGGGTATGATTTTTCGAAGCATTTAGAAAACTTTGCACAATGATTTGCACCCCCACTCAGTGGATTAGTCATATTATAGGGTCTAATACGCATATATTACGGCTCTACTCCCAAAATCGTAATAATAGGGATTAAAAAAGACAACTAAAACGGATTTATTCCACGGTCATCTTGCCATGAGCCTCGATTTGAGCGGGATTTCGAGGCAAAACGGCAGCCCCAAGCCGCTGCGCGGCAGGTTTGCCTTGGCAAAAGGAGCCTATCCCGCTCAAAACATGGC
>JGI24708J26588_10000019_pt1 | contig 103242 bp, 94 predicted proteins | sample BioPla1DNA2_FD_26588 | JGI IMG/M metagenome (IMG submission 26588) | reverse complement strand
TTTCTCAAAAAGAAAAGGTTTTTGCACCTCGCTAAGCGAATTTACTTAATCCACCCTTTCGGAAATCAATACCTGAATTCCTGCTAGAGAGCAAAACAAGATTCTGAAGGAGGACATTTGCCTTGCTTAGGATTCCCGCGCAAATGAAGACCAAGAAGTATTGGAAAGAAACACTGGAAGCCTATCTGTACCTGCTCCCGGCCTTTACGATCCTAGGACTGTTCAGCTTTTATCCGGTTGTAAAATCAGTGTACATGAGCTTTTTCGACTGGAGCCTGCTTCGGGATACCCAGTATTTTGTGGGTTGGGAGAACTATGAGAAGATCATCGGAGATCCGGTTTTCCGCCGGGCGATTATGAACACGGCACGTTATGTGATCGGCTATGTGCCCATTTCCATCGCCCTAGGCCTGATCGTGGCGGTGCTGCTCAATTCGAAAATCCGCTTCAGAGGTCCTTTGCGTGTGGCCTTCTTCCTGCCCTGGGTCACATCTTCCGTTGCTATCTCTATGGTCTGGCGCTGGATTTATAACCAGCATTACGGTTTGCTGAATATGATGCTGGCCGGACTGGCCAATGCGGTTAATACCGTAGTGGAATTCGTCAGTTTTGGCCATCTGAGTGAGGTATGGCAGTTTTCCAATCCCAACTGGCTGATGGAGCCCCAGTGGACCATCATCAATTTGGTCATCATTGCGGTCTGGCAGTCGCTGGGCTACAATATGGTAATCTTTTTGGCCGGTTTGCAGAATATTCCCCATGAACTCTACGAGGCGGCAGAGGTAGATGGCGCCAGTCCCTGGCAGAGTTTCTGGAAGATTACTCTTCCCCTGATTTCCCCTACAACGTTCTTTATTTCCATTATTTCGATCATCGGAGCTTTCAAGCTCTTTACTGAAGTCTATGTACTTTACACAGGGCGCCCGGGCCCGGTCAACAGCGGCATGACTATCGTCTATTACGTCTACCGCAATGCCTTTGAGCGCTACCGGATGGGTTATGCCTCGGCGGCGGCCTATATTCTCTTTGCCATAATCTTTGTCTTTACTCTGGTTCAAATGAGGGCGTCTAAGCGGCGCATCCACTACGGGTCGTAAGGAGGGGATAGTGTGCTAGCAGAACAACAGATGTGGCGATACCGATTTGCTAAAACCTTCAGGCGGGGACTTTTGTACGCGGTACTTATTGCGGGGGCTCTAGTTATGATGCTTCCCTTTGTCTGGATGGTGACCAGTTCCATTAAGGCACCCCATGAGATCACGCTCAGGACTATTCAGTGGCTGCCTGCCGTGCCCCAATGGGAGAATTACAAAGTGGCGTGGGAAGCAGCACCCTTCGATATCTATTTCAAGAACAGCTTTATTATCGCCCTGACAGTGATGGGTCTGGACGTTGTCTTCAGCGCCCTGGCGGCCTATGCCTTTGCCAAACTCAACTTCTTCGGCAAGAACTTTCTCTTCCTGCTCTTTTTGGGCACTATGATGATTCCCGGCGAGGTAATGCTGATTCCCAACTACATCACCATGGTGAATTTCGGCTGGATTGATACCTACGCCTCCCTGATTGTGCCCTGGACAGTGAGCGTCTTCAGCATCTTTTTGCTGCGTCAGTTTTTCCTGAGCATCCCCAATGAACTCTTTGAGGCCGCGATTTTAGACGGCTGCGGCAAGTTTGCCTACTTAATCAAGGTAATGCTTCCCCTCTCGAAGCCGGCCTTGGTAACAGTAATGCTCTTTAAATTTATCGGAAGCTGGAACTCTTTTCTTTGGGTATTAATTATGACCAATACTCCAGCCATGCGGACAATCCCGGTGGGGCTGACCTATTTTGTCAGCGATGTAGGCGCCTATTACAACTATCTGATGGCTGCATCTACATTCGCCATGGCACCCATTTTAATTCTCTTCCTGCTGCTTCAAAAGCAGTTTATCCAGGGAATTGCCCGCACTGGTTTAAAAGGATGAGGGAAGGTGGTGTGTAAGGCTTAAACTGTTTGTCCCCCTGTGTCACTACTAAAATCAAAAGGAGAGTGTCAAGATGCGTTTGAAGAAGCTTTTCTTATTATCCCTGGTCCTCTGCCTGGCCCTAAGCGCAACGGCCTTGGCTCAAACCCAAATCACCTTTTGGCACGCCATGAGCGGCGAGCTCGGCAATGCCATCGATTATTTGACTGAGAAGTTTAATGCTGAGAATCCTGACATCGTGGTAGAATCGATTTATCAGGGACGCTACGGCGACCTTAACACCAAGCTGGTAGCCTCCCTCTCAGCCGGCACTACGCCAACTATCGCCCAGGTCTATGAGAACTGGACAGATGCATTTTTCCGTCATGGCGTAATTGCTCCCCTCTCCCACTACATGGATCTCACAGAGGCCGAATTCAACGACTACATCGAAGTCTTCAGGGGCATGAATACCTGGGACGGCGAACTGTACACCATTCCTTACAACAAGAGCAACTGGGTAATGTTCTACAACGCCGATTTGATCCCCAACCCACCCGAGACTGTAGAAGAGTTTCTGCAAATTGCCAAGGAAATCACTGAGCAAACGAACGGCGAAACCAGAGGGTTCGGCATTCGCCCAACTTTAGAGCTGTTCCATGCTTTCCTCTATGTTAACGGCGGAGACTTCTTAGATGCAGATCTCAACGTCACCTTCAACAGTCCGGAAGGGAAGGAAGCTCTGGAACTGATGATCGGCATGCTCGAAGACGGCTCGGCGCTCTTGATCGACGGTTACGAGAACGAATCCTTCGGCGATGAGATGATTGCTATGTACATCGGTTCTTCAGCCGGTATGCCTCACGTTGAGAACTCCGTCGGTGACAAGTTCCAGTTCAAAACGGCGCCTATTCCAAGGGGCAAGAGACCTGGCGCTCCCTTTATGGGAACCAATATCGCCCTCTTTAATGCCGCTACCGAAGAGCAAAGACATGCTGCCGGTAAATTTGTCAAGTTCCTGACGAATACTGAAAACACTGTTTACTTTGCCATTAAGACCGGCTACCTGCCTGTAACCTATTCAGGCCTGAACTCCGCAGAATATCAGCAGTTTTTGGCGGACAACCCCCACAAGGCTGCTGTTGCCAACCTGGATGCCTTCGGCTACGGCTACTGGCAGCCAACCATTGCGGCCTGGGAAGAGGCCCGCAGTGCAATCGGCATGGCGGTGGAAAGAGTCTTCTTAGGTGAACCCATTGACCTTGTGCTGGAAGAAGCCCAGATGATGGTGGAAGAAGCGATTGAAGATATGCTCTCCCAGCGCTACTAAGCACTGGCCGGGCTAGGTATAATAGGCACAGGACTGATAGTCCTGTGCCTATTTTAGAAATGTGCGAGGGGTAGAAATTTATGACGCAAAAAAAGAGAGCCGTATTTTTGGATCGGGATGGAGTACTGAACAAGTCCTACGGCCATCGGCCGCCCAATAACGCGGAGGAGCTGATCCTGTTTCCCGGGGTGCCGGAAGCTGTAGCTAGACTTAACGGAGCAGGCCTCCTCACCTTTGTAGTAACCAACCAGGGAGGCGTAGGCCTTGGCTATATGACCCCTGATGATCTGGACGCCATCCATGGAAAACTGACAGAAAAAGTCGCCCAACAGGGCGGCAGCTTCACCGAAATCATGGCCTGCACCCATAAGCCCAAGGCCGGCTGCGCCTGCAGGAAACCAAAGCCCGGCATGCTGCTGGCCCTGGCTGAAAAGTACAATGTTGATCTTAGCCAAAGTTTCATGGTGGGCGATCGGGATATGGATATCGAGGCGGGCAAGGCCGCCGGCACCACCACGATTTTAATTGAATCGGAAGAAAAAATAAGGCAAGTGCCTGATTACACTTGCCCGGATCTTTCCTCCGCCAGCGAACTTATCCTTAGTTTAATCTAAACGTCCCCTCTCGAAGACGGCATAGAGGGCCAAAAGATACGATGTCAATCCAAAACCCGCAATCTGGCCCACACAGACAGGCGCAATCACGGAGCGGGATCGAAACTCCTCCCGGGCCTGAATATTGCTGAGGTGCACTTCGATGGTGGGAATCTCCACAGACGAGATCGCATCACGCAGAGCGTAGCTGTAGATGGACAGGGCGCCGGGATTGAAAATGATCCATTGATAGGCCCCCTTGGCTTTGTGGATGCGGTCGATCAGCGATCCTTCCTGATTGGACTGGTAGAAGTCTACTTCCAGTTCGAGCTGGGAGGCGAGGGCGGCAATTTCTTCATTGATCTGATCAAGGGTCATATGTCCATACACTTCAGGTTCACGCTGCCCTAACAGGTTCAAGTTCGGGCCATGCAACACTAATACTTTCATGGTTGATCCTCCTTCAAAAAAGCTGCTAAACGTTTTAACCTGCGTGCCAAGGCCCGATATTTCTCAGGCTTTAATGACTGGGGTCCGTCAGAGAGGGCAAACTCGGGAGCACTGTGCACTTCAATCATCAGGCCATCTGCACCCGCGGCCAGTGCCGCCAGGGACAAGGGTTCAATTAGGTTCCAGTCCCCCGAACCGTGGCTGGGGTCAACTATCACCGGCAGGTGGGTCAAGTGCTGTAAAATGGGTACAGCACTGATATCCAGCGTGTTGCGGGTATAGGTATGGCTGAATGTGCGAATTCCCCGCTCGCAAAGGACGACCTGGGAGTTGCCGGCTGCCAGTATGTATTCGGCCGAAAGCAGCAGCTCCTCTATGGTGGCGGCCGCCCCCCGCTTGAGCAGGACCGGCTTGCCCTGGGCCCCGACTTTTTTCAGCAAGGCATAGTTCTGCATATTCCTGGCCCCAATTTGCAGCATATCCACATAGTCTGCCACCAAATCAACTTCTGTCTCTGACATAATCTCAGTGACCACAGGCAGGCCCGTTGCCCTCCCTGCCTCCTGCAGATAGCGCAGGCCCTCTTCACCAAGGCCTTGAAAGCTGTAGGGGGATGTGCGCGGCTTGTAGGCCCCTCCCCTTAGAATCTGGGCCGAGTCCTTGATAGCTTGGGCAATAGTCATAATCTGGCCTTTGTCCTCAACTGAGCAAGGGCCGGCGATTAAGGCTGTGTTCCCGCCTCCGATTTTCACTTCGCCCACCTGGACAATGGTATCTTGAGGCTGCCTTTCTCTGCTGACTAAATGAAGCGACTCCACATCAATAACCTCCTACTACGCCCATTCTATCAGAAAAGCCAGCCCTCTGGAAGATCCAGAAAAGCCGGCTTCTGCTTCTAATCTAGCCCCTAGGCACTCGCTTTTAGAGCATCAACTAGGTTGGCCACGGTACTTGCCGCATCCCCTTCGATAAAGATGCAGTTAGGCGCATCATAGAGGGTGTTGTCAACTCCCGCATAACCAGGGGATCGGTCCAGGTTATACACAAGCACATGGCGGGCATGTTCCACATTCAAGATAGGCATGCCGTAAATGGGAGTATCTTCGTGGGTGTTGGCTGCCGGGTTAATGACGTCATTAGCCCCGACTACAACCGCCACATCGACCTCTTTGAACTGATCATTGATCTGATCCATCTCCAGCATCAGTTCGTAGGGAATATCTACCTCAGCCATGAGTACGTTCATGTGTCCAGGCATGCGGCCTGCCACAGGATGCACTGCGATTTCCACACGCACACCTCTGCCCTGCAGATGTTCCACTAGGCGTTTAACCTGGCCTTGGGCCTGAGCTAAGGCCATGCCGTAGCCTGGTACAATCACCACCCGCTGGGCGGCGTTCAAAAGAGCTGCCGGATCTGCCTCTGCTGCCTGGGGTGCTTCCGCCTCGGCACTGCCGGCAGCCACCTCAGCTGTTTCTTCGCCCTTAGCAGCTGCAATTAACTGGACCAGGCTGTCTTTTGCATCGCCCAAGAGCATCTGCACCCTATCCATGCCATAGAGGCTGTTGTCCACCCCGGCATAACCCGGTTTGGTGTCGTAGTTGCAGATGATCACATGCCGCGCCTTGTCAGCCCTGATAATGGGCATGCCGTAAATGGGGGTACCCTCCAGTTCGATTGCTGCCGGGTTCACTACGTCATTGGCGCCAACGATAACGGCCAGATCACAGTCTTCAAGAAAAGAGTTAATGTCATCAAGTTCATAGAGCTGATCATAGGGCACATCAACCTCAGCCAAAAGCACGTTCATATGCCCTGGCATGCGGCCGGCTACAGGGTGAATGCCGTAGCGCACTTCCTTGCCCTGATTCTGCAGGAGCTCCCCAAACTGCTTGACCTGGAGCTGGGCTTGGGCCAGGGCCATGCCATAGCCCGGAATAATGACAACCTTCTTGGCAGAAGCAAGCTTTTTGGTCAGGTCGTCTTTAGGCTCTGCTGCAGCCGGTTCTGGTGCTCCTTCACCCTTCAGAACCGCAATGATCTTGGCAATGCTGTCTTTGGCATCGCCGAGCAGCAGTTCTACTTTGTCCATCTCGTACAAGCTGTTATCTACCCCTGCATAGCCCGGCTTGGTGTCAAAGTTGCACACCAGGACCTGCTTAGCATGATCAGCCCGGATAATGGGCATGCCGTAGATGGGGGTTCCTTCGAGTTCAATTGCTGCCGGGTTCACCACGTCATTGGCGCCAATAATGATGGATACATCAGCATCTGCCAAGAACGCATTAATGTCATCAAGCTCATAGAGCTGATCATAGGGTACATCCACCTCAGCCAAGAGCACGTTCATATGCCCGGGCATACGGCCTGCCACAGGGTGAATGCCAAAGCGGACTTCCTTCCCCTGGCTGGCTAAAAGATCCCCAAGCTGCTTCACCTGGAGCTGAGCCTGGGCCAGGGCCATGCCGTAGCCTGGAATAATGACTACCTTTTTGGCTGAACGGATCGCATCCTCCCAGCTCGGTCCGGCAGGTGCCCTCGGCGTCTCCGCTTTCGGCTCCGGTTTGGGCTCCGGCTTAGAAGTGGACTTCGTTTTCTTTGTTGCGGCAGTGGTCTTGCCGAGGAGAATACTCATCAGGGTTGTATTCATCGCCCGACACATGATCTGGGTTAGAATCAGCCCCGAAGCACCTACGATTGATCCGACCACAACCAGCAAAGCCCCGTTTTCCAGGGCGAAACCAGCAATCGCTCCCGCGACCCCGGAAAAGGAATTCAAGAGGGAAATTGTAATGGGCATATCTGCCCCGCCGACCCGCACTGTGAACACATAGCCGAAATAAAGGGACAGCACTGTAATGATCACAGCATGGAGCATGGGATGGCCCACATTAAATGTCAGACCCAAAGTGGACAGGGCCATCACTGCCAGGCTGGCAAAAAGCTGCGCATTGTGCATAGGCAGATGCACCGGGCGCTGGTTCATCTTGCCATGCAACTTAGCTGCGGCAACTAGACTGCCGCTTAATGTGACGCCGCCGACAATAACGGCTAGACCTGAAGTAAACCAGGTAAAGGGGACCAGTCCAATGTGGGCTGCCATGTAGATGGTCATCAGGGCCACCGTTGCCGATGCTCCGCCCCCAAGGCCGTTCAAAAGAGCCACCATCTGGGGCATCTGAATCATCAAGACCTTGACAGACATCCACACACCAAGGGCTGAACCTACGATCAGGCCTGCCCAAATTACAGGCATAGACAGAACCTTGGCTTCAACCATGGTGACAATGATTGCTCCAGCCATAGAGAGGGCATTTACGAAATTGCCCTTGACAGCTGTCTCAGGTGAGTTTAAAAGACGGATTCCGTAGATGACTCCGGCAATGAATATGATCTGCAAAATCCATGATAGTGTTGACATCTACGACTTCCCCTTTCGTCCGCTTTTGAACATCCTGAGCATGCGATTGGTAACCAAGAAGCCTCCCACCACGTTAATCATAGCCAGAACAATGGCTATAAATCCCGCGACTTGGCTTCCGGTTGCAACAGCCAGGCCTGTGGTTGTCAAGGCGCCAACAATTGTAATGCCGGAAAGGGCGTTCATGCCCGACATCAGAGGGGTATGGAGCAGGCTGGGCACATCACTGATCAGCTTGTAGCCCAGAATTGCAGCTCCCACAAAGGCCAGGACTAAAACAAAATACGTCATTAAATCTCTCCTCTTACACGCATTGATTCTAGGGCACCTTCGTGCACAACTTCACCATCTTTTGTGGTGAGGGTGTCCTTGACAATGACATCATCAAGATTAAGCGTAATTTTGCCGTCTGCGACGATATTATTGACGAAGTTCAAAACGTTTTTCGAGAACATGTCTGTAGAGCTGGTGGGCATGGAGCCGGGAATGTTCTTGGTTCCGTCCACAATGACGCCGTAATGTTCCTTGATTTCTCCCCCTTCGCTCAGTGCGCAGTTGCCGCCCTGGTCAATGGCAATGTCTACGATCACAGACCCTGGCCGCATGGATTTGACCATCTCTTCGGTGATCAAAATCGGAGCCTCTTTGCCGGGCACCAAAGCCGAGGTAATCAGGATATCAGATTTGGCTACATTATCCTGCAAAGCTGCCCTTTCTTTCTCCAGCCATTCCTGATTCAGGTGTTTGGCATAGCCGCCTTCACCAATGGCGAGTTCATCGGGGATGCCTAGGTCAATGATACGAGCACCGAGACTCTGGGCCTGTTCACGGGCATCTGGGCGAATATCCGCCGCATAAACCACAGCACCCATCCTCTTGGCTGTGGCAATCGCCTGCAGTCCGGCTACACCGGCACCAATAACGGTGACTTGGCCAGGCTGGATCATGCCCACCGCCGTACCCATGAGGGGCAGGAACTTGGGTATCCGGTTAGCAGCCATCAGCAGACCCTTGTAACCGGCTACAGTACTCATTGAAGTTAAGGCGTCCATGCTTTGGGCACGGGAAATGCGGGGTATGGAATCCAGCGTCAAGGAGGTTACTCCCTTCTTGGCCAGATCCTGAATCATCTTGTGGTTCACAGGGGATGCCGGATGCAAGAAAGTGATCAAGACTTGACCTTCCCTCATCAGATCAACTTCATGCACGCCGAGTTCGTCATTAAACTGCGGTTCTTTTACCTTCAGGATCAGGTCGGAGCCGGCAAAAACCTCTTTTACACTGCAGAGAACGGCACCTGCTTCTTGGTAGGCCTCGTCACTAAAAAAGGCACCCAAGCCCGCACCTTTTTCAACTAAAACTTTAGCTCCACCTTTCACAAACTGTCCAACCGTTTCAGGTGTCGCGGAGACTCTGCGTTCACCGGCGAGAATCTCCTTAGGTACTCCGATAGTCAAACCAGCGTACTTCATCAACAATCCTCCATCCTTAGTTTTATACAGTTACTATTCGCATACAATTACGAAATCCCTTTCTTGTTTATTGGGAAATTAACACTTTGTGAACAAGAAAGTAGGAAAAAAGAGAACCCAGTGGGTCTTTCCGTAAAAGACCCCTGGGTTCTTGCATCTTTCATCTGTTCTCTAAACCAATCTCCGAATCAATTCATCAGAATCTCCGGAAAAATAATCTACTAACGGAATCTCTAAAAGTGTGTAACTGCCTGGCTTTTGCTTCATGCTCGCCCTGGCAGAAGCCACCATAATCTGGGCGGTGAGGGCCGGATTATTAATCCGCATTTCCCATTTGAAGCTCTGGTTTCCCGTCAGTCCCGAGGTGCCCCTGCGCTCAAGCAAAACCCCATGACCAACGTCTTTCAGCTTTGCCACAGACTCAACCTGGTAGACATGGGTTTCATCGTGCTGAAAATAGGGATCTGCCTTGATCAAAGCCTGAATATTGGCGAAATCGGCTCCCGGCTCCGGCTCCACATAAACCAGGCGGCGATGGACGCCTGCCCCAGCCGGCATCGTCATAGACAGGGCATCTTTCACCCCTGGCAGCGCCTTCACAGCAACCGAATGGCCCATGCTCATGCCCGGTCCGAAGTTGGTGAAGGTAAGCCCCTGGGGGGCCATGATCTCCAGCAAGGCACGGATGATCGAATCACTGCCCGGATCCCAGCCCGCGGCCAGAACAGAGACTGCTCCCTGTGCCTTGGCTTTTTCTCCAATCTCCCGGCGGTAGGCAAGCAAAGGATCGCCGTGAAGATCGAAACTGTCTACTGTATTGATGCCTAAGGCGACATATTCTTCCGCCATGGCCGGCACACTTCGGGTCGGTACGGCAAGTATGGCCACATCAACATGGCCTAGATCGCCAACCTCCCTGACCACTGGAACTTGTGCCAGTTCTGGCAGGGACTCAGCTGCACTTCTGCGCACAACGCCCGCAAGCTCCAGATCGGGAGCCGCCTGTACAGCCTGAACTGCATACCTGCCGATATTTCCATAGCCTACAACGGCAACTCTAATCATAGTTTCCACCCCGCTGTGACCTTTAGGCCCCTGCCTCCAGGTCACTCTCTAATGTTTCACGAATAATGGCTTCCATCTGGGGCAGCAAAGCCTCCATATCCGCCACCAGCTTGAACTGGGTGCGGGCACGCTGGAGATTGTGCTCTGGACGGTCGGTGCGGAAATAAACATCACCTTCGATATAATCAGTTAGAAAACGGATTCCTGTCTCCAAAGTTATCAGCTTTACCGAAAAGGCCAAATGGTCGATTTCGGCGGCCGTGAGAAAACCTTTAGCCATGCTCAGATAACCCCGGGTAAACTGGGTGAAAAGCTCTAAATCCAGCGAGACTAAGTCTAAATTGGGCTCATCCTCTTCGGCTGTGCTGGCCCCAAAGCGGATGGCGTCGCCAAAGTCATAGAGGGCCGACCCTGGCATAACAGTGTCCAAATCCAGCACACAAATGCCCTCGCCTGTTTCGTTGTCGATCATTATATTGTTCAGCTTGGTATCATTATGGGTTACCCGCAAAGGAATTTCTCCTGCGGCAATTAAGTCCACAATAATGCCGGTATCAGCTTCACGCCCTAGTACAAAGGCAATTTCCTCTTTAACTTCCGCCGCTCGCCCCTTGGGATCAGCCTCGATCACCCGCAGCAGATCCTCAAAACGCTTGCGGGTGTCATGGAACCTGGCAATCGTCTCATGGAGTGAGTCGGCGGGAAAATCGCTGAGCAGGAGCTGAAACTCGCCGAAGGTTCGACCGGCATGGTAAAAGTGGACAGGATCTTCCACCTTTTGATAGGTGCGGGCTCCCTCAATATAATTGTAGGCCCGCCAGTATTCCCCTTGGGAGCTGCGGTAACAGGGTTTTCCGTCACGGGTTAAAATCACCCGCATCACTTCCCGGTCGGGATCGCCCTTTCGCTCAATCACTTTCTGACGGATATGGCTTGTGACCGCCTCAATATTTTCCATTACCCCCTGGGGATCGCGGAAGACATGACTGTTAATGCGCTGCAGGACATACCGGAACTTTCTCTCCTGATCCTTGAACTCAAGGAAGTAAGTATCATTAATATGGCCGTCAGTGCAAACTTCAGCCCCGGCATATTCCCCTGCAAAGTCAAACTGGGCAATAATCTCAGATAAATGTTCCATCTTTACCTCCCCAAACTTGCTGCTGCTTCGTCCGCCAAGTGCCTGGGAGGCCCAACCTTTTCGTCCTCGGCATTGGTCACTACTACAAAGTCAGGCAAAAAGCTCTGGATAAAACTGGCTGTAGTATACTGATCCGTTGGCAGGATCAAACGGGGATTCTCATCAAAGGCCGTAATCGTCTTCTGCAGCAGTTCTGTATCTAAACATGATGGTTTCGCCACGAATATCCGCTCGTGGGTGGTGGCATTGACATTCTCTTCGTCAGTAAGCAGCTCTTCATAGAGTTTCTCACCTGGACGCATACCCGTGATCTTAATGTCAATATCGACATAGGGCTGGAGCCCGGAGAGGCGGATTAGTGTAGTGGCCAAATCCATAATCGACACCGGCTCGCCCATATCCAAGACGAATATCTCTCCCTTGCTGGCCAGTGCGCCGGCCTGCAGAATCAGCTGTACCGCCTCGGGAATGGTCATAAAATAACGAATCATCTTTTCATGGGTTACGGTAACCGGCCCGCCGGCCAGGATCTGCTTGCGGAAGAGGGGAATCACGCTTCCTCTGCTTCCCAAGACATTACCAAAACGCACTGCCACANAGGTTGTGGAGCTGATCGTATCCAGATGCTGAATAATCATTTCGGCTATNCGCTTAGAGGCACCCATCACACTGGTGGGATTGACCGCCTTGTCGGTGGAAACCAAAACAAAGCGTTTTGCCCCGTGGCGATGGGCAGCTGCGGCCACCTGGTATGTACCAAAGACATTGTTCTTGATGGACTCCTCAGGGTTTTGCTCCATAAGGGGCACATGCTTGTGGGCTGCAGCATGGAAGACCACATCCGGCTTATACTCCGCGAAAATCGTCTCGATCGATCTCCGGTCGCGAATGTCCTTAACCAAGGGAACAATCTCCACCTTGCTCTTGGCCTTCAGTTCCATTTCGATATCATACATATTGTTCTCGCAGTTATCCAAAAGCAGAAGCTTTTTAGGTTTGAGGGAGACAATCTGCCTGCATAGCTCAGAGCCAATGGAACCGCCGGCGCCAGTCACCAAAACCACATGATCAGCCAGGTAAGCGCTCATGCCTACAATATCTACCTTGACCGGATCCCGGCCCAGCAAGTCCTCAATCTGCACCTCGCGAATCTTGTTCACTGTCACATTGCCCTCAATCAGATCAAAGACACCGGGCAGGATCTTGACAGTCTTGCCCGTTTCCTGGGCGACGGCCACGATCTCCCGAATCACTTTGCGAGGGACTGAAGGCATGGAGATAATGATTTCATCAACCCCATACTGGTTCACAACAGCCGGTATCTGTTCCTTCGTGCCGAGGACGGGAAAGCCCAAAATCCTCTGATTCTGCTTTTTCTGGTCATCGTCCACAAAGCCCACCAGCCGAACTTCACCTTTGTAATGATTGCGCAGTTCCCTGGCGACTAAGACTCCCCCATCCCCTGCGCCAATAATCAGCACATTTTTCAAGGTCGTATTGGGCTGTACAGTGGGGAGCACATTAATGAACGGAGCAACCATCCTCCACAGAAAGCGGCTGCCCCCTAAGAGACCAATGTTTAAAAACCAGTCCAAAACCACAATGCTCCTGGCCGGTAAGGAACCGAACCAAAAGAGGCACAAAGTCACAGAAAAAACCGACCCTACTGAGACCGCACCCACAATGGCCAGAACTTCGTCAATTGAAGCATAGCGCCAGGCACGCCTGTAAATCCCGAAAAAGTGGTTGCTCAATAAGCGAATTACAGTATAAGGCAAAAAGGTGGCAAGATAAAACTGCCACTGCTCCAGTGGGATCGTTTCAAAGCGAATCAAAAGCGATCCAAGAAAGGCCAGATTGGCAAAGACAATATCTAAAAGAACTAAAAAACTTATGCGCTTCAAGCGACCCATACCCATCCCCTACCATTTCAACTTGTCCCATTTAAATTCGTGATAAAGACAGGAAATCCTGTCACAATCTGCCTAACTCTCCAAGGCTGGCAGAACCTTGGCAGGATCTTGCCAGATAACCTGTCCAAACTGCTCGTCGCCAAGAAGCTGCCTGTGCTGTTCCTTGGCCTCCTCCCTGCAGCCTGGGCAGGGCTGCCAGGGCAGCATGACCACTGCAGTCACTTGGCGAACCCTGTTTGAGTGTGTGAAAATCACGCGCCAGCCGGGACAGTCCTGGCAGAGCCTGATATGCTCCTGCTGGTTTTCGTAAATGTTGTCCGTATCATAGTAAATCTGGCGCCTGCGCTCGAAAAAGTCAGCCTCGCCAAAGATTTCCCCCAGATCAGCCTCGAGGCGGCGGCCCCAAAGTTCAATTATTTCATCGCAAATGGCGGCTACCTGATTGGTAATCGTCTTGGGCTGGGGCTCCAGGCGCGCCTGCGGTTCCTGAACCTTGGAATAGTCCAGACCGGCCAGGGCCAAAAGCAGACCGACATTGATATAGGGCAGGGCGCTTTCAATGGAGTAGCCCCCCTCTAAAACTACTATGTCAGGCTTGAGCATCTCTGTGAGCTGGGCATAGCCCTGGGCGGAAAAGCCCATGTTGGTGATGGGGTCGGAGAAATGATTGTCCTGCCCCGCCGCGTTGATGATATAGTCAGGCTGCCAGTCGCGTAAAATCGGCAGTACCACACGCTCCATGGCTGTCAGCATGCCCTCGTCTCCAGTTCCTGGAGGCAGGGGAATATTGACGGTTTGACCATAGGCGCCAGGTCCTCCCCTTTCGGTAATAAACCCTGTACCCGGGTAAAGGGTGCGGCCGTCCTGATGGAGGGAGATGTGGAGAACCCCCGGATCGTTGTAAAAAATATCTTGGGTGCCGTCGCCATGGTGGGCGTCGGTATCCACAATTGCCACTTTCAATTCAGGGCCGAGGCGGCTCCTGAGATGATCCACCATGATCGCCTCATTGTTCAAAAGGCAAAAGCCCCTGGATCCGTGCACAATGCGATTGGCGTGATGCCCGGGCGGTCTGAGCAGGGCAAAGGCCCGCTGTGCACGGCCGTCCAGCACCAGATCAGACGCTGCAATAGTGCCGCCCGCTGCGATCCGGTGGGATTCGGTTACAGTCTGCTCCAAGCTTGGCAGTACCACATGGGTGCGGAGGATCTCATAATCCTCAGCCAGCCTGGGCCGGTACTCACGGATGGAGGGATGATCGAAGAGACCTTCCTCCTGAATCTGATCCCTGGTATACAAAAGACGCTCCTGCCTTTCGGGATGATCTGGACTGATGGCCCAGTCAAAGGCGGGAAAAAAGACCAATCCTACCTCCGTCACCCATCTTCCCCCCTCACTCTGCAAACTTCCGGTCTCAGCTGGGTTCGCACCATGTGGGTCTGCCCCACTGTTCGAAAGCCCCTCACCATCTGAAAACTTTCCTCTTCCACTATGTAAACTTCGCCGGAAGCATCATAGCCAAGGCTCTCTGCATACTCCCTGGTCTTTTCTTCCGCCAAGCTGCGTGCTTTGCCAAGGTCAAAGAAAAGGGGACGATGCAGATCGCCCTGGTAGCCCATTTCTGGAATCGTAACTTTGCCAAGCTGGGTATCGGCCTGCAATGTTACCCCTACAGTGGCCCTGGCCGCTGCCGCACCAATGGCATTGGCACCGGATGCAAAGGGCAGTACTTCCCAGGGCAGGCCCATGCTCTTGGCCAGGGCTGGAATAAAGACAGGGGCAGGTGCCCCTAGACCGACCACGGCTGCAGGCCTCAGCCGGGGCGGATCCAGCACTTCACGGATCGTATAGAGCGGCATGCTTTCCAGTTCTGTATAAAAATCCTCTACCAGCCGGCGCAGCTGGTTAACAAAAGCCTGGAAGACCTCACTGGCCAGTTTTTCGCCGGAAAGTCCCAGGCTTTCTCCCCAGTCTCGCCAGGCTTGCCTGGCTGCCTCCTGGGAGCCAACGCTGGCTAAGCCTAAGGCAGCTGCGGCATCAGTAGGAGTCAGATGTTCTCCGCCTAAACAGACTGGTGTGCCGGCACGTTCTGGACCAATCACGATCCCGGTCCCTGCCTCGTACCTGATGCGGCTGTCGCCGCCTAAACCTGTGGAGCGGGCCAAAACAGCTGGAACTAGAGTCTTATACCCGGAAATGGTGGCACCGTCCCTTTCAAAGAGTACCTCCCCATCCACCACCGCCGCCAGGTCGGTTGTGGTTCCCCCAATATCTACAATCAAAAAATTTGCCTCTGCACACTGGGCCAGGGCCTTAACGCCCATGATGCTGGCGGCCGGCCCCGACAAAATAGACTCGATGGGGCGTTCCGCTGAGTCTTCTAGGGTCATGGTTCCTCCATCAGCCTTGAGAATTAATATTTCTCCGATGGCAGATCCCTGGACTTTCTGCCAGACGCGGAGAAACTCCAGCTGCTGCCGGGCGATGCTGGAGTTTAGATAGGCTGTGACTATGCGCCTAGGAAAGTTGGCCCGGCCTGAAAGCCGGTGGCCCAGGGTGATGATCCCCTTGTGCCACTTGGCAATTTCCTCCTTGAGGCTTTGCTCGTGGGCGGGATTGCGCTGGGAGAATTTGCCTACTATGGCCAGTGCCTCACCGCTTTCACCCAAAACATTCCGGAGCCGACTGACCTGCTCCAACTGGAGGGGACTGATTTCCCTCCCCCGGTGGTCGATATAGCCGTCAAGTTCCACTAGAGTAAAGGGAAAGTCGAGGGACTTCAGGTTCACCCCGGGGCCGGGAACAGTCACAACTTGCGTTGGCGACCCCCGTCCCTCCACAATAGCATTCGTGGACAGGGTTGTGGAAAGGTGCAGTTTTACCGGCTTAGCTTCTTTGTAATGCTCCAACACTTTATGGAGGGCCAGGGTTGTACTGCCAAGCAGATCACTTGGGTCCGTTGGAACTTTAATTAACGCTTCCACTTCTGCGCCCCGCAAAAGTACAGCATCAGTGTTTGTTCCGCCCACATCTATGCCAACCATAAACGCTGCCAACACCACTTCCCCCTTCCCTGTTAAAGCGTCGGACGAGGTCCAACCATGTTTCGCAAACTTGACGACACGGCATAGGTTTCCCCATCATGTACATAGAGACTGACTCGCTTGATCAGGCCAATATTCTTGGCATAGTACTCGTAGGTAACAAAATCATCTGCGTCAATGCTCCGGATTTTCACCGTAACCACCTCGAAAAACGTGCCAAGGGGTACCTTAACGATTTCATCCGTTGCCAGGATCTCCCGGTGATACATTTCATCACTCCAGGCGTGGCCCGGAACCAGCGGAGCCTGCAGCCAAATGAGGTTTCTCGCCGACCCGTAGTCCCTCTGCTCGCGGTAGTCAGCATCAAAGAGGCTCTGCTCCTCATAGAACTCCTCCTCTGCCCAGATCACCCTTACTTCGTCTGGGCCGCATTCGACAACCCGAGCCAGATTGGTGCCGCTCATGTCTTCAATCTGAAGAAGTCCTGAGTCCGCAAAGGTAATCTTGCGGGTGAAGGAAGCGTACTCCATGCCTTCCCCGGCGAAATAATAAGTCATCCCCTCCAGGGGAGGAAAGTAGATACGCAAGTCGCCTGCAGCGGGCAGGAGTTGAACAGTGTTTGCACCCTCCAACTCAGGCTCTTCCCGCGGTTCCATCCAGACAATCACCAGAGCAGCCACTAAGAACATGACGATCAGCGAAAATGTTAGCCGCCAACCCTTTGATTTCATTTAGCAACCCTCACTTTATCTTAATGTTTTTCCATTTGCCGGAATTATAACGCAAGAGCACCAAACCGCTGCGGAGCACCTGATCGGTGACTAAGGCCACCCAGGCACCGTCCAGACCCCAGTGGAACTGGTTGATCAGGATCAAGGCCAGAATAGGCCGGACCAGCATCACGGTGAGGAAAGTAATCACCATAGTAGCTCTTGTATCCCCTGCTCCCCGCAAAGCTCCAGCTAAAATAAACTGAGAAGACTGGAAGGGCTGGACTAACGCCACCAGTTTCAAAATCCTTGCTCCCTGGGCAATAATCTCCGGCTCGTTTGTATAGAGGCTCACAATCTGCCGCCCAAAGAAAAAGAAGATGGCTGCCAGAATCAGGGACGTGATCATACCTATCCTTCTGGTATGGTTGCTGTAGCTTTGGGCCATATCGGGCCGTTTTTTCCCCAGGCTCTGCCCAACCAGGGAAGTGGCGGAAACCGCAAACGCTTGTCCGGTCATAAAAGACAGTGCTTGGATATTCATGCCGATTTGATGAGTGGCATAGACCGCCGTTCCCAAAGAGGCCACCGTCCTGGCATAGACGATCACGCCTGCCCTCATTGCCAGCTGCTCCAGCATGGACGGGATACCGATGTGAATGATGTTGCGCATATGATTCCACTGAATCCGAAAACGCTCTTTGAACTGCAAATGCAGATAGTGATCGCCTTTTAGTACTACCGATAAAGCCATAACAAAAGCTGCCAGCTGACCAATAATCGTAGCCAGTGATGCGCCTGCCACTTCCAGACGGGGAAAGCCAAAGTGGCCGTTAATCAGCACATAGTTGCCGACCACGTTTACCAGATTTGCCGCCAGATTATAGATCATCGCGACCCGGGTGTGTCCCACCCCGCGCAAGGTGGCTGTGAATGTAGATGTCAGGGCCAGGGGAACCAAGCCCACCATTTGGATCTTGAGATAGACTGTTCCGCCGGCCAAAGTCTCCGGATCCGAAGCGCCCATGAAACGCACCATATCTTCGGAGAAAATATAGCCCACAATTGATGAGACCAGCGACAATGTAAAGGTTAAAAACAGGGCCTGACGCAAGATCTCATTGGCCTTTTTCGGCTCTCCGGCCCCGCGGTAGCGGGCCACCAGGGCAGTGGCTCCGACGTTCATGGCGATGAACATCGTCATCAGGAGAAACTTGGGCTGAGTGGTCAACCCTACCGCAGTAATGGCCCAGGCCCCCAAGCCCCCCACCATCATTAGGTCTACCATCGAGGTGAGCTGAGTTAATGTCAGCTCCAGTAAAGAAGGCCAGGCCAGGCGGATAATGTCCGAATAAAGCAGGGAGGAAGTGATTCCCTCCGGCAGTTTTCGGCTGACACGTCCTTCCCCCGTATCCTCTGTACCGGTTTCTACTAAATCTAATGCTAAACGACGGTGAGCTTTCTCACCCGTTTCCATTTGATCCTGTTGTACTTTTGACATTTTATCTTTCCTTTATCCATATAATCTGCCTGTCTACACCCTCCCAAATCCTTGCAGTTCAGGCTGTTGTGTGGAAAACTGCGGGCAGGACGGGCCCAATTTTTTTAATGTGCCCTCTGCCCCTGCCTTATATTAATTCCCCAAAAGGATGCCCAATCCTCCATGCCCTTGCATACTCACCCCTTACGCGGGAAGAATAAGCTTGGGAGTGATGACCAGATGAGACGTCGACGAGGTATCATGTCGGAGCGGCTCAAATATGAGCTCGCCGATGAACTCGGCTTTTCGCACAAAGTGAAGGACGGGGATTGGGGCAACATCACAACCCGCGAGGCTGGATCTCTAGTCAGGGCTGCCATCGAACGCGCTGAAAAGCAGATGGGCCCTAGGGGATCTGGACCTGGCTAAAAAAGTGCACCCCAGATTCTGGGGTGCGCTTCTTTATCGCGAGGAAGTATTGATATAAACGCCGCTGCGAGGTCCAATCCAGCGATGCTGCACACGTAAAGTGATTTTGCCCTGGGGCACTCCTGAGATGAAAAAGTAACCGTCTCGACCGGTACGTACGGTCTTTCCGGTTCCAACAATCGTCACATCGGCGTTTCTCAGGGGCCTGAAATTGGGATCATGATTGGGTACTACGGTGTAGCGAATGTAATCGTCATAGGGGTCGTAAGACAGGTAACCCCACACCTCAGCTCGGTACCGGGGTGACGGTTCCACTACAACCGGCACATTCAAGTTAAGCAAAACCCTTCCCTGACAGCCAGACAAGAAAACTGCTATCATCAGCAATGCTGCTAAAGACAGCATCTTCTTCATAAAAAATCCCTCCAGTTCCAACCCTTGNTCCATTCTATCAGACTATTCGGGAGGAAGTGCCAGTTTCTTACTGTCAGCGGGCTTTTTTTCTTTAAACTACAGGGCCGATTGTGTGGCTTTCATTAATGATTTTTACCGGAAGTGTAATTTGTACTGTTTCTGCATTGTCTTCAATCTGGCCTAGCAGGATGCGGGCAACTTCCTGGCCGAGACGGTAGACAGGCTGCTGTACAGTAGTTAAAGGCGGAGTCAAGTATTGACCCACCTCAATTCCGTCAAATCCCATAACAGACACTTGGCCCGGCACCTCATGGCCGGCCTCGGTCAGGGCCTGCAGGGCCCCGATGGCCATTAGATCATTGCAGGCGAAAATCGCGGTCACTTCACCCTTTTCGATCAGAGAAAGATGCTGGCGAACCGCGTGGTAACCTCCCTGGCGGGTAAAATCACCGGGCCAGATCAAATCTTCCCGGGGAGCAAGCCCCAGGGCAGCAAGCCCGTCATAGTAGCCGGCCAGGCGTTTTTCAGTAGAGACCAGACCTGGCTCGCCCGTGATCGTGGCAATCCGCCTATGACCCAAAGAGCTTAGGGTCAGCACAGCCTCAAAGGATCCGCCCCGATTATCCCCGTCCACCCAGGATACCCCNTCGTCCACCGTACTGCCTAGAAAGGCAAAGGGCACATCGGTTTGGCGCAGAAGCTTNATCCGGTCGTCTTCGATCAAGGGTTCGGTGAGGATGATTCCGTCCACCCTGCTGTGGGCGACCAGCTGCTTGATCATCGCGGTCACGTTTTCCCTCTGGGCCTGGGGAATCAACANGCTGTACCCGTTGGCAAATAAAGTTTCACTCACACCCTGCAAATACTCGAGAAAAAACGGATCCGCAATCGTCCGGGGGGCTTTGGGGAACATCAGCCCAATTGTCTTGGTGCACCTTCTGGCCAAGTTGCTGGCCACCAGGTGCGGCTGGTAATTGTAGCGTTTGGCCATGTCCAAAATTAACGCTTTGGTCTCCGGCTTTACTCTGGGATCATCTGCCAAGGCCCTGGAAACCGTGGCTTTAGAAAAACCGCACTTTTTCGCCAACTCGGCCATGGTGATTTTGTTCAGCAATTGACCCTACCTCTTTCTCCCGTCAAGATAGCGGTTCTTGCGCAGAGCAAGCACAATGGCGGGAACCAGGATGATCTGCAGAATAATGCCTGGCAAAGCGTTCACCAAGGCGCCTGCCACAAAGACCTGCCAGGTAAAGGGATTCCCGGCCAGTCCGTACAGGATAAAACTGACCATGCCCCACACCACTCGGCCTCCGGCCATGCCCAGAATCAGGCTGACGTAGACAAAGGCGTTGTGGCGCGGCAGATGGCGGTAGAACCAGGCGGTCAGAAGACCATAAGCACCCAGCTCAAAGGCCATGGCCACCGCCGTGGGAAAGAGCGGAGGCATCCCCAAGAGGAAACTGCGCAGGAGAGGCAGAATAAATCCAACTAAGGCAGCCACCGGGCTCCCCAGCACAAAGCCGCCTAACAGGACAGGCAGATGCATGGGGAGGAGCCTTTGCCCCAGGCCTGGAATTTGAGCAGTGAGAAATGGCAGCACTAAGCCTGCCGCGATCAGTAAGCCTGCAAGCGTAATTTGTTTCACCGAAAGTTTGCGCATAGAAATCTCCACCGTTCATATAAATTTAGCTAAGGCACAGACTACACAAGAGGTGATGGCTATGAAACGAGAACCCGCAAAGGACGAACTGCGGCAAAGGCTCACTCCCGAGCAATTTCATGTCACTCAGGAAAACGGAACCGAGCCTCCCTTTCAAAATGCCTACTGGGATAATACCAAACCAGGCATCTACGTAGATATAGTTTCGGGAGAGCCGCTGTTCTCCTCGGAGGATCAGTATGATGCCGGCTGCGGCTGGCCAAGTTTCACCAAACCTATCTCCCAGGCGGCGGTCGGCTTCGCCAAGGATACTTCCCACGGCATGATCCGCACTGAAGTGCGGAGCACAGATGCAGATTCACATCTTGGCCATGTCTTTACCGACGGACCGCCGGATGCGGGCGGTCTGCGCTACTGCATCAACAGCGCCGCCCTGCGCTTTATTCCCAAGGAAGATTTGGAGAAAGAGGGCTACGGCCATTTGCTCAGTCTATTCCAGGATTGACTGAATCATCTGGGCCACACCATCATCATCGTTGGCGGCGGTCACAAGATCGGCCGCCTCTTTTACGATCTCGGGAGCGTTTTCCATCGCCACGCCCAGACCCGCCCACTTCAGCATGGCCAAGTCGTTGATCCCGTCACCAATAGCCACCACTTCACTGGGCTTGATGCCAAGGGGCCCGACCACCTCCGCGAGGCCGGCCGCCTTGGTTACACCCTTGCGATTGATCTCAACATTGTTTGCTGCTGAGGAAGATACTTCAAACTTGTTCCAACTGGTTACAAGTTCCCGGATTTCAGAAATAATGCTTAAATCCGGATCATACATGCCAATTTTAAGACACTCCCCGACAACGCTTCCGTCTTCGCCGCAGCTGCCGTTCGTCCAGTAATGCACCGCATACTCCCGGGCCAGGGCCAACAGTTTCGGCACCTCGCCGCAAGGCAGGGCATATCTAGACAGAAGCCTGTTGTGATTTTCCCAGACTTCGGCACCATTGGAAATAATCATGGGCGCTTCAGATGAAACGGTATCCCAATAGGGCTCAGACGATGAACGGCTCCGCCCTGTTGCAAAGGAAACAATCAGTCCTGATTGTTCCGCTTTTCTGATCCAATGGAGGTTTTGGCTGGAAATTTCCTTGCGGCTGTTTAATAAAGTCCCATCTAAATCTAAGGCGATGAGTTTATACTTGCTCATATATTCCCTCCACTTGTCTCTTGCTTCTAGAGTTCTTCACCGTTCCACCATACCCTTCCCCCATTATTAGGTCAACTGCAGCAGGAAAACCAGGCCGCTTGTGGAAAGAGACAGGAACATGGAAGGAGATGATACAATGGCCTTTACTCTAACACTCGGCAGTAAAGCCCCTGACTTCAGATTGCTGGCCACAGACGGCAAGCACTATAGTCTCAGCGATTTCACCAGTGACTATCTTGTTGTCTTTTTCACCTGCAACCACTGCCCCTATGTTAAGAACTCCGATGAAATCACCCGCCAAACGGCGGAAAAGTTCCAAAAACGGGGTGTTGACTTTGTCGCCATCAACTCCAACAGTCCCAATACCTATGAAGAAGACTCCTATGACAATATGGTGAAGCGCATGGATGAGCATCGCTTCCCCTGGACTTACCTGGTTGATTCCACCCAGGATACAGCCAAAGCCTATGGTGCTCTGCGGACTCCTCACTTTTTCGTATTTGACCAGGAACGCAAATTGGTCTACACCGGCCGTGCGGTGGATAACCCCCGTGAACCCGAGTTAATCACATCCTATGACTTGGAAAATGCTTTAGAGGAGCTGCTAACCGGCAAGGAAGTCACAACTCCCCTGACCAATCCCATCGGCTGCAATGTCAAATGGGACGGCAAAGACCCACACTGGATGCCGGTGGAGGCCTGTGATCTAGTCTAATGATCAGCCAGAGACGCTGGTGCGCTGAGCGCCCCGGCGTCTTTTTTATGCCAAATAATCGGAAAGCAGGTCGAGGATATCCTTGGCTGTTGGGGGACATCCCGGCACATGGGCAGTAAAGCCTCTGGCACAGCTGCCGATACCTACTTGCTCTCCTCCCTTGCCCCTAAACCCCTGCCCAATCACAATGGGTACCGGAACCAGGCCAAAAAGTCCCTTTTCCTCCAGGCGGGCTAAGGCATGGAGCAGGCTGCCGTAACAGGCCGAACAGGCTTGGTCTTCCTGGATAACGCGGGCAAGGTTTTCCACCTGTCTAGTCGGTTTGATTCTGGATACTGTGTGTTGGGTGTTGAGCACCACCGCCTCACTGGAGTCTCGGCAGATCCTGCCTACACCAAGTTTTTCGGCCAGACCAATATAGGGTATCTCTTCAGGCTGATAACCTAAGAGAAGGGCCACATAAGAATCTACCAACACCGGGTCTGTTCCAACTATAACCCGGTCCATCTGAACCGGATTGCCGCCTTCTTCAAAGTCCAGATCACCGAAGAGGCCGTCTACTACCACCAAGTGGGTTTTTATCGCCTTGTTCAAGTAGGCGATAGGTTTATGGAGGCCCAGGGTGTGGAATCTGCGCTTTTCCCGGTTCGGGATGCAGCCTTTGAGATTTTTCAGAGCACAGGTAATCTTGGTCTGGCAGTGGCCTTTAAGTACTGGGAAATTGATCAAATAGTCGACGCGGTTCAGCTCATCGCATACTTCAAGCTCCAATTCTTCCACCTTACGGACATGGGCCGTATCCTGCTGCAAGTCCACCAACTCAACATCGTACTTTTTGGCCAGCTCAGCATAGCCGCACACCCTAAAGGCCCTTTCTGTACTGTCGCCAACCCAGGAGCCCTCCAGGATAGCCAAATTGTAAAATCCTGCCTCCTGCAGGTATTGTATAACACCTTCCACGAGTCTGGGATCGGTAGTGGCTCCCTCATGTGCGGGCCGGGCCACAACCAGATTCGGTTTGAGCCCAATCCGGGCTCCGGCAGGAATCATGCCCTTGAGTTCCATTTCACTTAAGAGCTCTCTAATCATAGCTATCGGATCTTGACCATAACTGACATAAATTTGCTCAATGCTGCCCAAGCATGTCACCCTCTCCGCCTTCGTTTTTGGGACAACTTCCCTCTATAATAGCATAAAATGTCACACCTATGGAGGATAAAAGGTCCGGGCCTTGAACTCTCTAGGCAATAGTGATCCTAGGGGGACTGGGTATGGACGCTGAAACGATGTTTTTGAGCATGGAGGACGGGGCCGATGTCTTTGTCCGCACTTGGCCGGCGGTACAGCATCCCCGGGGGGTGCTGCAAATTGCCCATGGCATGGCCGAGCACAGCGCCCGCTATGCAGCTTTCGCTAAGCTCTGCAATGAGCACGGCTTTATTGTGGTGGCNAACGACCACCGGGGACATGGACAGACGGGCGAAAAGTCCGGGCTGATGGGCTATTTAGCGGAAAAGGACGGNTTTGAACGGNTGGTCGATGACCTAAAGGCGATTCATGCGTGGTCAGAAAAAAAGTATCCTGGCCTGCCTCAGTTCCTATTCGGACACAGCATGGGTTCTTTTCTGGCCAGGCGTTACCTGCAAAAATACGGTNACAGCATAGATGGGGCCATCTTGATGGGATCAGGGGGAGATCCTGGTCTTGCTTTGCAAGTCGGCAAACTTATCGCCCGGCTGCAAATCGCCCGCAATGCCAAAAAACCCAGCGCCCTGCTGGATAAGATAGCCTTCGGCACTTACAATCGGGGCATTAAAGAGGCCAAGACTAAGTTTGACTGGCTCTCCAGAGATGACAGGGNGGTCCAGAAATATATTGCCGATCCTTACTGCGGAATAGTTTGCAGTGCAGGCTTCTTCTTCGATCTGTTCAGCGGCCTGGAAGCCATCCACGATCCGGCCCTTATTCACCAGATTCCCAAGGACATCCCGATTCTAGCGGTGAGCGGCGACGCTGACCCAGTAGGCGGCTACGGACGTGGGGTTGCCGAGTTTGTGGGGCAGCTTAAGAAATACGGCGTGACTAATATTGAGATGAAGCTCTATCCAGGGGCCCGGCATGAGCTCCTCCACGAGCTAAATAAAGAAGAAGTGATGGCNGACCTGCTTAACTGGCTAAAAGCAAGGACTGACCGCTAAGCAGCCGGTCCGTTCAGCCTTTCCCACTCCTTCGCCTTAAAGCCCACTAAAAGAACACTCGGACTGACCAGGATTGGTCGTTTGATGAGCATACCGTCTGCGGCCAGCATTTGGATTTGTTCTGCCTCTGACAGTGCACTGAGGCGATCTTTTAGTCCCAGTTCCCTATAGCTCCTGCCGCTGGTATTAAAAAAGGCCTTGAGGGAATAGTCACCGCGCCCCACCCATTCTGTCAGTTCTTCAACTGTAGGCGTTTGCTCTGTGATTTCCCGATAGTTGTAGGCGATCCCCTTTTCATCCAAGTAATCCTTGGCTTTCCTGCAGGTGCTGCACCTGGCATAGCAAAAGAACGTGAACTCCATGTTTTTCCTCCTAAAAAAGTGGCGAGCAAGCCTTGGGCTGCCCACCACTTACTTTTTTGTTTATGATCAGCCCAAATAACTAGGCCAGCATTCTGTCAAACTGCTGCTCAAGGAATTTGGGATCCATGTACTTCTTGCCGCCCACTACATCCTTGAGAGGAACAGCCTGGTCACGGCCGTCGAGCCTGGTTACCATGTAACCGGTCTTGCCCGCCAGCAAGAGATCAACTGCCTGGTTAGCAAAGCTCAAGGCCAGATCTACATCGTATGGCGAGGGAATGCCGCCCCTTAAGAGATAACCCATTACTTGAACACGGGGTTTACGGCCGGCAGCCTGCTCATATTTATCCCCTACGATGTGGCCGATGCCTGCAGTATAGACATTGCCGAAAGCATCTTTCCGCAGTTCACCGCGGTCGACACCTTTTACTTCGACTCCCTCAGAGACGATGGCCAGGCCTGCGCGGCCAGTTCTCTTTTTGTAGTCTTTCATCCTGGCAATCATTTCTTCCAGCTCCATCGGGCCTTCAGGACACATACAGGCACAGGCAGGTGTATTTAGGGCAGTAGCATAAGCCAGCCAGCCCGCATCCCGGCCCATGACCTCGGCGATCATGTCTTTGTCGTGACCCACATTACTATTGACCATGCTGTTAATGCAGGTTGCGGACTGCCGAACCGCTGTATCGTAACCGAGGGTATAGTCAGTGAGTCTCAGATCATTGTCAATGGTCTGGGGTGCACCTACCACATTAAAACCGAGCTCTGAGAGGTGAGCTGCCACTCCCAGTGTATCATCGCCGCCCATGCAGATCATAGCGTCGATTTTCCGATCTTCCAGACTGGCTAGAACTTGATCCATCTGCCCGTCTTTAATCGGGTTTTTCCGTTCACTGCCCAGCATCGTGCTTGGGGTATGGCGATGCGGTTCAAGCATGGCCTTGTTCAAAATAACGGCATCGTTGTTTACCATGCCAAGCCAACTGCTGCGAAAACCGGTCAAGGTATGCCCTTCCCTTTCCAAGCGCTGTGCCAGGAAATAGAGAAAGTCATTGATTCCTGCAGAGTCTCCTCCACCAGTCAAAACACCAAAGTTCATCTGTTCAACCTCCACTGTCTCTTATTAGTCCACAGACCAGCCGTTTTAACTTCGAATCATTNTTTTCGTAGTCTCCTATTGTTTTCCTTCCAGAANGTTATAAAGTTAACCCAAAGTTTGCGTCCACCCCTAAATCTTAAAGACCTTTGTTAAAAATGCGTAAATGTCTGTGTGTTCCTCTATGATTTTCGCGATAGGTTTACCATGACCGTGGCCGGACTTGGTGTCAACGCGCANTAAAATCGGAGCTGTTCCCTGCTGGGCTTCCTGNAGCGCAGCAGTGAACTTAAAGGCATGGCCGGGCACAACCCGATCATCGCCGTGGGCAGTGATCACAAAGGTGGCTGGATAATCAGCCTCTTTGACATTGTGCAAGGGTGAGTAGCGATACAGAAATGAAAAATGCTCCGNATTTTCCGGGTCACCGTATTCTGGAATCCAGTAGCGGCCCACTGTGAACTTGTGAAAGCGCAGCATGTCTGTGACAGGGACAATGCAGAGGACTGCTCCGTAAAGCTCCGGCCTTTGGGTTAGGCAGGCCGACACCAGCAANCCCCCGTTGCTGCGCCCTTCAATGGCCAATTTCTCAGACCTGGTATAGTTGTTGGCAATCAGCCACTCTGCAGCTGCGCTGAAATCATTAAAGACATTTTGCTTCTTGTCTAGCATCCCTGCCTTATGCCATTTGTCGCCGTACTCACTGCCGCCCCTCAGGTTAGCCACTGCATAAACGCCCCCCAGTTCGAGCCACAGGATCCGCGAGGCAGAAAAAGCGGGAGTGACCGCAATGTTAAAACCGCCGTACCCATAAAGCAGGCAGGGATTCTCACCGTTTAGTTCCAGCCCCTTGCGATGTACCAGGAACATCGAGACCTCCGTGCCATCCTGGGAGGGATAAAAGACCTGCGACGTCCCATAGGCATCGGGGTCGAAGGTCAGCTCCTGCTGGCGGAAAGGCTGTAACTTACGGTTGGCTAAATCATAACGAAAAATCCCGGCTGGAGATAAAAAGGAAGTGAAGGAAATGAAAAACTCCCCCTGTCCCTGTTTGGCCGAGATTCCTTCAATAGAGCCCAGGGAAGGCAGGGCGGCCTCTTCTTCCATTTCACCGCCGACTCCATAGATGCACAGGCGCGAGCTGGCATTATGCATAAACGAAATCACAAACTTACCGTCCAAATAGCGGCCCTGGGAGATCACATCCCCCTGCTCGGCGATGACCTCCACCCAGTTCTCCCTGGCGGGGTTCTCAATGTCAATGGCAATCACCCGCCCTTTAGGAGCCTGCCAGTCAGTGAAAAAGTAGAAAGTAGAATCTTCATTTCCCCAAAACCTAAAGACAGCTTCCCCCGGTTCCAGCAGGGGAACTGCGGGTCCGTCTGCTCCTAGCTTCTGGCAGTAAAGTCCGTTGCGGGGATCCGTTCCATGGCTGACGTGAATTAAGAGATACTGCTCATCCGGTGTAAGGAAGGGCGAAAAACCGAGTTCTTTTGCATCTGGCCGTTCGAAAATGAGGAGGTCTTCCTCCTGGGGCGTGCCAAGGCTATGCCAGTAAACTTGGCTGAAGTTTACTTCGTCTTCCGGCGGCACAGTTCCAGGCTGGGGATAGCGGCTGTAGTAAAAACCCTCATTTCCCCGCCAGGCCATGTTGGTAAATCTGCACCAGCGGATCACCTCTGCCAGGTTTTCCTTCCTGTCCAGATCGCGGATATGAATTTCCTGACGATCACTGCCTCCCACCGATACAGTATACGCCAGATACTTCCCTCCGTCCTCAACAGAAAAGTTACTGACGGCAACAGTCCCGTCAGAACTCCATAAGTTTGGATCCAAGACTGTCTCTGCCTCTCCCTCCAGTCCCTTTTGGCGATAAAGGACAGGCTGGTTCTGCAAGCCGCTGTTCTCCTGGTAAAAGTACCACTCCCCTGCTCTGGACGGCAGAAACACCCGGGGGCAGTTCCAAAGTTCGGTGAGGCGCTTTTTCAGTTCCGGGCGGCGATCATCAGACTGAAAAAACCTCTCTGTCAGCGCACGCTGCCCATCCACCCAGGCCACAACCTCAGAGTCATCACCCTCCAGCCAGCGATAGGGGTCGGCCACCGAAGTTCCGTGGAAGTTCTCTACAACGTTTTCTTTCCTCGTCTGCATGCAATTCGCTCCTATTATGTTTTTCTCCGTAACAATCTAGCCTGATCTTCGCCGTCAGAGGACAGTACCCTTTTTGGTTAGCGCGCGAAAAACGGAGGTGATCGTCTCACCCCCGCTGTGTTGATAAACTATTGAATGGGAATATCCAGGTTGCTTGGCCCGTCAGCTGCTTTGGGGAATCTGACATCCAGCACTCCGTCACGGTAACTTGCCGTCACATCGTCCGGGGAGATGTTCCCCACATAGAAACTGCGCTGACTGGACACTTGCCTTCTCTCACGGCAGATGTAGTTGTCCTTGTCTTCAGCCTTAATCTCATCTTGGCGCACTGCCACAGTGAGATACCCATCGTTGATTGAAAGCTTGATATTCTCCTTTGCTACACCTGGCAAGTCTGCCTGCAGAGAGTAGCCATCAGCAGTTTCTTTCACATCAACGTTAAACCCTTGCCAGGAAAACTCCGGCCAGCTGAACAACTGCTGAAAGGTCTGGGGAAAATAGGACTCCCTGCCGTGTCTGCGAAATGGCATCAATCTATACATGCTAACGACCTCCTCATATGTTATTTTGCTCAACTATATTCTCGCATAAACATCAGGAAAGGTCAACGTCAGTGAAGGTCAAAAAAAGGCGCTGAGGAGTGATTTTGACAAATAAGCCTGCTAATTCTCTGTCTTTCTCTCCCACACAAGGTCAGCAAAGGTCAGATGGGATCCCATTTCCATGCTGTTGCTTTCTGGAAGTGCAGTTGATATCCTTAACAGGAGGCTAAGTATAAAGGAGAGTGGAAAATTTGTTGTTCTTCTGTTTGCTGCTGGCCCTGGTCCTGAGTCTGTCAGGACTTGCACAGGCCAATGAAGTGAAAGCGGTGGAAGTCTTCCAGGGAGCTCCCATTCAGTTTGGCGATGCGATGACCGGTTCTACCTGGGAAGCTCTTGATCAGGGGCGGATCATCCGGCGCACCCTTGAACTGCCCAATTTCAACGGACCTGTGAAAATAACCGCCCGAGTTAAGCTGGAATCGGCCGGTGATCCCTGGGACCGTTTTGGCACAGTCTACCTGCTTCCCCAAACAGGGCCTGCCGTTGAACTTTTAAAATTTATGACCGGTTTTGGCACTGGGCTACCCTATAAACGGGATGACATTCCCGATCACCCCAGCGTGGACAAGTGGGCTGAATATTCTTTGTGGGAAGCGGATGTCACACATTTGGCACCCCTNTTACAGGGCACCGTCACCATAGAAGCGATCATCGACACCTGGGTGAATCCCGGCTGGCTGCTGGATTTCACTCTCCTCTTCGAGCCTGCAGAGGATGAAAGAATGCCTGACTGGACCATGCCTGTCTTCAATAATACCGGTGAATACTGGACGAAGGAGGTGTTCGCTTCAGAGGCGTCTTCCTTTGAAGTGGAAATCCCGCCTGGCTTAGAGTCCCTCCAGATGTTCTACCTCACCTCAGGGCATGGCGGACGCAGTTCCGGTGATGAGTTTAACAAGAAGGATCATATCATCTATGTGGACGATCAAGAGGTGCTGCGTTTTGTGCCCTGGCGTGAAGACGGACCCCTCTTTCGCCCCTTCAGCCCAACTTCGGCGAAGTGGGAAGGCGATGTGTGGTCCTCAGATTTGAGCCGCAGCAACTGGATTCCAGGGGATCAGGTCAAGCCTATGGTCTTCGAACTGGGCGAGCATCTTAAGGCGGGCAGGCACAAGATCAGCCTTGCAGTGACCGACATGGCTGAAAGCACGCCAGATAACCTCAACTATTGGAATATCTCCATCGTCCTGGTCGGCTACAGGCAAAGCCCTAGACAAGAAACAGAGCTGGTGCCGTTGCTGCAGGCGCCTAATCCAAGCGGCATAACCATCTCCTGGGTTCATAACTCTGATTATGCCTCGGTGGTGGAATACGGCCCAACTGAAAGCCTGGGGCAAAGGGCCTGGGGCAATACGGAGCTGATTGGAGGGGAACTGGTCTGGCATACAGTGCACCTAAGGGGTCTAAGCCCAGATACGACCTACTATTACAGGGTTCGATCCGGGCTTAGCGAATCAACTCTACACCAGTTCCAAACCCCTCCCGCCCCTGGAGACAAAACAGCTGTCCTAGTTGGTCTAGCAGGCGCTGCAGCAGATCCTGAAGGGACAAAACTGATTTTATCGTCGCTGAAAGACGAAGTAAAAAGCCGAGGGGAAAACTTGCAGATCGTCCTGCAGATGGGTAATGTCTTGCAAAATACATGTGCGCCGGGGGAATACCTAACCCAAGTTGTGGAGCCCTTTAGCGCAGAACTTCCTGGCGTGCCTGTGCACATCGTCCCCGGAAGCCAGGAGAGGGAGAGCATCTATCTCTACCAATTTGTCCACAATGATGCCTTTGACGATTACTTTCCCACCTCAAGCTACGGGGACATGCATGGGCGCCTAGGGGAAGAGACCTATCAGTTTAGGCTGGGCAGGACAATGTTCTTGGTCTTTAACACCAATGTCCTGAACCTNGAGGGCCTTACCTGGCTGGAAAAGGCGGTCGCCCGGGCGGATCAGGATCAGCAAATTGACAGCCTCATTGTCTTGACCCATCAGCCGGTGGACAGCCTTAGCAGCTATGTGCAGGGCAGGATCAAGACGCATCTCAGTCAGACAAACAAGCCAACGCTTCTCCTTGACGGGGAGCAGATCGGCGGCAGCCGCTTTGCCCTTCTGAAAATAGAAGGGGAAGCAGTANACACACTGGATCTGTANGAAGTGGATTTAGGCACAGGCAAGGTGCAGCTGCTGCAAGATAAGTAGAGGGAAATAGATGGCAAAAGCCCACTATGTGGGCTTTTTGCTTGTCTTGCTAGATGGGGGAATATCCCCTTTTAATCAGTTCGGCCTTAATGTTTTCCAGATCTAAGCCCCGCATTGCGGCGCCCTTGGGGATCGTCATCACCCGTCCTGCGGTTTTAAGCATGGCAGGATTGGTGATGTTGGCAAAGCCGATCTCCCGCATTACTTCTACCAGCTCGGGATACTCTTGTACTAGTTCATAAACTGTCTTGCTCAAATCAATAGTTTTTTCCATAACGCCCTCCTCGCTGCCAGGGTATTTACCCGATGGAGCTTTGCGTTTCTAAGCAGCATGCCACCGCCACATAATTTTTTCCAGCCTGCTTAGCCCGGTACAGGGCTTCGTCTGCCTGCAGGTAGTAATCGCGAATTCCTTCCGTACCCTGCAAGGCGGCAACTCCAAAGCTGGCTGTAATTCTGATTTTGATATCCTGACCCAGTGAGAAGCTGTGGGCTGATATGGTCTCCCGCAGACATTCTGCCAGAGCGGCTGCGTCCGCGAGGGATGTGTGGGGTGTCAGAATCACAAATTCCTCTCCTCCGAGCCGGACTATGGTATTCGCGTTGCCGATTGCTTCTCGCATCAGCAAAGAAAACTGTCTCAGCAGCTCATCTCCGGCCGGATGCCCATGGGTATCATTGACTGTTTTAAAATTGTCCACATCGCACATGATTAGGCAAGACTCAGCCGCTTTGTTTTTGACCAGCTCCACTTCCTTCTCCACCAGTTCATCTAGATACCGCCTGTTCGGCAGGCCTGTTAACGCGTCATGGTAGGCCATGCGGGTCAAGATGTCCCGTTGCCTGACAATGGTTCGCTCCTGGAGCTTGGATCGGCGATAATGCTGCCAGTTCACGATGGAGAGGGCCAAACCGACGGCACAAGCTACCTGGCCATTGACTAAGGCAGAGTCGAGGATCGTTTGAGAAAGGGAATTAAGAGACAAAAATGCGGAGCGGAACACAAAAAAGGCAGCCAGGTAGACCACAATGGAGTTTACGGGAGGCAAATAGTAAAAGGTGCCTACGATTGTCACGCACAGCAAAAAAGGGGTAATGCTGGGCATAACCAGATGGTCCACTAGGCTGATCAAGAGTCCTGAGGCGAGAACAAAAGCCACCACTGTATAAATAAACACCTTTTGGATCCTGATTTTCGCATATCGTGCCCTAATCAGCCAGGCCAGGAACCATAAACAGATTGTAATCAGGCTCGAGAAGGCATTGGTCCTGATGATCAGATCCCGCCACAAAATTTCAGCGGCCCCCTCGGCATCGCTCCTCAGCCAAAAGCCCAGGGCCGAAAGGGAGGTACCTGCGGCCATGATCGGTGCAGTCCAAAAAATGCGCCTCACCGTTGCGATGACGGCATCATCAGCTATTTCCCGGTCGATGGCTCTTCTTGCATGATAACTCTTAGCTAAAAGGCGAAGCTGCCCCCTGATCCAATTCACCGACATCCCCCTTTGCCAACCCCAGCTCATCTCTATTACTCCGAGTATTCGCAGTCATTCCCAATAATCCTGCCAAAAAAACGGGCCTAGCCGTTTCTTAACGACCAAGCCCGTTACCTGATGGCCCCCTAGCTGCGCTAGAGTTGGCCATACCTCCATACTGTCATATTGATCAGCCCCCTTTCACAAATATGTGGGTCCCACTGATCTCTATTTTATCAGCCTAACGATACAGTGCGCTTAAAGATTGATTAGGAATTATTCTTTCCGGCCTGCGCTGATAATCTTGCGAATGCTGTCATAGCTCAGGTGGTACTCCTCCATCAAGGAGTAGATACTCTGGCCCGCGGCCGCTTTACGTACAATTTCCCTGTTGCGCTTATAAATTTGCTGACGCGTACCATTTGCCTCTCCCCACCCTAACCGCTCTTCCGGCCGCTTGGGAATGTAGAGTTCTACACCCTGCACATACTCCTGGATGGCTTCGAGCAGGGATTCTGGCAGTACGTCTTCTGCCTTGATATACATAAAGGCCAACGTCCCCCTTTATTCTTTGATACAGCGGGCGTTGGCCTTATTCACGGCAAAGAAGAGCTCAGACAAAGTCTTACTCAACTAGGTGCGGCGGGCCAACGCTGGCGATCACAATCACACTGACAATTACTCTTCTGAACATCTAGCCCACCTCACTTTCTCCTTTTTGTTTAGCATACACCACAAAGCACTTTAAGGCAAGGTAAAGTCGTCTCGGATTTATTCTTTCCGCTCCAGCTTAAACTGGCGAACTGTATCCTGCAGGCGTTCAGACATCTGACTGAGTTCCTGTGCAGATACGGCAACAAAATCAATGGAAGCGGATTGCTCTTCTGTTGTCGCGGCCAGCTCTTCGCTCCCGCTGGAGATGAGCTCAATCCCTTTGGAAACCTCCATAATGGCTGCAGTGATCTTTTCCACCTGGCTTATTATGGAATTCAGCAGCCTGCCGCTATGCTCTACTGCCTCCGCACTGACTTCGGCTTCGACAGCACCTTCGCTGATGCCCACTACGGTACGCTCTGTTTCAGCTTGAATATTGCGCACCAGTTCAATGATCTGGGTCGTTGACTGTGCCGACTGTTCTGCCAGATTACGCACTTCTTCCGCAACCACAGCAAAGCCGCGCCCATGCTCTCCGGCCCGGGCCGCCTCAATGGCTGCATTAAGCGCCAGCAGATTGGTTTGATCAGCGATTTCGGTAATCACCTCTACAATCTGCCCTATTTTTCTGGACTGCTCGCCCAGACCTTGAACAACTTTGGCCATGGCAGCCATACTGTTCTTCAGATCGGTAGTCGCGGTTACTGCATTCTCTACAGCCTCGCTGCCTTCCTGGGCTGAGGATTGAATGCCCCTTGTGGTTTCCACCATGCCTTCTACGTAATCGCTCATAGCCTGCACAGTAGAGGCAAACTCATTGGCGGTGCTGGCCACTTCCTGAATTGAGGCACTGGTTTGCTGGGCAGAGGCAGACAGTTCCTGGCTGGACTGGCTGGTAGCGTTGGTAGCTTCATACACTTCTTTAATTACTGTACTGAGGGATTCCTGCATCTCCCCGACCCTGCGGGCCATCGCTCCTAGTTCGTCGGTCTTTTTGAGCAGTTTCTCCGGAACAGGTTCATACAGCTCCTTCGAGGCGATCCTGGCTACATGGTCATTGGTCATTTCCACTGACTTGACGATCCGGGATGCAATAAACCAGAGTACAGCTCCAATTGTGAGAAAGCCTATTCCGCCGAAAAGCACGGTGAGAAAGATTCTCCGGGAGATAGTCTTGTCCACAATATCCAGGGCAAAGCCGAGATTCACAGCCCCTTGATACTCCTCCTCCACAAAGAGGGGCATTATCATATCATAGACCTTAATATCTGTTCCGGGATATGTAGTCAGAAGATAAAAGTTGGATCGCTGCTGCAAAGCGTCTCTTTTGCTGCCGGCAGTGAACAGCTGCTCCTTGGTAAGGCCGCCGGTTGAGGCCTCAACTTGCTCCTGGGCGTCTAAAACCGCTGCATAGGCTAGGGTTGCGCCGCTGGTGATGTCCGCCACGAGCTGCTCTGGGCTGAACTGCTCAGTCAGGGCGTGGACGTCATTGGCCTCGATGCCCACCTGAACCATGTAGCCGCCGGGGGCCCTGCTGTACCCGTATTTATAATAATTGTCACTCTCCGAATCTTTCCTAATATCCTCCACTAAATTCTCCTGCCCACTTGCGAGGAACAGGCGCACCGGATGGTCAGCAGGAGCCTGCCAGTTTAGGTACTCGCCAAAGGCCGAGGCAATAATCACACCCTGGGGATTATACAGGTGGATGGCGTCAACGTCGAGTGATTCGGCAATTTCTGTCAGTGTCCCATCGTCCACTTCTTCTANCTGAATCACCAGTTCTGCTANGGATAAGATTTTTTCCCCCAACAGGGCATTAATTGTAGCAATGGACTGGGCATTGCTTTCCATTCGGGCCTTTACATGCTGGGTAATGGACAGGCCCGCCAAACGCTTTGATTCCATAATCTCTTGGTAAGAAGACCGGAGACTGATCAGGGCCAGCGCACCAATGCCGAAAAACACCAACAGCAAGGGTATGATAACCAGTTTTGTCCTAACAGAGTTCCATCTTTTCATTTTTGCCCTCCCTGCCAACGTACACGTTCCATAATTCTCCATTGTTATTCGACATCGTCCTGACAGAACCCTTTGTCACACTTCAGCCGCATACATCTGTTCGAATCTCCAGGCGTCCCGGCACATCTCGAAAACTCCGCGCTTGGCTGTCCAGCCCAGCTCTTCCCGGGCCTTGCTCACATCGGCGTAGCACTCTGCAATATCCCCTGCTCTCCGTTCTGTAATTCTGTAGGGAATCTTCAAATTGTTCGCTTCTTCAAAGGCTGTGATCAGCTCCAGTACAGAAGTCCCCTTGCCTGTGCCTAGATTATAGACATGAACTCCAGGTGCGGCCTGTTCAACAGCGGCCACATGCCCTTCCGCCAAATCAACAACATGAATATAATCCCGCACTCCGGTTCCATCTGGCGTGGGATAGTCATTGCCAAAGACTTTGAGCTCCTGGAGGCTGCCCTTGGCCACCTGGGTAATATAGGGCATGAGATTGTTGGGAATGCCCTGGGGCGCTTCGCCGATCAAGCCGCTTTTATGGGCCCCCACCGGGTTAAAATAGCGCAGCAGGGTTACCGAAAGCTCGGGATTCACCTGGGCAACGTCGGTGAGAATCCGTTCACACATCGCCTTGGTTTCACCGTAAGGATTGGTCCTAGGCCGAAGCTCCATTGTTTCCAAAAAAGGCACCTGATTATCCCCATAAACGGTCGCTGAGGAGCTGAAGACAAAATGCGAGACACCATGTTTGAGGCAGTTGTCTAGCAAAACCATAGTGCTCAGCAAATTATTGCGATAGTACATAAGGGGAATCTCTACAGACTCGCCAACTGCCTTTAGTCCGGCAAAGTGAATTACGCCGTCCGGCTTATGGGTGGAAAAAATCAGGTCCATAACGCTGTCATCTGTGGCGTCAGCTTGGTAAAAAAGCGGTTTCTTGCCTGTGATGGTTGCAATACGCTCCACAACACCTGCCTGGCTGTTAACCAGATTATCAACTATGATTACATCATGATTGTTGTTCAAAAGTTCCACGCAGGTATGGCTGCCAATATAACCTGTTCCACCCGTTACTAGAATAAGCATCTTTTTTTCCTCCGCCCTTCCTTGTAAGTAACCTTATGCCGAGTATGCCGGGGACCGATTCTACCTGGCGTCATCCCCGCCTGTTTTATCTCCGGCCTTCCCGTTAACCTCTTCGACCAGGAGCGAAATCTCCCAGCTGTCGCCGCAGTCATAGACATAATCAATCCTGTCACCGACCTTGAGATATTGCCCAATCTTGACCCGATCCGGTTTATGCACCGCAGTCTGCAAACTTTCCAGCTGCTGTTTTGCAAAGGATGTGCCTAAGCCCAGCAGTGCCTGGGTGATCTGCTCCCTGTTATCTAAATACTCCTGATGAACCCCAATAGCCTGCTCATCGTTGGTCACTTTCATTTTATGGTTTGGCAGATGAAAAATGAATACATGGTGATCAGGGAAGGCAAAGATCTCCCTGATTACAGCATGAAGTTCCGCAAAGCTGGCATCAGCAGAAACAGCAGCACTGCGGCTGAATAAAGGTTCAGAGTTTTTAAGTTCCACTCTGATTTGATAGGTCTGCATCTTTGTCCCCCTGACGAAGTACCTCAATGTGTTCATAGGCCTCTTTCAGCCCCGCTCCGGTCTTGGCTCTGTATAGCTTGATTGCCTCGATCCGTTCACCCTGTTCAACCAGATCCTTCAGTTCTTCCTCTATCTGTTCTAAAGCAGCATCGTGAACGCCAAGATGCTGGCTGATTTGGCGCAGCTGCCGATTGGCATCGTCCATCCGCTGACTGAGTTGATTGAGCGTTACTAACATGGCAAGTACAGCACCGACAAACACAATTACGAAAACAATCCCTTCCATGACGAGCCTCCCTCCTAATTTACCTGTTTGTTCTCCCAAATTTGCCAATTTCCTGCAAAAAAAGTTACCGCCCTTATCAGGAGGAAAGCCATTTGCAGGTAGAGAACCATGAACCAGGACACAAGGAGGAGATATTTAGTGAAGTTAATTTCATGGAATGTAAATGGGCTTAGGGCAGCTGTTAAAAAGGGGTTTTTGGACTTTTTTCAAGATATAGACAGTGACTTTTTCTGCCTCCAAGAGACGAAAATGCAGGAAGGGCAACTTGAACTTGATCTGCCAGGCTATGAGCAGTACTGGAACAGTGCGGTCAAAAAGGGTTATTCGGGCACTGCTATTTTTACCAAGCATAAGCCCCTAAGTGCAATCTACGGAATGGGCCTTGAAGAACATGACCAGGAGGGACGGGTGATTACCCTGGAGTATGATTCTTTTTATCTGACCACCTGTTACACACCTAACTCCCAGCGGGGCTTAGCCAGGCTTGACTATAGAATGGACTGGGATGATGCTTTCCGCTCATTCTTACGTGATCTGCGCGGCCACAAACCAGTTATAGTCTGCGGAGACCTCAATGTGGCCCATAAAGAGATTGACCTAAAAAACCCTGCCACCAATCGGAAGAATGCGGGATTTACTGATGAAGAGCGGAACAAGTTTTCGGAGCTCCTAGACTCAGGCTTGATTGATACTTTCCGTCACTTTTACCCAGATCAGACTGACGCCTACACCTGGTGGTCCTACTTTTCCAATGCCCGGGAAAGGAACATTGGGTGGAGAATCGACTACTTCTTAGTGTCAGATGAGCTGGAAGAAAACCTGGTAGATGCGGTCATTCATGACCAAATCTTCGGCAGCGACCATTGCCCGGTGGAACTCCAAATTAAGGGACTGCCCCTCACACAACATAGCGAATAGTGTAAAGAATAGATGTGTTTTTTGCGATATTATTAAGGGCGCGGGCTGCAATAAATGATGAAAATGTCCGATTTGGCTATTTCGGGCCTGTTTAAGCGAATTTCGTCAAATTGATCGAGGGACAGGCCCTCGATCAACTTGACAAATCTCCTGCCTGGGGATAAAATACTGAAGTGAATTGCTTAGTAACTCACTTATATTCATCCAGCACACAGGAGGTAGATATGAATTGAACATGTTTTGTTTCCAATGTCAGGAAGCGTCCAAGGGAGTTGGCTGCACTATTAAGGGAGTGTGCGGCAAGGATCCGGTTACTTCTAACTTGCAGGATCTTCTAATTTACACTGCCAAGGGTATCGCCAACATCGTAGTAAAAAGCGGTCTTGAGACAAGTGAGCTTGGTGCGGTTAATCATGAAATCTTAAATAGTCTTTTTGCCACCATCACCAACGCTAACTTTGACGAAGATTCCATCGAGCGTCAAATCAGGAAGCTACTCGCGGTCCGGGATGAACTGCGCGAGAAGGCTGCAGATGTGTCTGACCTCCATGATGCAGCTGTTTTCCAGGTTAACGATCGGGAGGACATGCTTGGTAAAGCAGTTGTCGTAGGGATTCTATCCACCCCCGACGAAGATGTCCGTTCCTTAAGGGAACTGATCATCTACGGTCTCAAGGGAATGGCAGCCTATGCCCATCATGCCTTGAATCTTGGCCATGAACAGGACGAAATCTATGCCTTTATTTACAAGGCATTGGATGCCACCCTCAATGATGAGCTTGGCGTCGATGAACTGGTCAGCCTGACTTTAGAAACTGGTAAACATGGCGTAGATGTGATGGCACTTTTGGACGGCGCCCATACCTCTCGTTTTGGCAATCCAACCATGACCCAGGTCAACATTGGCGTGAGGAACAATCCCGCTATTTTAATCTCCGGTCATGACCTGACAGATCTCGAACAGCTGCTCGAACAGACGGAAGGCACAGGCGTTGATGTTTACACCCACAGCGAAATGCTGCCTGCCCACTACTACCCTGCCTTTAAGAAGTACGAGCACTTTGTGGGCAACTATGGAAACGCCTGGTGGAAACAGGTTACAGAGTTCGATTCCTTTAACGGACCAATTCTGTTTACAACAAATTGTATCGTTCCTCCCAAGAAGGAAGAAATCCGGGAGCGTATTTTCACAACCGGTGCAACCGGCTACCCCGGCTGTACCCACATCGAAGCCGATGAAAACGGGAAAAAGGACTTCTCGGCCATTATTGAAATGGCTAAGTCCTGCCCTCCCCCAACGGAAATCGAGACTGGAACAATTGTGGGCGGCTTCGCTCATCACCAGGTCTTCGCACTGGCGGANAAAATCGTGGAAGCAGTCAACTCAGGTTCAATCAAAAAGTTCTTTGTAATGGCCGGCTGTGACGGCAGACAAAAATCCCGGGAGTACTATACTGACTTCGCCGAGGCACTGCCTGAAGACAATGTGATCTTGACAGCAGGCTGTGCCAAGTACCGCTATAACAAGCTGGAATTAGGCGATATAAACGGCATTCCCCGAGTGCTTGACGCCGGACAGTGCAATGACTCTTACTCCTTAGCCCTGATCGCCCTCAAACTCAAGGAGATCTTTGGGCTGGAAGACATCAACGATCTGCCTATCGTCTACAACATTGCCTGGTATGAGCAAAAGGCAGTTATCGTTCTCTTGGCCCTCCTTTACCTTGGAGTAAAGAACATCCACCTTGGACCAACCTTGCCTGCCTTCTTGTCGCCAAATGTGGCCAATGTTCTAGTTGAGCAGTTTGGACTGGCATCCATTGACACCGTAGAAGGCGATCTGGAACTCTTCCTAGGCGCATAGTGAAGTAAGGGTCGAGACAAGGTGCCATACAAAAACCCGCACAGTGCAACATCTGTGCGGGTATTCTTTCTGTAGGAGGTTCTCAATAAGCCCGAGCCCATGACCTCTAGCATAATTCGTCAAATTGATCGAGTTGATCGAGGGACAGTCCCTCATAGATTTGTTCCAATTCGGCGAATACCTCTTTTAAGATTTTCATTTGACGTGCGATGGGATGGTTCTCATCCTGCATCTGTTCGGCAAAGTTTGCTGCGATCAGCTTCAGGATTTCTTCGTTTTCGCCCCGATACTTGGCAAAAATGGCAGCGGCCCGTTCTGTGAAACCCTGCTCCCTTTCCACCCATCTCTGCAGGTCCTTAAGGTTGGCAATACGATCAGCGAGTTTTACTATGGCCCCGTCTTCCAGGGCAAAGAGATTTTCCAGATAGCCGTTTTCTTCTCCCTTTTTTCGAGTGATTAAATCCAAAAGCCGAGTTTCTTTTGGCCCTAGCCCCACCATGGATCGCACCCGCTCTAGAGTGTAGCCAGCGTGGGCATAGTCCTCTACTACATCATGCAGTATAGCCACATTGAGCAGCCTGATAATCCGTATGTTATCTTGTTGCAGATGCAAAAAACAGTAGTTTACTACATCCAAGGGATGTTCTACGCTGAACTTGTCCAAGCCTTCCCTGCGTTTTGTGCCATAGAGTTTCTCCACTAATTCCATGGCGGTCGTTTGACTCACTCGTTTGATCTCCCTTCACGGCACTGTGCCAGTGTTCTTGGTGACCACTTCGTGATCGGGCATTGAGTCCCTGCTGCTAAATTCATGCTTTTCTTAGAAAATTTCCCAAGCTGCTAAAAGCCCCGATTAATCCAGTTTTAAGTCTCCCCGGGCCTGCAAATCTGTGATGATCTGCTGGAACAAGGTATTGTCGATCTTGTATTTATAACGGTAAACCAAGTAGCCGACGAGGATAAAAATCAAAGGCAGAATCATCATGGCAAATTTCATGATCCAGAGACCCTCGGCAGTGACATCTGCAGGTGTGATGGCGTCGTTTATGCCTGAAATAATCACTGTAGCCCCTACAATACCGCTGGCGATCGCTCCGCCGATTTTGTTAATGAAGGGCTGCAGGCTGAAAGTCACGCTCTCGTTGCGCTTGCCGAGCTTCCACTGGCCGTACTCCACCGTATCGGCCAAAAACATCAGCATCAGGATTTGAATAAAAGCCTGCCCAAGAAACATCAGAATCCCTGCAGTGCCAATAAAGAGCATATTCATGGGCGAGAAGAAGAAGATAAGATAGCCCACCACCACAAGGACCGTGGCTGCAGTATAAAGTGTATGGCGGCTAAACCTTTTGCTGAACATGGGAAAGACCGCTAGAGCGCCAATTTGGGAGATGCCGAGAATGATGGCGAAAATAGAGTACATGGCCTCATCGCCATAAGCATACTTAAAGAAATACAAACCGAAACTTGTGGTTGTCACATAGCCAATCATAAAGAGCGACATGGAAATCGCGGTATAAAGAAGCTGATCATTGTCGACAATCGCCCTGAGCATTCCCTTCAGTGTTGTGCTTTCTTCCTGTTTAAAGGCCTCCCGCTTTTCTTTGACGCCAAAAAGTGTGATTGCCTGGCCGAACCACATTACCAAGACTATGCATACTGTAAACACCGTATAAGCGTTGACCATGCTCCCAAGCCTGCTGCCGAGCATTGCAGTGAGGGGGACAATTCCAGCCACCACCGTGAACAATCCAACATTAGCGCAGATTTTGGCGAAGGAGCCAATCTTCTCCCGCTCTTTCTGATCCATGCTCAACGCCGGCAGCATTGACCAATAGGGAATGTCATTGGTGGTATAAGTTATGCCCCAGAGCAGGTACAAGATGCCAAAGACCACTATGAAGGCGGTGCCGGTAAGGCCAAAGTCGGTAAAGAGCAAGATGGTAATAATGCCTGAGACAAAGGCCCCAAAGGCGATCCAGGGTTTGAACTTGCCGTACTTTGTCTTGGTGTTGTCGACTATCACGCCCATAATGGGATCATTGGCGGCATCAAAAATCCGGGCTAGGAGAATAATGCCGTTGATCCACCACAAAGTGGCGCTGGAAACCCCTAAGATGTCCGTGAGGAAAAAGATCAGATACATAGTTACCATGGCGTAAACCATATCCCGTCCCACTGTTCCTAAACCAAAGGCGTAAATGTTGCGGTTCGTCCCTGTTTTCACGCGATTTCCTCCTTGTAGCTCTGTAGTTAGGCTTCTTTCAGGATCACGGCCTCATAGGGCTCTAAATTTCCGTCATAGACTTGCCTTTCATAGTTAGACAGCACCAAGACTGCTCCCTCCCAAGGCAGCCTCTGCTGCCGGGTAGAGAAGTTGAGAATTACCACAAGACCTTCACCCTTCAGACTTCGCCGATAGGCAAAGAGCTCTTTGGAGATCTTAAGGGCCTCGAAACTGCCGGCCTTGAGTGTGTCACTGCCTGCCCTAAGGGCAATCATAGTCTTATACATGCTGCGGATGGAGTCGGGATCGTCGAGCTGCGACTCTACATTAATGCTGGAATAGTTTTTGTTTACCCCAAGCCACGGCTCGTTAGTGCTGAAGCCTGCGTAGGCACTTGAATCCCACTGCATAGGCGTCCGTGCATTGTCCCTGGAGGTAGCCTGAATCATCCGCCATCTCAGGGCTTTGGGAAATCCCAGGCCCTTGGCGATAGCATAAATATTATGGGATTCCACATCCCGCAGCTGGTCCATGGAGGTAAAGTCAAAATTGGTCATACCAATCTCCTGGCCCTGGTAAATAAAGGGCGTCCCCCGCAAAGTCAAGAGCATGATACACAGCAGCTTGGCAGATTTTTCCCAGTACTCCATATTGCCAAAACGGGACACAGACCGGGGCTGGTCGTGATTTTCAAAGTAATTGGCATTCCAGGGCAGGGCTGTCTGCCACTTGCTGATGCTTTTGGCAAAACGGCCCCCCCGGAACCTGCGCTTAAACCACTTAACAATGTACTGATCCGTTTCCATATGGGCGAAGGAAAAGAGCATATTCAGTTCTTTGCGCTCAGGGGCCATCAGATCCAGGGCAGTTTTCGGGGTCACAAAGACAGTCTCCCCTACCGTAAAACAATCGTAATGGTCCAAGACATCCCGGCGCAGCTCCCGCAAAATCTCATGGGTACCTGCCTGGGAGAGATAATGCTCGCTGCCGGTGAGAATCAGACTTTTCCTGCCGTCTTCCAGGCTGGTTTTATACAGAATATTGATCACATCACAGCGGAAACCTGCCACCCCTTTATCCAGCCAGAAGCGCATGATTTCCTTCACTTCAGCCATGACCTTGGGGTTGCGCCAATTGAGGTCGGGCTGATTCTTGGCAAAGAGGTGCAGGTAGTACTCGCCGCTCTTTTCATCATACTGCCAAGTTCGACCGCCGAAAAATCCGCTCCAGTTGTTCGGGGGGCGCCTGCCCTTCCCCGGGCGCCAGATATAATAGTCCCGGTACGGGCTGTTCTTATCTCGGCTCTTTTGAAACCAGGGATGCTGGTCGGAGGTGTGGTTGATAACAAGATCCATCACGATCTTGAGATCCCGCTTTTCCGCCTCGGCCAAAAGCTCCTCCATATCCGCCATGGTGCCGAACTCAGGATTAATGTCGAGATAATCGCTGATGTCATAGCCATAGTCCACATTAGGCGAAGGATATACNGGGCTGAGCCAAATGATGCCCACGCCTAAATCATCAAGCACATCGAGGCGGGAAATTATCCCNTGCAGATCGCCGATGCCGTCACCGTTGGAGTCTTGAAAACTGCGTGGATAAATCTGATAGACAACCCTTTCCTGCCACCATTTCAGCACATTTACCAACCCCTTGCTCCTGCTTTACAAGATCTGCCTGAGGAACTTTTTCGTCCGCTCTTCCCTGGGATTTTCAAAGATTTGCTCCGGCGGGCCGTCTTCCACAATCACTCCCTGATCCATAAAGATGACCCGATCAGCCACTTGCCTGGTAAAGCCCATTTCATGGGAAACCACCAGCATGGTCATGCCTTCCTTGGCTAAATCTGTCATAACATTGAGCACTTCCCCAATCATCTCGGGATCCAGAGCGCTGGTGGGCTCATCGAAGAGCATGATTTTCGGATTCATGGCTAGTGCCCGGGCAATGGCAGCCCTTTGCTGCTGCCCACCAGACAAAGTGCCGGGCTTTTTGTGGGCCTGATCCTTAATACCTACCCGGTCGAGAAAGTGCAGGGCGGTTTCTTCCGCCTCTTCCTTGCTTAGGCCGCGCACTGTTCTAGGTGCCAGAGTAACGTTGTTTAAGATAGTCATATGGGGATAAAGATTAAAGGACTGGAAGACAAAACCCACATCCCGCCTGAGATTGACCAGGCTCTTTTGCCCCTTCAGTTCAACGCCGCCTACCACAATGCGCCCCTGCTGAATCTCTTCGAGACCGTTTAAAGTCCTGAGCAGAGTAGACTTACCTGACCCGGAGGGGCCGATCAACACGACGACCTCCCTCGCCTGCACCTCTAAGTCAACTCCCCTCAGTACATGCAGCTTGCCATACCATTTATGCACATCTTCCATCGTAATGATCGCCGATTCCACTTTTACTCCTCCAATATCTGTTCCTGGTACATATTGTGCTTAATCTTCCCTTGCATATTAATGCGTTTTCTCCTTCTGCGCTAGAGATCCCTTTAATTGACCTGCCAGAAAAGCTATAATAGAAGCGGTGTGTAAAATAAGGGATACGGGAGCGACGACGGTGATTTTTCTGGAGACATATCTAGGAGAAATTGCAGCTTTGGCCACAGCTGTGTGTTGGACGTTGAACGCCATGGCCTTTGAAGCAGCGGGAAAAAGGGTTGGATCCCTCTCTGTGAATTATATCAGGTTTTTCGTGGCCTTTCCCCTGCTGACTGTAACTGCTTTTTTCACAAGGGGGTCAGCCTTCCCTACAGATGCGACGGGCACAGCCTGGCTGTATTTATCAATCTCCGGCCTGATTGGNTTTGTCCTCGGGGACATTTTTCTCTTTCAAGCCTTCGTTGAAATCGGCTCCCGCATCACTCTGCTGATCAAATCCATGGGCCCGCCCCTCACAGCGTTAGCCGGCTTTCTAATTATGGGGGAAAACATTTCACCCTTAGGGCTCTTTGGTATGTTCATTACTATGTGCGGTATCGCCCTGGTGATTCTCAGCCGCAATCCCCAAGAAAACAAACTGAAGCTTAACCGCCCTTTGCGGGGCATCATCTTTGCCCTCCTTGGTGCAGTGGGCCAAGCTATGGGCCTGATTTTCAGCAAACTGGGCATGGGCGGCTACAATCCCCTGGCTGCAACCCAAATCAGGATCAGCGCCGCCTTTATCTCCTTTACTGTCCTGATTACCCTTAGAAAGAAGTGGCCGGAAATCAAAGAGGCCTGGAAAGACAGAACCGCTATCGGCAACATTGCCCTTGGGGCAATCTTGGGCCCCTTCATTGGGGTTACTCTGTCACTGGTCGCCTTGCAGCATGCCCCAGCGGGCATTGTCTCTTCCCTGACCTCTATGTCTCCGATTCTGATTATCCCCTTTTCTATCGGGATTTTCAAAGAAAAAGTGCTCCCGAAAGAGATCTTGGGAGCACTGATTTCAATCATTGGTGTAATCATCTTGTTTCTGAGGTAAGCCTGGGCTAAGACAAAACCTTAGCAATTTTCTCCAGCGACCAGTCGATTTCTTCCTTAGTGATGGTCAAAGGCGGAGCAAAGCGGATGGTGTAATCATGGGTTTCCTTGCACAACAGGCCCAGTTCCATTAGGCGTTCACAGAATGGCCTGGCTGTGCCGTGTTCGGGTTTGATTTCCACACCGATCAAAAGGCCCTTGCCTCTGACTTCCTTAACAAAGGGACTTTGCATTTTCTCCAATGCTTCCCGGAAGTACTGGCCCAGTTCGTACGCTTTTTCTACAAGATTCTCTTCTTCAATAACCTCCAGGGCTGCCATACCTACTGCAGAGCCAAGGGGATTGCCGCCAAAGGTGGATCCGTGATCGCCAGGCCCGAAGACATCCATCACATCATCGCTGGCGAGCATGGCCGAAACTGGATAAACGCCGCCTCCAAGGGCCTTGCCCAAAATCAAAACATCAGGCTTGGCATCTTCATACTGGTAGGCAAAGAGCTTCCCGGTCCGGCCCAGACCGGTTTGGATCTCATCCAGCATCAGCAGCACATTATGACTGGTGGCCAGTTCCCTCATCTTCGTGAGATACCCTGCAGGGGGAACTAATACTCCCCCTTCACCCTGAATCGGTTCGGCCAGGATCGCCACAGTATTTTCCGTAATAGCCTGTTCCAGAGCTTCCCCATCGCCGAAGGGAACAGAGACAAAGCCCGGCGTAAAGGGGCCGAAGCCATAGCGGTACTGCTTCTCAGTGGAAAAACTTACAATTGTCACAGTGCGGCCGTGAAAGTTGTTTTCACACACAATAATCTCGCCTTTATTCTCGGGCACGCCCTTTTTAACCAGACCCCACTTGCGGGCAGCTTTAAGCGCGGTTTCCACCGCCTCTGCCCCAGTGTTCATAGGCAAAGCCTTTGCATAGCCCGTCATCAGGCAGAGCTTCTTCAGGAAGGTCCCCATGGTTTCATTATGGAAGGCCCTGGAGGTCAGAGTAACTTTGCCTGCCTGCTCCAAAAGGGCTCCAATGATCTTCGCATGCCTGTGCCCCTGGTTGAGGGCGGAGTAGGCGGAGAGCATATCCAAATATTTCCTGCCCTCCACGTCATAGACCCATACCCCTTCACCCTTCTCGATCACAATGGGCAGAGGGTAATAGTTATTTGCACTGTAGAGTTCGACATCTCTGATGAACTCATCGGTCCGAGCCACAGAAATCATCTCCTTGCTGTCTAGCCCAGATTATGCTTCTTTACAAAATCGGCCAGTACTTCAGCCAAATTCGGCGAGCCAATCTCCTGCAAGTCATAGTATACTCTGGTATTAGGCTGTTTGATTTTCACGATGCGGTTCAGGTCGATCGGAGTGCCGATGATGACTGAGTCGCAGTCTACATTAGCTATAGTTGCTTCGAGGTCACTCCGCTGCTGATCGCTGTAACCCATGGCCGGCAGCAGATCGCCGATATGGGGGTAGAGCTCATAGGTCTCGGCCAGTTTGCCGACAGCCTGGTCACGGGGATTAATGATTTCCGCGGCCCCAAACTTCTGGGCAGCAATTGTTCCTGCACCAAGTTTCATATCTCCGTGGGTGAGGGTTGGACCGTCTTCTACAATCAGCACTCGCTTGCCGCGAATCAGTTCTGGATGGTCCACCCGAATGGGAGATGCTGCGTCAACGATAACGGCATCAGGGTTCACCCTCTGCACGTTTTGGCGTACAGTCTCGATGCCTTCAGGCGATGCACTGTCGATTTTGTTAATGACGACCACATCGGCAATGCGAATGTTGACTTCGCCAGGGTAATAGGCAAGCTCATGTCCTGCCCGATGGGGGTCGGCCACCGTAATCATCAGATCAGGCTCGTAAAATGGGAAGTCATTGTTACCGCCGTCCCAGAGAATTACGTCGCAGCCCCCTGGATCATTTTCAGCCTCTTCTAAAATGGCCTGATAGTCCACTCCCGAATAAATGACATTACCCCGCTCGATGTGGGGTTCATATTCTTCCATTTCCTCAATGGTGCACTTATGTTTGGCCAGATCCTCAATGGCAGAATAGCGCTGCACCCTTTGGGCCGCCAAGTCGCCGTAGGGCATAGGGTGGCGAACCGCGACCACTTTCAGTCCCTGCTTCATCAGATACTCAGCCACGGTACGGGATGTCTGGCTCTTGCCGGTACCTGTTCGGGTGGCGCAAACCGCTACTACAGGTTTCTTGCTTTTTATCATAGTCTTCTTGGGTCCTAGGAGAGTAAAGCTAGCCCCCGCTGCATTCACCACGGAACTGAGGTTCATTAGATCCACATAATGGATGTCGCTGAAGGAAAAGACGCATTCATCCACATCATATTTTTGAATCAAATCTACAAGTTCGGCTTGATCGTAAATGGGGATACCGTTTGGATAGAGTCTCCCAGCGAGCTCCGGCGGGTACTGGCGTCCATGGATGTCAGGGATTTGCGTTGCGGTGAAAGCGACAACATTATACTGTTCATTATCTCTGTAATAGGTGTTAAAGTTGTGAAAGTCCCTGCCGGCCGCGCCGATAATGATTACATTAATCTTTGACATAAACTACCTCCTCGTTTTTTAGAAAGTATATCCCCTATATTCCTCACATTCAGGGGAAGGCCATCAGGCGTAAGTGCGCTTAGCCTGGGTCACCTCCTTGTCTGTTCAACCGCTTTTTCCACTTCTCTACGCCTAGCCTCGCAAACAGTTCTTAATGTCTTTTTCGCCGATTCTTATAATCAATTTTATATTTAACACTTAAATATTACCATTTCCCGTTCCACTATTCAAGGAGAGTCCTTGCCTGAAAAAAGGCCGCTGCGCAGCAAACTGCGAAACGGCCTTGTCTTGCGTATCGAACTGACTACTAATTCTTCGCTTTAAACTCCAGCATAAACTCTCGCAAGGCCTCGCAAGCTTCCACAGGTACCGCATTGTAAATCGAGGCACGGCAGCCTCCGATGGAACGGTGTCCGTTGAGACCTACAAAACCTTTTTCCCTTGCCTCCGCTAAGAACTTCTTCTCCAGCTCTTCTGAGGCCAGATTAAAGGTCACATTCATCACCGAACGGCTGGCCTTCTCCGCATGGCCTACGTAAAAACCATTGCTTTGGTCTATGGCGTCATAGATCATGCTCGCCTTAACATCATTGAGTTTTTCAATCGCCTTCACTCCGCCGTATCTTTCAACCCAGCTCAGCACTTTGCCGAGCAGATAAATGGCGAAGGTAGGGGGAGTGTTGAACATAGAATTCTTCGAGGCATGGGTGTTGTAGTTCAGCATGGTGGGCAGNTCCTGTGGACTGCGTTCCAAGAGGTCTTTGCGAATGATAACTACGGTAACGCCTGAGGGNCCNAGGTTTTTCTGCGCACCGGCATAGATCATGCCAAAGCGCTTTATATCAAGGGGTTTCGAGAGAATGTCACTGGACATATCAGCGACTAGGGGAACATCCTTGGTATTGGGGAACTGCTTCCACTGAGTACCATAGATGGTATTGTTCGAGGTAACATGGACGTATGCTTCATCCGGAGCAAGGTCAAGGTCCTCCAGTTCCGGAATGGAACGATACTTTTGTCCGGCAGTGGTGGCTCCTACCTTGATCCTGCCCTCTTTTTTGGCTTCGTCCAATGCCTTTTCAGACCAAACACCGGTCAGGATGTAGTTTGCCGTCTTTTCAGGCAGCAGCAGGTTCATAGGAACCATGCTGAACTGCAGGCTCGCCCCGCCCTGCACGAAAAGGACTTCGTAGTCCTCTGGGATAGCGAGCAGTCTGCGCAAAAGCTCCTTGGCCTGATTATGAACTGCCTCATAATCCTTGCTCCGATGGCTCAGCTCCATGACAGACATACCGGTTCCGTTGAAGTTCAAAAGTTCCGCCTGTGCTTCCTTTAAGACATCCAGCGGCAGTGCGGCTGGACCTGCATTAAAATTGTAAGCTCTTTCCATCACTCGAATGCCTCCTTGTGTCAAGTTGTTAGCTGCTTATTCTGATAGTACCACATTCTGGTGAAATAAGAAACAATGTCTCCCTTGGCTTTACACTATCTTAACAACAGGTTCCTCCAGTAACATCCTGTTAACCTATCTTTTGTGATATAATGGAAAAGGCAGACAAATTTAGTTTCAGTAAAGGAGAATGCTGATGTTTCGCGTCTTGGTCTCAGACAAAATTGCTAAGGAAGGGCTGGCTCCACTTCTCGAAAGCGACGGCATTGAAGTTGTGGAAAAGAATGTCAATGAAGTTGACGATCTCGACACCTACGACGCTTTGCTGGTGCGGAGCGCAACTCAAGTAACTGATGAAGTAATGAGAAAAATGCCGAAGCTGAGGATCATTGGCCGGGCAGGAGTGGGTGTCGACAACATTGATGTCCACGCTGCAACTGAAAGAGGCATTAATGTGGTCAACGCACCTGGAGGAAATACAATTGCCACCGCCGAGCACGCCTTCGCCCTGATGCTGGCTTTAGTGCGCAAGATCTGCCCTGCAAACCAATCCATCCGCAACGAAGAGTGGAATCGATCCGCCTTCCAAGGTATAGAGCTGTACGGAAAAACATTAGGTATTATCGGTTTTGGACGCATCGGCAAAGAAGTAGCCAAGAGGGCCCGGGCCTTTCAGATGAAAGTTCTTACCTGCGATTTGGTCCTCACTGATGAGGAGGCAGAGTTGCGAGGNGTCACCCGCTGTGAACGGAGCGAAATATTCCGCACAGCAGACATTATCACTCTGCATCTGCCAGCCACACCCGAAACTAAGCATCTTGTCAATGAAGAAACCCTAAGTACAACCAAACCTGGGGTAATGCTTATCAATACTGCCCGGGGTTCACTTGTTGATGAGGCCGCCCTCAAGCACTACTTGGAAATCGGCCACATAGGCGGTGTCGCAATGGACGTCCACGCCCACGAACCCTTGGAAAGCTACGATTTGGTCAAAATGGACAGAGTTTTAGCTACTCCCCATATCGCTGCCTCGACCAAGGAAGCTCAACTGAAAGTAGCCGCGATTGTGGCTGAAGAAGTCCTCAATTTTGCAAGCGGTAAACGAGTNGAGAACAGCGTCAACTTTAGATAGAGATAGAAGGAGGAGCACGGTATGGCTGTTATTAAACCTTTTAAGGCCGTCAGGCCCAGAGCCGATCTGGCTGATCAGATTGCTGCTTTACCCTATGATGTAATGAACTCTAAGGAAGCACAGGAAATGGTGCAAGGCAACGAGCATTCTTTCCTGCGCATTGACCGGGGCGAAATCAACTTCCCGGAGATGCCGGATCCCCATGACCCTAAGGTGTATGCCAAAGCCAGGGAAATTCTCGACGACATGGTGGAGCAGGGGCACTTTATCCAGGACGAGACAGACTGCCTGTACATTTATCGTCAGATTATGGATGGACGGGCCCAGACAGGCCTGGTAGCCTGCGCTTCCATCGATGATTATAACAACAATATCATTAAGAAACATGAATTCACAAGGCCGGACAAAGAACAGGATCGCATTGATCATATTAAGGCCCTGCATGCACAAACTGGNCCGATTTTCCAGACCTACCGNGANAACGCAGAAGTGATCAGGCTTGTCAATCAGTGGATTGACGATCACAGGCCTGTTTATGAGTTCAGAGCCCATAATGTTGAACACATTTGCTGGGTTGTTGATTGTCCCGAGACGGTGCAACAGTTAGTCGAGCTCTTTGCTAGTATCGATCATTTGTATATAGCAGATGGGCATCACCGCTCCGCTGCAGCCTGCCGGGTGGGCATGGAAATGCGGGAGCAAAATCCTGATCCTGCCGCCGAGTTTAACTTCTTCCTATCTGTAATCTTCCCCGCTTCAGATCTGAAGATTTGGCCTTATAATCGCCTGGTGGTGGATTTAAACGGGAATACTGAGGAAGAGTTTCTGAGCAAAGTGAAGGAGAACTTTACAGTAGATGCGGCCCCTTCCGCTCCCTTTGAACCGCAGGAAAGACAAACCTACGGCATGTACTTAGAAGATACCTGGTACAAGCTGACTCCCAAACCAGAACTGGCAAACACAGGAGATGTAATTAAAGATCTGGATGTCGCTATTTTGCAGGATCATCTACTGGAGCCAATCCTCAATATTAAGGACCCCCGCCGGGATGAGAGAATTGAGTTTGTGGGCGGAATACGCGGCGTCGGAGAGCTGGAGAGAAGGGTCAAGACTGATATGAAAGTGGCCTTCTCCATGTACCCTACCTCTATAGACGAGATCTTACAGGTGGCCGACTCAAATCAGGTAATGCCGCCGAAATCCACTTGGTTTGAACCCAAGCTGCTCAGTGGACTCTTTATCCACAAACTGACCTAATCAGCAGACCGTAAAAAAGCTGGAGATCCCTTCATAAGAAGGCACCTCCAGCTTTTTTGNTTCCAGTCTAGTTTTCAATAAATATCGTCCGGCCCTGCTTGGCAGATTCAGAAGCTGCAAAGATCGCCCGCATAGAATCGAGGGCTGTGCGGCCTGCAAGTTCTGTTTCCTTGCCTTCCAGGACGGCGGCAATAAACTCGTCTATTACTCCCGACTTTGTCTGGCTTTCATTGGTTTGAATGCCTTCCAAGTCGAAATAAATCCGCTCCCCGTCTTGCAATGTGGCTGCCATGGCGTAGTTTGGATCGTCATAGATCTTTAACATCCCCTTGGTTCCATAAAGCACTGTGCTGTTATCTTCAGCGCCATAATAGGTCCAGCTTGCCGTCATGCTGCCCATGATTCCGTTTTCCATCTCAAAGATGCAGATCGCATTATCCTCGACCTTGATGGGCTGGTCAGAAGCATCTCGCTTATGCAAGGTGGCAAACTTGGCCGCAGCGGAACGAAACTTCTGGTCCGTCAGATAGCGGATCAGGTACAGTTTGTGCACACCCAGATCGGCCATGGCCCCAAAGACTGCGGCATCTTTCTTAAAGAACCAGGTGCCCGGCCCCGGATCGATGCTCCAGCTTTCCGGACCTCCGTGCCCAAAGGTAGTTCTGAAGGTGAGGATATCTCCTATCAGCCCCTGGTCGATTAATTCCTTAGCCCTCCTGTGGGCTGGAGCTAAAATCTGATTATGGCCTATGACGAGCTGCTTGCCGACACGTTCAGCCGTTTCAACCATGGCTTCCGCATCCTGCATTGTGGTTGCCATAGGCTTTTCACAAAGCACGTGTTTTCCAGCCTGAAGGGCCTCCATGGTCACCTCGGCATGCATATGATTGGCAATGCAGACGCTTACAGCATCGATCTCTTCGTTCGCCAGCAGTTCGGCCAGACTCTCATAGGCCTTTCCGCCGTATTTGTCAGCCATAGCCTGGGCCCGGGCAAAGGTCTTGTCATAGTAAGCTGCGATCTCTGCCTGCTCATGTGCGTAATACTCAGGAATGTGCCTCACCTGGGCGATCTTTCCACAGCCGATGATTCCAATTTTTAGCATATACTTCCTCCCTCCCTATTCCCTCTGCTTTCTCTGCAAGAGCACTGCTAGAACAACAATTAGTCCTTTAAAGGCTTCCCTGAGAAATGGGGGTACACCAAAAAGGTTAAGCAGATTGTTCATCACAGCAATAATCAACATACCCATGAAGGTGCCGAGGATGGTGCCCCGGCCGCCGGCCATGCTGGTGCCGCCCACTACTGCCGCGGCGATTGCATCCATCTCCATGCCGCTGCCGGCATTAGCATAGTCCATAGAACCGATGCGGGACACCTGAATGATTGCGGCAATGGCCACCAACACTCCCATCAGCGAGTAAACTCTGGTTTTCACTCTGCTTACGTTCACGCCCGAGAGCTGCGCCGCCCGCTCGTTAGAGCCCACTGCAATCACTTGCCGCCCAAAGGTGGTGCGTGTGGAAATATAGTGCAGCACAATGGCAATAATTGCCCAGTATACGATGGGCATAAACATTAAGCCGCCGATCTGCACATTGCTGATCTTGAGAAAATCCCGGGGCACCCGGGGGTTGTAACCCTGCATAAAGTGCTGTGTCACGCTTCGAAAAATCTTCATGGCGCCGAGTGTGGCAATAAAGGGTGCAATCCGTCCCTTGGTGATCAAAAGTCCAATGCCTTTTCCCAGCAAATAGCCCATGACAAGCCCAATCACAATTGCAATAAAGTAGGCCGGCAGCCCGGTGATGCCCAGCCCCCCCAAGACTCCATTTGCACCGGTATCGATCAAAGTCATAATCACCGCGCCGGTGGCAACCAGGGTCGAGCCTACGGCTAGGTCAATGCCGCCTGTAATAATCACAAAGGTCATACCCAAGGCCACAATGCCTACACCGGCGTTATTCCTCAGAATATTGATCCAGTTACGAAACCAGGCGTTAAACCACTGGCCAAAGGATCCGTAATCAAATCCTAAAACCAGCGTCTGCACCACTATCAGTAAAAGCAAAACCAGTGCAATGCCGACGTGGGAATCGGCGGCCCTTGCGGCCATTAGTCTTTTAAATATATTTCTCTCTTTACTGCTTTTCGCTGTTTGCATTTTGCCTCTCCCCCTACCCTGCATCCAGTACTCCGCCCGTAGCGAGCCTCATAATATCGTGCTCGGTCATGGCGCTGCCCGAGACTTCTCCTTGAATCTCACCGTGGTACATTACCAGGGCCCGATCACAGATGCGAATGATCTCTTGGGCTTCACTGGATAAGACAACTATGGCCATGCCCTGTTCAGCCAGCTTTAAGATAGTTCCATAGATTTCTTCCTTAGCCCCGACATCAACCCCCTGGGTGGGATTGTCTAAAATCAGCAGCTTAGGATCGGCGGCCAGCCATTTGGCCAGGACAACTTTTTGCTGGTTTCCGCCGGAAAGCGTGTTAATGGCATCGGAAAAGCTCTGCAGAACAATATCGAGCTCCTGCTGCTGACCGCGGAAGATCTCCTCATGCCTCTCCCGATCAACAACACCCCGTTTGGCAAAGAGGGGCCAGCTGACAATAGATGCGTTTTCCAGAACATTCATATCTTTAATAATGCCGTTTTCCTTACGATTGCGGGGTACATAACCGATACCCAGCTGCAGGGCTTGCTCAGTACTGGTTACTTTAACTTCCTCGCCGCGCAGAAACATCCTGCCTGAGATGCACCGATCAGCTCCAAAGACTGTTTGAAAAAGGGTGCTGCGGCCGTCTCCAAGCAGGCCTGTTACTCCAAGAATCTCCCCTTCCCGTACAGAAAGATTAATCTGCCGGAAATCCCGGGCGTGGGAAAAGTTCTCTAAGCGGAGGATTTCTTTCCCCAGATTTTTAGTGCGGCTGAGCCTATCTATTTCGATGTCATGCCCCACCATGAAGCGGGCCAGATCATCAGTGGTAACATCTGCCACAGCCCCTTCTGCCACTAATTCCCCGTCCCGGAGAACAAAGTAGCGCTGGCAGATCTCCATAACCTCACCTAGTTTATGAGAAATAAAAATAATGCCTACACCTTGCTCCTGCAGCGTTCTCATCATCTCAAAAACACGTTTAATCTCGGGCTCCGTCAGGGACGTGGTGGGTTCGTCCATGATGATCACCGAAGCCTCCATCATGATCGCTCTGCAGATTTCTACAATCTGCTTATAAGAAGCATCCAAATCCCTCACCATGGTACCGGGATCGATTTGGATGTTCATACGGGCAAAAATTTCCTCTGTGGCCTTGTACATACCTTTTAAGTCAAGGCGTCCCCATTTGTCCTTCAGCTCCCGCCCGATAAACATGTTCTCGAAGATAGGGAGGTCGTTAATTAGATTGAGTTCCTGGTGGATAAAGGCAATGCCGGCACCTAGGGATTGGGCAGGCGTATTGAAATTTACACGCTGTCCATCAATAAAAATCTCACCAGAATCCATTTGATGAACTCCGCCTAAAATATTCATCAGGGTTGACTTGCCTGCTCCGTTTTCTCCAATCAAGGCGCAGATCTCTCCGCCCTTAAGTGCAATAGAAACATTTTTTAACACCAGATTGGTACCGAAGGACTTGGTTATATTCTTCATCTCAATCATTACATCACATCCAATTACAAGGAGGTGGCCTTGAGGCCACCTCCCGCTTTGTTAGACTTTAGTATGGCGAATTGGCGTCAAGGAACTGCTCGTAGTTGTCACGGTCAACGATAGTTGTCGGAATGATGATTACTTCCTCAACCTCTTCACCCTTGAGAACCTGCAGAGCTACGTCCACGGCATCTTGAACCATGGCTGGACTGTACAAAGCAGACTGAATCCAGATGTCTTCGTTCTCAGGCATAAGTTCGAAGTACTCCTGCATTCCGCCGCCGCCGGTGATCACCTTAATGTCTGTGCGGCCGGCCTCCCGGATCGCCTGCAGTACGCCGAGGGAGGTCTCATCGTCCATGGAGTAGACTGCATCGATCTTAGGGTTGCTTACCAAGATGTCTGCAAAATCCTTCAGTCCGTCTTCTCTGGTGAACTGGGTTGCATAGGTGAGCACATTCAGCTCAGGCGCAATCTCGGCAACAGTATCTAAGAAACCCTTCTTGCGCAGGGCAGATACGGAACCGGAAGTGGGCACTTCAAGCATGACAACTGTCGCCTCTGGGCCAACTTTTTCTACAATGTAATGGGCTCCCTGGATACCCATGTCTTCGTTGTCACCGGAGACACGATAGATGCCTTCTAAATCAATTACGATATCAAAGTTAACAATGATGATGCCTGCATCCAGTGCTCTCTCCATGGGGACTTCCATCCCTTCCCACTGAGGGAAAGCAACGATGGCNTCAGCGCCCCAGGTCATCAAGTCGTCGAGCTGCGCTGTCATTTCCTCTGCGTTGGAACTGGTTTGAATTCTGTACTCCACTTCATCGCCCAACTCTTTTAGGCGTGCTTCAGCCTGATAGGCCACAGCCGCTACCCAGCCGTGGGTTACGGCCGGAGCGAGAACACCAATTTTGTAAGGTGCTGCCAGCGCCGCAGGGGCGGACACGATTGAAAAGACTAATGCGAGAGACAAAAATACCAACATAAACTTCTTCATTTCAGTTTCCTCCTCTATTTTTTTATCTGAAACTTGATAATGTTACGGTTAATATATTTCTCCTTTTAGTCCAAAAATCCCTCCCAAATCTAGAAGCTGTTTCTAAATGGCGATGTTTTTCCCCATAAAATACAGAACAGCCTAAGCTGATTGGCTTAGGCCGTCCACTCTCTTAAATGAACTCTTTGATGTCGCGGGTCGGTGAATTCGGTACATCGAACACCCTGCCCTCCCAGGTGCGGATTGTGACATGATCCTTGCCTCTGGAAATTAGGTACTCTGGCATAAGAGGAGTTTTCCCATGTCCTTGAGGTGCATTGATAATGTAGGTTGGAATCGCCATGCCTGAGGTAAAACCCCGCAAGTACTCCATGATTTCAATGCCGTCGTCAATTGAAGTTCTAAAGTGCATTGTGCCGATTACGCGCTTGGCATGGAAAATGTAGTAGGGCCGCACCCTAAACTTGAGCAGCTCCTGGTTGAGAAGCCTCATCACATACTTGTCATTGTTGATCCCATTGAGCAGGACAGCCTGGTTGCCTAGGGGAATCCCGGCGTTAACCAGTTTGTCGCAAGCCTCTTTGGCTTCCGGCGTTAACTCTTTGGGGTGGTTAAACTGGGTGTTAATATAAAGGGGCGGATATTTCTTCAGTATACTGACCAAGTTGTCTGTAATCCGCTGGGGCATGGTTACCAAAACCCGGGAACCTAAGCGAATAAACTCGACAGACTCAATCGCATCAAGCTCACCTAACAACCAGTCTAAGGCGGCATCGGAAAGCAGCAGGGCATCGCCGCCTGTGATTAAGACATCTCGGATCTCGGGATTAGCCTTAATGTAATCGATGGACTTCTGCAGCTGTTTTCTTGACGTATGGAGATCACTGGATCCAATATTTCTCCTTCTCTGGCAGTGGCGGCAGTACATGGCACACTGATTTGTAACATTGATGATAACCCGATCCGGATAGCGCCTGGTTATTGCGCCGGCGGGATTGGTGTATTCCTCTGCCATGGGATCTGCAAACCCTTCCTCATTCAGCTCAGCCAGTACAGGAATGGATTGAAGCTTAATCGGATCATACTTGTTGTCATCATCAATNAATGACAAATAATAAGGGGAGACACTCCAGCGGAATTTCTCGCCAACCGTGCGCACAGCCTCGATCTCAGCTTCGTCTAGAGATATCAGCTCACGCAGCGTCTCCAGATCCGAGATTCTATTCTTAAGCTGCCACTTGTAGTCGTTCCAGTCTTCCTCTGTACCCTGCAAGTGGGCAAGGATTCTCTTCTTCTTTTGCTCAGCCTTCTCTTGCTGCGTTGGAGCCGTGCCTTTAGGGATCGTGCCCTTCACATCAAGATATTCCTGAATTCTGTTCCTTAGTTCAACTGCCCTAACCTGGGCGATCTGCTTCTTACTCATGGCATCTCCTTTCCTAAGTCTATAGTCCCTTAAGTGTGGGGTTAATTATAATACGGTTTTTATGTATTCGTCAAAACATGGGAAAGGAGACTGAAATATGCACCAGAAGCGGATCTAAAACGTTATCTATGCAAATTTATTTAAAAAACTTTTTACTTTTTATTCATATGACGTACCGACTGCGGCCTGAATTGCCGCTGTTAGAGCACGTACAACGTCCGGGAGAGCCAGAGACGGTGCCCCCTTGTGATGTACCGCCTGTTCAGGGAGGTATGGAATATGAATGAAGCCTGCCCTGATGCCAAGCTTTGCTTGGGCAATGTGGTGCAAAATACCATACATAGTATGATTACAGACAAATGTTCCAGCACTGTTTGAGACACTGGCCGGGATACCTGCCCTGCGAATCTCCTCCACCATCGCCTTAATCGGCAGGGTGGAAAAGTAGGCTGCGGGCCCTCCTTCTACTACGGGCGTATCTATGGGCTGATTGCCCTGATTGTCCGGAATTGAGGCATCATTAATGTTTATTGCCACCCTTTCGATGGATATATCACACCTCCCGCCCGCCTGTCCAAGCGCGATCACCAAGTCAGGCCTGCTGGCGTCGATTGCTACAAGCGCTTCCCTNACCGCTTCCCCAAAAACTGTGGGCAGGAGCTTCTTTATCACCGTGACACCGTCGATCTTTTCCACAGCTGCCCTTTTCACAGCTTCCCAGGCGGGATTAATGCTCTCCCCACCAAAGGGAGCAAACCCGGTTAAAAGCACCTTCATCTCAGTCACCCCACATTTTATGTAATAAAATGCTCCCCTGTGAAACCCACAAGGGAGCATGACAAGGACTAATCCGCTAAACCTTGAAGTTTTCCACTAATTGCTGCAAGGTTGTGGACATTTCGCTTAAACTGCCGGCCAAGACTGCAACTTCTGCCATTGTGGCAGATTGCTCTTCAGTGGCTGCAGCTAATTGCTCACTGCCGGAACGCAAATCTAAGGTACCGCTTGAAACCCTGGTGACCTCTGCGAGGATGGAGTTCATGGCGGCGAGGATTTCCTGCAGCACTCCGCCGCTTTCCTGAACCACCTGGGCATTTAAGTCTGCCTGGGCGGCACTTTCCGAGATGCCCCTCACCGCTGAGTCAGCCTCTCTTTGAATTGCAGTGATCAGCTCAAAGATTTGGCCGGCGGCCTGGGCTGACTGTTCCGCTAAAGCACGGACTTCCTCTGCGACCACTGCAAACCCGCGCCCGTGTTCCCCTGCCCGGGCCGCTTCAATCGCTGCATTTAGGGCCAACAGATTGGTCTGGTCAGCAATTTGCGAGATCAGCTCAACGATGGTTCCCACTTCCCGGGAACGCTCTCCTAAGCCGTGAACCGATTCTGCCAGTTCACCAATGGTCTGCCTCAGTTCTGCAGTTTTCGTCACAGAATCTGCGATCGCCTTCTCGCCATCACCTGCACGGTCGGCAATACCCTGCACTGCAGAGGACATCACACCGGCATTATCGCTAATCTGTTCCACAGTTGATGCAAACTCATTAGAGGTACTGGCCACCTCTTCAATGGAAGCACTGGTTTCTTCGGTGGCACTGGCCAGCTCTTCGCTGGCAGATGCCAGATTCCGCGAAGTGCCCAAAACGTTGACCAGCATTTTGCCTACGTCAACCCTGAGCTGCTCTAGCGCTTGAAAAGCACTGCCGATTTCATCATTGCTGCCGGTTTCGATCTCAACGGTAAAGTCTCCGGCTGCCAGTGATCCGATCCGGTCCACCAGCCTCCGAATCCGCTTGGCAAAGGTGCCCGACCAGATCCAGACCAGAAGAACAACAATGGCAATTAAGGCCAATGCCAAAAGCAGGGTGGAATTGCGGGCTCCGGCCTGGGCGGCTGCAAATCCGTCCAGGGCAATTCCGATCCACAAGACATTCCCCGCATCGTCTAAAGCCAGCTGATAGTCATAAACATTGGACTGGGCGGCTGCTTCGTGTTTTTGGCCTATACTCTCCTTCTGAGGATGATAAAGATACATTCCCTCCCGATCTACAACATAGGCGTATCTGATTCCGTCATTGCTCACCACCTGTTCAATTACGGCCTGCATGCCGATACGGCTCATAATCTCATTGAGGGATTCAGCACTTACACCAACCTGGATGATCCCCGGCTGATCAGGGCGGGACACTCCAACGAACTTAAATAGCTGGTCGTCTACGTCACGGACAGTAAGATCCTGGGTCACCTTGCCGTCTCTGGAGTTAAGCAAGGCGCGAAATGGATAGGCCTGGGCTGCAGGGTCATCTGGAAAACGCCATCCCATTGCGGCCAGGTTGTTTGTAAAGATAGTCACGCCGTCTTCATCTGTTATGTAGATCTCGTCAATTGCAGTTGAATTGACAATATCCAGCACTGCGCTCTGATCCAGCTGACCGGATGCCACCAGCTGCGCCAGGATATAAGATGCCCCAAGCAGCTGGTCTTCCAGCATCTGCTCGGCTACCGCCGACGCCTGGCCGCTGCTGATATGGGTACCCTTCACCAACTGGGCCAACTCCTCGGCCTGGCTGTTTAGCTGGTTATGCAAAGCCCGGTTGTAAAAGACTATAGGGGTGACCGTATTGACAATGGCACCGATCACAAACATTGCCCCGATCACGAGAATCAGCTTTGCCCTAATTCCCAATTTCATGTCGATCCCTCCCAAAAGGGCAGCCGCCTAGGACAAGTTGCCTTCTCTCCACACGTCCAGAATCTTCTCCACCAACGATTCTACCTCATCGATTGCCTCACGGACCTGGTGGGCAGCTTGGCTGGAACGATCGGAGAGCTGGGCTACTTCCTCCGCCACTACCTGAAAGCCCCGGCCCAAATCTCCAACCCGGGCGGCTTCTATAGTTGCGTTGATGGAAACCATCTTGGTCTGCCTGGCTACGTAGGTTATGCCGTTGACCAGATCTGCAATCTTCTCTGGAATCGCCGCCAGATCAGCCATCATTCCTTCAATCATCTGCTGCTGCTCCTTAATCTTAGCAGCAGCCTCCATGTTTTCTCTCTCCAGCCGTTTTTCTAGGCTGATATCCTGTCCAAAGCCCACTAGGCCAAGGATCTCTCCGCCATCGCCTAAGAGGGGCAGCTTTGAAGTGCGCAGCCAGCTCTCGTCGCCATTGCTTTCCGCCAGAAGCTCTTCCCGATCGACAATGGANTGTCCCTGTTTGAGAACTGTAGCATCGTCCCGGGCAAACTGCTCTGCAATATGCTTAGGAAAGAAGTCAAAGTCCGTTTTCCCCAGCACTTCCCCTTCATCTTTCACCCCATTATTATCCAGGTCGACTCTGTTAGCCAGGATTTTCCGACCTTCCGCGTCTTTGGCGTAAATTGCCATCGGCAGGTTGTCAATAATGGTTCTAAGCAGGCGTCTTTGTGCAGCCAATTGCCCTTCAAGCTCCTCAATTCTCTCTTCGGACTCCCGTAGATGATCGCGTACTTCTAAAGCCACGTATGACAACCCCTTTTCTTCATTTCTTCATAATCATACCAATATCTTCGCCTTGGATCTGCAATTCCCTGTTTTGTACCGGAAAGTAATGAAAACATTCACACATAATGCCTGGCCCCCGGGGGAGAGTCTTAATAGATTTCCCTCTGCCAAACCAGCCGCCCTTCTATATAGGTCTCCAGTACCGCTCCCTTATAACTGAAAGGCTCACCGCCGAGCACCACGAAGTCTGCATCCTTGCCCGCCTCCAGTGAACCGACCCGATCCTCAATGCCCAAGGCCTGAGCAGGATTAATAGTGATCGCTTGCAGAGTGTCGGCAAAGGACAGACCGTGCTTGTGGGCAATCGCTGCATATTGTAAGAAGTAACGGCAATTTAGGAAGGGATGATCTGTCATCAGGCAAACCTTAACTCCGTGTCTGGCCAGGATAGCGGGGTTTTCATCGGTCATGGCTGCGGTCTCTACCTTACCGCTGGCTGACAGGCCCGGGCCCACCATGGCAGTTATCTGTTTGCGGCCCAGGTATTCGGCAATCAAATGTCCGTCAGTGCAGTGTTCTATGGTGTAATCGATGTCAAACTCTTCGCAGATGCGAATCGCGGTCACTATATCATCGTGCCGGTGGGCGTGCACCCTAAAGGGTATCTGCTTCGCCAGCACCATCAGGCCCGACTCTAAGTTCAGATCTGTCTCGAAGGGTCTTCCCTCTGCCTGTGCCTGTTCTTTCTTCTCGCCGTAGACTTTAGCATCTTCAAAGTACGTTCTGATCATAGACGCTACAGCCATGCGCGTGGCTGGCGCCTGTTTTTGGGCCTGACCATGGGCCCTTTTAGGGTTTTCACCAGTTGCACCCTTAAGTCCGCTAGGGTTTTTGACAAGCATCTCATCGATCACGCTGCCCCAGGTCTTGCAGGCCAAGCCCAAACCTCCAATGGGATTTCCCGATCCGGGCAGGATCTGAACTGTGGTAATGCCCCCTTCTCGCGCTCCGGTGAAGCTGATTTGCCGGGGATTTACTGCATCAAGGGCCCTTACCTCACCGGTGATTGATCTGACAGATTCGTTCCCGTCATAGCCGGCTCTTCCCTCCCCATCCCCCCACATCCCCACATGGGTATGGGCATCAACCAGACCCGGTATGATAACCTTGCCGGTAAAATCCAAGACCTGATCCCCCACTTCTAGCGGGATGCTGCGGCCGATCTGGCTGATTTTCCCCTGGGCATCAATGCGCATCATTCCATCTTCCAATACTTCACCTGTGACCGGATAGATTTTGGCGCCTTTGACAACTAGCATAATCAGAGTACTCCCCTTTCGTAAACAATTTCTCCGTCAATGATGGTCATGTCTGCAAAGGTCGTAAACTCCAAAGGATTTGCTGACCAGAGGACCAGATCTGCATCCTTGCCGATTGCTATGGATCCGACCCTGTCCTCGATGCCTAGGTGCTCTGCGGCAGAGAGGGTAACCGCCCGCAAAGCGGCCTGATCCGGCAGCCCCCACTGGGTGGCAATACTTGCAGTTAAGAGCAGGTTTCTCCCGTCCACTACAGGATGATCTGTGATCAGACAGAAAGGGATACCCTCCCGGTGGAAGACTACTGGGGTGCGAAAATCACGGTCCTTGTTTTCAAGTTTAGATCCGTAGTGCAAAGTGGGTCCTACTGCACAACTAATCTTCTCCCGTTTGATAATGTCCTTCACCAGATGTCCATCTGTAACATGATGCAACATGCACTTAATGCCAAATTCTCCACAGATGCGCAGGGCTGTCAAGATGTCATCATGCCGGTGAGCGTGGATGATTAAGGGCTGTTCCCCCTTAATAACAGGCACTAGCGCTTCTCTGATCCCGTCCCGATCACCCGGCACTTCACCTTTGCCAAGGCTCACTTTTGCCAAATAATCCTCGGCCCGCTGCAGCGCCCCCCGCAAGAGGGCGGCACTGCCCATTCTGGTGGCAGGAGACTGCTGCCTCGCACCGTAGCAGGCTTTGGGATTCTCCCCCAGGGCAGCTTTCATGCCGACGGGATCTTTCAGCACTGCTTCATCTACGATCATGCCTCTGCACTTTAGGGCTAGAGCTGTGCCTCCCAGGATATTGCCGCTGCCCGGAAACACCCCGGCCGCGGTAATGCCCGCTCTTCTAAAGCTCTCGAAGGCTTGATCCTGCATATTAATACCGTCACGCACACTCAAACCCGGCGTAAGCGGATGGGTATCTTCATTAGTGTCCCGTCCTGCGCTGCCAACTCCGCTTTCTGACAAGCCCACATGGGTGTGGGCGTCAATCAGTCCAGGTGTGACCACCCTTCCCCTGCCATCAATCACTCTTGCACAGCCCGACAAATCGACTTCCCTTCCAACTTCAGCTATTTTTCCGTCCCGAATCACAATGCCGCCTGCTTCAATCGTGCCGTCAGCGATGGTCTCGACCTTTACATTCTTAATTCCGAGCAATTATATCCCTCCGACCTGCCGTTAAAATATCCGCGTAGACTTTCCACAAAGCAAAGAAGAACCCCTCTTTCCTGGGCCCTTCTCTCAACGTTTCTTTTTCTCTAAGCTCAAGTTAAATGTAAATTCATAGAAGGACTTTGCATATTTACACAGAATCAAGAGTGCATATTTCCTGAGTGATGCCGGATACACATCCTTTCTTTGACAATTAAAGGCAGGATTTCCCGTATCTGCACAGAATAATCAGGCAAATANAAGTTAAGGGAGGATGAACTTTTGAAGAAGCGACTGGTAATTGTGCTGTTGTTAGTGTTGAGTCTGTCGGTCCTGGTCTCGGCCCAGGAAGTACCCGTCCAGGGCGGAACCTTCCGCTACGGGACAACAATCAACCCCCGCGGTATGTTTAACCCCGTGTTGTACACCGAGTCCTATGACGCTTACATCATTGATGTTGTTTACGATGGGCTGATCGAAGTGGATGCCAATCTGCAGCCCCAGCCTAAAGTAGCCAAGTCCTGGGAAATTTCGGAAGACGGCATGGAAATCACCTTCTATCTGCACGAAGGAATTAAGTTCCACGACGGCGTGGAGCTCACCGCCAAAGACGTTGCCTATACCTATATGACAATTCTGCACCCTGAATACACAGGCGTCCGCTACGGCAACTTCAACATGCTTGAAGGCGCCCAGGAATATAAGGAAGGCACCGCCGACACTGTGCCGGGCATTGAAGTCATCGATGACTATACGATTAGATTCAAGACCATCAGACCCCATGCCCCTCTCCTGGTGTCGTTCGGTTACGGGATTTTGCCCTCGCATCTGCTGGCAGATATACCGGTAGGCGAGCTGGAGACAGCGGACTTTAACCTGAATCCAATTGGCAGCGGACCTTTCAAGTTTGTTGAGTTCCTCACAGACCAGCACGTCACGTTAGAGGCCAATGAAGACTATTTCTTCGGAAGGCCGAATATTGATACCCTGGTGTTCCAAAAGGTTTCGCAGGATACAATCCCCATTTTCCTGCAGCAAAACCGCATCGACTTTATTGAGATCGCTCCAGACCAATTCCTCCAAGTGAGCGAAATGGATCACATCGATCTCTATGTTTATGAGGCCCTCAGTTACAGTTACATCGCCTTTAACATGCGCCAGGCACGCTTTGACGATGCCCGGGTCCGCCAGGCCATCACCCACGGCTTTGACCGTGAACTCTATGTTGACCTAATCCGCGAAGGATTTGGCATTGTGGCCAATGCACCGATGCCCCAGGCATCCTGGGCCTACACGGATGAAGGGATCAACCCCTACCCCTATGATCCTGAACTTGCTGCACAGCTCTTAGCAGAGGCCGGCTGGAAACCGGGTGCAGACGGCATTCTGGAAAAAGATGGTGAAAAGCTGGAGTTTGAGTTCCTAGTACCTGAGGGAAGTCGCCTCACAGAGCAAATGGCCCTCCTCTTCCAGCAAAACATGGAAGATCTGGGTATCAAAGTGAACTTGATGTTTATGGAGTTCAGCGCGGCAGTCGATCGCGTTGACGCCAGGGAGTTTGATACTTTTACCATGAGCTGGAGCTTAGCAGTAGATCCTGATCCTTACGGCATTTGGCATTCTACCTCCCTGTGGAATGATCCTGGATTCTTCAATGACGAATCTGACCGCCTCATCGAACAGGGGCGTCTGGAAACGGACATTGAAAAGCGGAAAGAAATCTACGCCGAGTGGCAAAGGCTGATCAACTATGAGCTGCCCACAATGTTCCTGAACTATGGCGTCTCAATCGGTGCCATTAACGAACGGGTCAAAGGCATTGATGCTGATCCAGGCCCCTATGGACCACTGGTAGGCCGGCAGCTGCTCACTACAATTTGGCTGGAAGACTGATCATAAGGATAGGAATGGAACAGCAGTCTCTGCTGTTCCATTCCACGCTCGGAAGGTGGTTGCATGTGGAGGTATATTGTTAGAAGGATTCTTCTGCAGGGGATCCCGGTTTTGCTGGGATTTACCTTTTTATTGTATCTGATTATTACCATTGCACCTGGAAGTCCCGTCACACACTTGCGCGGCGTACCTGAACTTGATACCTCTGTGATCGCTCAGAGAGAAGCACAGCTCGGGCTGGATCAGCCCTTTATTGTACAGTATGTAAAGTGGCTGGGGAGGGTAGTCCGCCTAGATCTGGGCCTCTCTTTTGATTCGGCCAGAAGGCCTGTGGTTACGTTAATTGGGGAAAGGATGCCTGCCACAATCATTCTCTCCCTGTCATCGATCATCCTGGGCTGGGGAATCGGAATTCCCGTGGGCATACTTTCGGCCCGCTACCAATATTCCATATTTGACTATGTAATCACGTTTTTTGCCTTCGTGGGCATCTCAATCCCCAGCTTTTTCTTCGGGCTGACATTGCTCTATGTATTTGCCCTCAAGCTCAATGTCTTACCGGCAGGCGGCTTCTTTATGGCGGGGGAAGCCCACACTTTCATAGGTTATGTGCGCTACCTGCTTCTGCCCGCCCTAACCCTGGGACTCGGCAGCATTGCCAGTGTAGCCCGGTACATGCGGGCCAGTCTCTTAGAAGTGCTGAACGAAGATTATCTGCGCACCGCCCGGGCCAAGGGCCTGCGGGAGAAGATCGTCATCTACAAGCATGCTCTCCGCAACGCCCTCCTGCCCATTCTAACCTTAATGGGCTTTATGCTTCCGAGCATTTTTTCGGGTGCAGTAATTGTGGAGAACATTTTTACCTGGCCGGGCCTTGGTTCACTGGCCATTCAGGCTGTCAACGAACGCAACTATCCAGTCATAATGGGGATTAACCTCATGTTTGCAGTCTTGATCTTCTTAGGCAGCATTATTGCTGACGTATCCTATGCCTTTGCAGATCCACGCATTAGGTATGAGTGAGGGGAACATATATGGAACAGATTTCTCAATCCAAAAAAGTCTGGAGGCGGTTTCGCCGCAGCAAACTGGCGGTCTTTGGCATGGCTGTCCTGATCTTTTTTGTGCTCCTGTCAATCTTTGCACCCTTTTTGACCGATTACGATCCCAACCGCTCTAATTTGCGCAATCGCAACCTGCCCCCATCCCGGGAGCACCTCTTCGGGACGGACGATATGGGACGCGATGTATTGGCCCGCACCATCTATGGAGGGCGGATTTCACTTACAGTCGGTTTGGTCTCTGTCGGAATTTCTTTGGGAATCGGCGTAATCCTAGGGGCATTAGCCGGGTTTTTCGGCGGCATGGTAGATACAGTTATCATGCGGATTGCCGATGTTTTCTACAGCTTTCCTTTTATGATTCTGGCAATTACCATCTCCGCGATCTTTGGCCCGTCGATTTATAACACCATGATTATCCTGGGTGTCTTATCCTGGCCAGGTCCGGCCAGGCTGCTGCGGGCGGAGTTTCTGAAACTGAAGCACACCGACTTTTCGCTGGCAGCGGCCACAATTGGTGCAGGTCCAGCCCGTGTCATGTTTCGCCATATTCTGCCCAACGCGGTTTCGCCGCTTTTGGTATCGGCAACCCTTGGGGTGGCATCTGCGATTTTATCGGAGGCCGGTTTAAGCTTTTTAGGCCTTGGCGTTCCTCCTCCTGCGCCGTCTTGGGGAAATATGCTCAATCGGGCCAGACCGCTCCATATCCTGGCGACGATGCCCTGGATGTGGCTGCCTCCAGGCATCGCCATCTTTGTGGTAGTGTTGAGCATTAACTTCGTTGGCGACGGACTGCGGGATGCTCTCGATCCGCGCCAGGTTATGGACTGATGAGTTCTTTTTGCCGGAGGCTGGCAAAACTTATTTGGGGGCTGTTCCTTTTCGCCCTGGGCATCTCCCTGACGCTCAATGCGCAAATCGGGTATGCACCCTGGGATACTTTCCATGTAGGTGTTGCGAAAACTTTAGGCATAAGTGTGGGAACAGCCTCCATCGCCGTAGGCCTCGGGGTTTTGCTTTTGACACTGCTCTGCAAGGAAAAAGTCGGCCTGGGAACCATCGCAAATATGGTAGTTATAGGTTTGTTTTTAGATTTGATTTTGACCGCTTCCATCCTGCCGGAGGCCCAAAGCCTGATGGCAGGGGTGGGCATGTTGCTGGCAGGGCTCTGGGTTATCTCCCTGGGCTCCTATTTCTACATCGATTCTGCATTCGGTGCCGGACCCCGGGACAGCCTAATGGTCGCCCTGACCCGCCTCACTGGGCTGCCTATCGGAGTCTGCCGCGGCGCCCTTGAGACTTTTGCCCTGCTCTGCGGCTGGAAACTAGGGGGCATGGTAGGTATCGGCACAGCCCTGAGCGCACTTTTGCTCGGGTTTTTCATTCAGCTCACCTTTAGGCTCCTCAAGTTTGACGCAACCAAGGTGCAGCACGAAAACTTGGCAGAAACTTTTAGAAGGCTTAGGTTCGCAGTTAGGCAAGACTAGCAATGTGCCCGGCAGTACGGGAAGCGATGGCCATCACCGTTTCTGTAGGATTGGCCCCTCCAGATGTAACGAACACGCTGGCATCACAAATATAAAGGTTGGGTATGTCATGGCTTTGGCAAAAGCGGTTAACAACAGATGTCTGCGGATCATTTCCCATGCGGCAGCCGCCCATCAGATGGGCTGAGTCAGGAATAACCAAGGCAGGCTGGCCCCCTGCAGCTGTCAAGATCTCCTTGCACTTTTCGATGCCGTGGGCAATCAGTTTCCTGTCGTTCTCCCCGTAGCTGAAGCTAACTTGGGCCCGGGGCAGACCGTACTCGTCCTTCTCGTCACTGAGGGTGACACAGTTGGAAAGCGCGGGCAGCACCTCACCAACCAGAGTGATCCGGGCGTAATGATTCCACTCCAGCATCAGCTCCCGCAGTTGCTTTCCCCAAATTCCTGCGTTCAGCGCCGCTAGACGGGCTAAGCCCACCGGCCGGCTGCCGTGTGCGTTAAGGGAGTATCCCCGCACAAATCCCCTGCTTTGATCTGTCTCGTAAAAATCCTGGCTGACCGCCAACACCGGCGTTGCCTTATAAAGCCTGATCTCCTCTTCAAATCTGGCATAGACATCGTGGCCGCTGTGGGGCATAATGTATTTTCCCACTAGGCCGCTGCTGTTAGCTAAGCCGTCAGGAAACTGCGAACAGGCTGAGTTTAAGAGCAGCCTGGGGGTTTCTATCACAAAGGCCGAGAGAACTACTANCTTTGCCTTCTGCTGATAGTTCCTGCCGTTATGGTTGAACTCCACACCTGTGACCAAACCCCCTTTGTTCACTAGAATGCGGGTTGCCATACAGTCACTGAGCACTTCAGCCCCGGCCTTCAACGCCCTGGGAATGTGGTGGATCAGGGTGGAAAACTTAGCGTTCGGCATACAGCCCTGATTGCAGAACCCCCGATTGGTGCAGGGCGNACGCCCTGCGTAGGGGGCGGAAAGAATCGCCAAGGGNGCAACTGTGCTTTTAATGCCCAGAGCTTCGCAGCCCTTGCGAAAGACCTGGGCATTCCCGCTAATGGGTTCCCGTTCAGGATAAGGATAGGGGCCATGGAAGGCCCCCCAGGGAAACTCCCGAGGTCCGCTGACTTTAATATCCTGTTCGATCTTGGCATAAAAAGGTTCCAAGTCTGCATAGCTGATCGGCCAGTCCTCTGCCACGCCGTCCAAGGTGCGCACTTTGAAGTCGCTGGGATGGAAGCGATAAAAGACTCCTGTGAAGTGGACTGTTCCTCCCCCCACCCCCCGGCCGGAATTATTCGATCCGAGCTGGAGCGGATCCTGACCAGTTGACAGCCGGGTGTCATTCCAGGCCAATGTCTTTGCGTGCAGCTCATCGCTGGCAAAGTCATTTTGCGGATCCCAAAACGGCCCCGCTTCGATGCCTACAACCCTCAGGCCCGCTTCGGCCAGGTCGCAGAGGAGAACGCTTCCGGCGGCACCTAAACCGACTACCGCAACATCCACTTCTTCCTTGCCAAACTTACGATCCTTCATTCGTTCCAACCCTCCTCGGCTCCCAGGGATCTGTAATGCCAAGTTCGATCCGGACATAGCCTCTAGGGTAGGCCGGACCCCCGTAGCCGATTTCTGACCAAACCCAGGGATGGGAATAGTAGGCCTCAGTCACCAGGCCCAGCACCTTCTTAAAGAACTCCTTTTGGACATCCGTCTCCCAGCCCGTGTCCTTGTGGAATGAACCTTGCTGGAATGAGCTGATCAACTGCAGTTGCCGGCTTGCATCCAGCTTGAGGAATGCTTCGGAAAAGTGTTTCTTAGCCCAGAGATCCAAAGCTTTGAGTCCACGGCGGACTAATTCTTTCTGCGGAGGAACCCCGGGCTTGCGCTGCGCTTCNCCAAAAGGTTTGGCCAGCTGTTCATCTACATGGAAGGCCACCCACTCCAGGATCTCCTCCCGCCCATCGTAGATCAGATGCTCAGCCACAGCTTTGATCATTGCCTGCTCCCAAGGGGATAACAGTTTGAATGTAAAGGGCCCGAGCCGCCTGTTCACAATTTCCCGGGTGTGGGGATCCCATTCATCCTGCAAGTCTAAGACATTATAACCGGGATACATGCTCTCCACAGCCTCAACTCCAATAGACAGCCAGGAGCGCCAGGACGCTCGTGGCAGAAATTAAGAAAGGCAACATCACAGGCGGGCCTACCAAAAAGTTGTGCAGACGATAGCCGTCCACCCTCCGGCCTACTCCCCGCAGATGCAGGTAGGCGCCGTAAAGCCCCCCTATAGCCTCAAGCACGCAAAGGACAATAAAGACGGTCCGAATCCAGTCCAGGTTTTGCAGGCTCAAAAGAAGGGCCCACAGAGCCATAAATGGCAGACTGACCACAGGAACCCACTGGGACCAGGTTCGGAAGTTTTGCCGGTAGTGCATCAGTGTAACTTGAACAAAGACTAGCAGGAAGCCAAAAGAGGTAAACAAGATCACAACCCGCGCCAAGGGCCATCCATCCCAAGCCATATCATCACCCTTATCGGTTCTTTCGATCCTGCTTATTTTTCCCGTTTTTGGCAAAAAAATGCCCTCTCTTACAGATGCTGTCCATAAGAGAGGGCCCGTCCCTTGCCTGGAGGGTATTATGCGTTATAGTGTGAGGAAGAGGTGGTTCCTCCCTTGCCTGTCCAGTTGGTATGAAAAAACTCTCCCCGTGCTTTGTCGAGCCGTTCATAGGTATGGGCTCCAAAGTAGTCCCGCTGGGCCTGGAGTAAATTGGCCGGGAGCCTGTCAGTCCGATAGCCGTCGTAGTAACTGAGGGCTGAGGTAAAGGCCGGAACAGGAATGCCGTTGAGCATCGCGGCCGCACATACCCTGCGCCAGCTCTCCTGGGCTGCAGTGACCTTATCCTTAAAGAAAGGATCTAAGAGCAAGTTGGCAAGCCCGTGATTTTGATCAAAGGCCTTTTTGATATCGCCTAGAAATGCGGAACGAATGATACAACCTCCCCGCCACATTAAGGCAATGTCGCCATAATTCAAGTCCCAGCCGCAGCTTTCCGCGGCAGCCCGCAGCAAGGTATAGCCTTGGGCATAGGATACAATCTTCGAGGCGTAAAGCGCCTGCCTGATGTCTTCTATAAAGNCTTCCCGATCTCCGCTGAAGTTCGCCTGAGGTCCTGTCAGAACCTGAGAGGCNGCCACCCGCTCGTCTTTCATGGCAGAGAGGCAGCGTGAGTAGACTGCTTCCGCGATTAGGGTGAGGGGAACACCCTCTTCCAGGGAAGAAATGGCGGTCCACATACCTGTTCCTTTTTGCCCGGCTGAATCAAGGATTTTCTCGACCAGCGGACTCCCGTCTTCATCTTGATAAGCTAAGATATCCGCTGTTATTTCTATCAGATAGCTGTCCAGGTCACCCTTGTTCCACTCCCTGAAGATCTCGTGCATTTCAGCGGGAGAGAGGCCTAAGAGACTCTTGAGGAGATGGTAGGCTTCGCAGATCAGCTGCATATCACCGTATTCAATTCCGTTATGAACCATTTTGACAAAATGGCCGGCACCATCTGGACCTACCCAGTCACAGCAGGGGCTGCCGTCTTCCACTTTTGCCGCAACAGCTTGAAAAATCGGCTGAATATGGGGCCAGGCATCGGCTGACCCGCCTGGCATCAGGCTTGGTCCATGGAGAGCGCCTTCTTCGCCGCCGGAGACACCGCATCCCACATAGAGCAGACCTTCCGCTTCCACCTGCTTGGTTCGGCGTATGGTATCACGAAAATATGAATTGCCGCCGTCAATAATAATATCGCCCTGATCAAGGAGGGGAATCAGCTGGTCAATCAGGTTGTCCACCGGTTTTCCGGCTTTGACCATCAGCATTACTTTACGAGGCTTTTTTAGACTGTTCACCAACTCTTCCAAGGACATTGCCCCGCTAATATTCTTACCCTTGGCCCGGCCTTCTACGAAGGCTGTTACTTTTTCAACTGTGCGGTTGTAGACTGCAACGGAAAAACCCTTGCTCTCCATATTCATCACCAGGTTTTCACCCATTACAGCCAAACCCACTAAACCAATATCTGCTTTTGACATCTTACCATGCACCCCTTAACCCGCCCTTCCTTTGCTCAGTCCAACAGTTCCCTAGTCTAGCTAAAGTCCCTTTCTAAAGCCCACAGGCCCAGGGCAGGATTGCTAATATAGAAGATCTCTTCGCCATCAATGGTATTAAAACCCTCTTTTAGTTCCTCAATCTTGTAGCGCTGCATTGCTTCGGCCAAGGGAAGATAATTATAGTTTACTCCCCGAATTTCCTCCTCAGACAAGTGCTGAACTGCATAGGTGATCTTAAATCTGTTCTCGGAAGACCCGTGAATAAGGTGAGCTGCCACTGAAAGGTTTTCAGCCAGTTCTGCAGTGGTTTCCACAGCCTGAAGAATCTCGGGGGTAGTCTTGTAGCCAAATGCGCGAATCAGGCGATCGATCTCTGGATCTTCTCCAAAACTGTGCACGCCCGGGGCCACAATAATTAGCTCGCCATCGTCGGCCATGGCCATCCGAGTCCGGTACACGGATTTGTTTCCGAGCCAGGTGCTGCGAAACTCCCTTGGATCCAAGTACACGATGACCTTTTTGAAGGGTTCTTCCAGCAAGTCCAGATTGCAGGCCTGGCTCTTGGCCACAGCCTGGCTAAATACTTCCCGCTCCTTACCNACGAATAATCCCTGCAGGGTAGTAACTTGCTCCCGGGTTTCTGTCACAGTCAAAATATAGTAGAGGGGCAAGTTACGTAAAAAGTTCTCCTCGGCATAGTCAAACATCTGCCGAACCGGCGAATAGTCTCGGCCCATCATGCGCTCCATGCCATAAACCGCACCTAGGAAATGGGACTTATCAATAATGTCCTTGCCGCCGCAGCCTACCACAATGTTCTTAGTATAGTTGGCCATGCCGACAACCTCATGAGGAACGACTTGTCCGATGGAAAGAATCAGATCATAGTTTCCATCTGTAATTTCCCGGTTTACTTCCACCGTAACCTGGTAGTCCAGCTGTCCGCCGGAGATTTCTTTGATATAGCTGCCTGGGACAACCCCCACCGTTTTTACATCAGTTCGCCAGTTGTGATCCAGGTAAACTTCAGCCGGNACATCCGCACCAAAAATCCTTTGCTTTTCCTCCAAGGTCATGGGCGTATGCGTTCCTAAAGCCGGCAGAATCTTAACCTCNGCCGGCTGCAGCATATGGTAGAGCATGTTCGTGATAGGCCCGGCCATACTGTGGGCCCGGGTGCCGTCTGGTGGAACCAGGAGCACTTTATTTAACGGTTTCTCATATTCCTCCAGCCACGAACTCAGTTCCCTTTGGACTGTTTCGAGGGTGATCGGACCTTCTGTCAGGAAACGGCTTGCCATGAAAAACACCACCTCTAAGTTCTATTCGGTTGAAGACTGTGCATACAGCTCCAAGTAACGCTGAAAACGCTGTTCAAAGACGGCTGCCTTAATTGAAGGCGGCGGAGTGCCAATCACGCTTTNNGGTTCATAACCTTGCCCCGCCTTCAAGCGGCCAATAGCTTGGAGCGCAACAACAGCTGCCCCAACCGTTGAAGCATCCTTGACGCCAGTGGTCTTTAAAGTCCGGCCAAAAATGTCTGCTGCCATCTGCAGCCAGAGCTGAGAGTTCATGATTCCTCCGGAGATCAGAATCTCTTTAGGTTCCTGGCTGATCTCAGTGAGAAGCTTGTAACAGTGATAGACATTAAACAGAACACCTTCCAAAATCGCCAGGTAAAAATCGCCCAAGCTATGGGTTGCTTTAACGTCCCTAAACGATCCCAGACGCCGATCTTGCCAGCCTGGGCATCTCTCTCCATATATAAAGGGCAGAAAAAAGGGAGCATCCTCGATACTCCTTCCCCAGGCGAGTTTCTCCAGAGAGTCGTAAGTGCCCACCTGTGCCGGCAGGTTTTCTAAGAACCAGTCCACACAATTGCAGGCACCCTGGGTTGCCGCGCCAACAAGGCGTTTACCGCCATACAGGTAGTAACACCAGGTAGAAGGGGTTTCTGGAATTACAGGCGTTGCGGAGATCATGCGAATGGCCGCACTGGTACCTACCGAAAAAGACATGATGCCCGGTCTATCTCCGCCGATTCCCACTTGGTTCATGGCCCCGTCTGCAAACCCGCATGTAACCGGAATGCCTGCAGGCAGACCCAGTTCTTCCGCGACTGAAGTCCTGAGGCTGCCCACATAGGGCCCCTCTTTCAGTTCGGAAAAGGAATCAGGACTTAGCCCAGCAAAATCCANAAGTTGGTCATCCCAGTCCAGAGTATGGATATTAAAAAATCCGGTTCCGGAGGCAATGCACTTAGACACCGCCCTTTCTCCGGTTAATTCTTGGAAGAGATACTCAATCTGGGAAGAAATGTGCTTCGTTTGTCCGATTAGCTCAGGCTTCGTTTTTTGCAGATGGAAGTATTTCCAGAGGGGATAAATCGCATGGACCATACACCCGGTCTTACGATAGGTCTCGAGCACAAAATCTCGGTCCTGCTTAACCGCATCTACACTCGGGCCCGCGCTGACGTCGGNCCAGGTATAAATTGGGCCCAGCGGTTCCCGTTTAGCGTCGAGCAAAAGGAGGCTGTGCCATACTCCGCCTAGGCCAATAGCCGTTATCTTCCGATCTGTTTTTTTGACAAGCTCCCAAACCGCCCGCTTGGCCGCGGCAACCACTCCTTGCGGCACTAGAGTCGACATGTCGGACACACTGCTGTCATACCTCACAGTGTGCCCGTCAATGACGCCCTCTTCCAGTGAGAAAAGAATGCTCTTAGCGGCTGAAGTGCTCACTTCCAGTCCAATTACGTTCAATTAAATCCACCGCCAAACTGAAAATATCCTGTATTAAACACCAGAGAATGCGGAAAAACCACCGTCAATCGGAATAACCGCACCGTTAACAAACTTAGCGCCGTCAGAAGCCAGCCAGATCACGGCACCAATCAGTTCATCGGGCGTACCGTAGCGTTTCATGGGTGTGTTATCAATAATAGACTTTCCGCGCGGCGTGTGACCACCTGTAGCTTCATCAATCAGGAGAAATGTATTCTGCTCCGTTAGGAAAAATCCTGGTGCGATAGCATTGACCCTGATGTTGGGAGAATACTCATGGTTGAAGTGAACTGCCATCCATTGCGTGAAGTTGCTGACCGCGGCCTTGGCTGCGGAATAGGAGACAGTCCTGGTTAAGGGAGTAAGGGCTGCCATAGAAGAAATGTTGATGACTACCCCGCTTCCTTGGTCCGCCATAAGCTTGCCGAAGACTTGCGTAGCCAGGACGGTGCCTATAAAGTTTAGATTGAAGACCCATTGGATGGCCTCTGGCGGAATATCAAAGAAACTCCGTTCGTCATCAGCTGTTGCTTCTTTCTTGTTGCCGCCTGCGCCATTGATCAGGATATCAACCTGCTGAAACTCAGATATTACCCGATCCCGAGCTTCCTCTAAGGAACTCTTGTCTAAAACGTCAACTGGAACCGCAAGGGCTGTGCCGCCTCGCCCGTTGATCCGTTCGGCTATCTCCTGAGCTTTCTGCTCATTTAGATCAAGGAGTGCAACTTTGGCACCAGCTTCCGCCAGGGCTTCCGCCATCTCACTGCAAAGGATGCCGGCTGCTCCAGTAAGCACCGCGACCTGATCCCTGATATCAAACAAGTCTTTCATCAAAATCTACCTCATTTCAGATAATCTAGACAAACACCTACCCGTTTACAGTGTCAATAAAGCGTGCAGCAAGTTCAGTGAGCTCGTCCCACTTCTTTTCTGCGATTAGCTTCTTGTTCACCAAAGAACTGCCTGCGCCAACAAAGCTTGCTCCCGCTTTAATAAAATCCCTAGCGTTATCTAGATCAATCCCGCCCGTTGGTGTTAAGCGCACCTGGGGCATGGGACCCTTCACATCTTTAATGAACGACGGCCCTAACTTGGTAGCCGGAAAAATCTTAATAAAATCTGCTCCCGCCTGCCAGGCCCGCATAATCTCGGTTGGGGTAAAGGCGCCGGGAATGCAAGGCACATCATATGTTTGACACATCTTGATCATTTCGTTGTCACAAATTGGACCTACAACGAACTTTGCGCCTGCCAGGATTGCCATCCGGGCAGTGGCAGCATCCAATACGCTGCCAACTCCAATGACAGCATCGCCGCCTAGTTGCTCGTTGGCTTCCCGGATCGCTTCTAAAGCCCCAGGAGATGTCATTGTAATCTCTAAGGCCTTGACTCCGCCTTTGTTGAGGGCCACAGCAGAATCTAGAAGTTCTGAAGAGTTCTCAACCCGGATTACGGCTACAACCTTTGTATCTAAAAGCGTTTGAATTACTCGTTCCTTGTTTATTTTAACCCCTTCTCTCCAACTTCTCTATTAACTACAAACTCAGCCCTATGTCCTGAAAGCTCCGCCACCAGATTTTTCACCGCCAGCCATCCCATTCGCGTAATGGAATCACTGGTATGGGAACCAATGTGGGAAGTCATGACCACATTGTCCAAGTTAATCAGGGGAGAACCAAAGGGCGGTTCTGTTTCGAAGACATCCAAACCGGCCCCGGCAATCGTCTTGTCCTGCAATGCTTGGTAAAGTGCGTCTTCATCCACCACTCCCCCACGGGCGGTGTTGATGATGATGGCGGTTGGTTTCATTAAAGCTAATTCAGCACTGGAGATAAGGTGCTTTGTCCCGTTGCACAGCGGCAAATGTAGGCTGATGATATCAGATGTTGACAAAAGTTCATGCAAGGGCACATATTTAGCACCCATCTCCTCTGCCCACGGGGCATCGGGATAGATATCGTAACAAATGATGTCCATCCGAAACGCCTTGGCCAGTCTGGCTACTTCTTTGCCAATCTGGCCGGTCCCGATCAGGCCCAGAACCTTATCACCCAGTTCCAGGCCTTGTGATCGTTCCCATTCGCCTCGACAAATCTTCCGGAAAGAGTGCGATATCTGCCTTGCCACATCCAGGATCAAACCCATTGTGAGCTCAGCTACTGCCGTATTGTTAGTGCCAGGAGTGTTAGTAATCGGAATTCCAAGGGAAGTCGCATAGTCTACGTCGATGTTGTCGATTCCCACACCGTATTTTGAGATCACTTTCAGCTTCTTGGCCGCATCCATGACGTCCTTAGTTATCGGATCGAGACCCACGATGATTCCATCCACATCGTGAGCATGCTCAATCAGCTCTGCTTCAGTCAGCAAACGGCCGTACGGGTTCATTACAATTTCATAGCCAAGTTTTTCCAAGTATTCCAGCGGTTCAGCATCGGCGACTCCAAAGGTCCGAGGTGTAATCAGAATTTTCTGTGTCACGATATCTAATCCCTCTTCGTATAGTTCTTTTTTCCGGAAAACCAGTTCAAGACAAATTTGTTTATGGAATCAAAACGATTTTCATAGCTTGCTTCGTTTCGACTAGTTTACAAGCTTCATTTACCTCATCTAAAGGCATAGTCTTGGTAATTATGGGCTTAATTTGCAGACGCCCTGCTTTGTAGAGTTCGCAAGCGAGGAGATAGTCGCCCCAGGTGAAACCTTGCAGGCCCTTGAGTCTCTTCTCATCACGCACTACGTTCCAGGGTTCGAAGGAAACAGACTTGCCGCCAAATCCGCTGCCGCCCATGAGTACTAATGCGCCGCCAGCTGCTACTTCTAGTGCCTGGGTTACTGCGTTAACATCACCAGTGGCCTCGACAACCACATCGGCGCCATGGCCGCCGGTCATCTCGTTGATCTTTTGGACGGGATCTTCAAGATCAGCCATGATTACATCGGTTGCGCCCAGCTGCTTGGCCAGTTCCAGACGCTCTTTATCAGAGCTGAGACCGACCATGACCAAACGGCTTGGAGAAGTTGCAGCCATGTTTTGCATAATAAACTGACCAAAAGGTCCAGGTCCGAACATGGCGATAAAGCTTCCGGGTGTAATTTCATTGGTTCTAATGGCTCTAGCACCAGTTGTTGCCGGCTCCAAAATTGCAGCTTCTACATCTGGAATATAGTCGGGAACCTCAAAGAGAATGTTTTCATCAATGGCAATATACTCAGCAAAGCAGCCTTGGGAGTCAATACCGATGTGATCCCAATCGCGGCAGCGGTTGATAATGCCGACGCGGCAGTGGTAGCACTCGCCGCAGCCAACAATGCAGCTTGTTACGACGCGTTGACCAACCTTTACTTTACGGCACTGAGAACCGAGTTCAATTACCTCGCCGCAGAACTCATGGCCTGGAATGATTGGCAGTTCGACGGGGCCGTGTCTGCCCATAAAGGTATTGTTTTTTATGGCCAAGTCACTTCCGCACAGGCCGATGGCTGTGATCTTCACTAGAGCCTCGTGAGGCTTGGGAACAGGCATAGGAACGTTCTTGACTACAAGACGTTTTTCCTGATCAACTTTTACAGCTGCTTTCATTTCTTTCACTTGTAAACTCCTCCTTTAGAGTAATCTAGGAATTTAATTCTTCAATCTCCTTGTCCAGTTCGGCAAGGTCAACTCTCCGACCCTGCTCCGCACTGAGATAGGCTGCATAGGTTACCTGAACGACTTCCAAGCCTAGCTGGCCGTCGGAAATTGGCCTGCGGTCGTGGAAAATTGCTTCCGCAAAGTCCTGCATCTCCTGGGGATAGCCGCGCATCCAGTCTTCGTCTGGAGATGGGAAAGTCCAGCCGGCTTTGGTCTCGATCTTTTCGGTAATGTATTCATCACCAAAGATCTCATGGGCCGGTGCAAAGGCTTTGACAGCATCATTCGAAGCCATATCACACTTAATCACACAGTTAGTGGAATAAATGTCCAAAGTGTTGACAATGCCGCCTAAGGTGGTGTCATTGGACTGAATTAGGGCCTTAGTACCATCTTCAAAGGTAAGAATAACGGTGGCCCAATCTTCGACGTCGTTCCACTCATCAACAATCCATTCGCCCTTGCCCTGCTTGAATGCATCTGTATGGGTCAAGGTGCCGACGTCAGCCATGACGGACTTGACGCGGATGGGCTTGCCATCTCTCAGCTCTCCCTCAAAGTGCTTGAGGTGGAGAACCAGTCCGAGAGGGTGGGAACCTAGCCTGAGCAGGGATCCGCCCCCTGCAAGATTCCAATGCCTGGAGTAGGCTGCATGGGAACCGCTGTGGCTCTCTTCTGAACGCAGCTCCAAGATTGCGCCGCCGCTCTGCTTAAACAGGCGTTTGGCCTTGACGACGGGAGGTGCGTAAATGTAGTCTTCGGCATAACAAATCTTCACATTGTTTTCTTCTGCCGCAGCTACAATCGCACGGGCGCTGTCCATAGCTTCTTTGTACATTTCGAGCTTAGACATTTCCCCAGCTTTTTCTCCCTCATAATTGAGACCAAAGGCGCCGGTTAGAGGTTTTTCGCAGATAATGTGCTTGCCTGCCTTGGCAGCATCGATGCAAAGCTGTGTATGATGAATGTTCGGGGCACAGATGTCTACAACATCGATGTCTGGATCCTCCAGCATGCTCTGGTAATCGTCATAAACACGGGACACACCATACTTTTCTGCAAATTTCTCTGCGCTCTGCCGAGAACCGGAAACAACGCCCAGAACCTCTACGGGGACACCAATAATCTGTGAAAAGGCATTCATGTGTAAATGTGAGACAAAGCCTGCACCCACAACACCAATTCTCACTTTCTTCATCTTCATTTCTCCCTTCTTTCTGTATGGTTTTCTATGTGTAATGCGGTCACTTTTTGCCACCGCCAAGATAGACATCGAGCATCTTTTGATCTTGGGCTATCTCTTCACTCTCCCCGGCAACAACCACTTCACCAACAGCGAGAATATAGGCGTAGTGGGAGATCGCCAGAGCCAGCTGGGCATTTTGCTCAACCAAAAGAATGGTTGTACCTTGCTTGTTGATTTCGATAATCTTGTCAACGATGGTGTCAATAATAACTGGTGCCAGCCCTAGGGACGGCTCGTCCAGCATTAAGACCTTCGGCTGGGACATGATGGCCCTGGCAATGGCTACCATCTGCTGTTCTCCCCCTGACATCGTTCCGGCCAGCTGTGTACGCCGTTCTGCCAAGCGTGGAAAAAGTTCATAACAATGCTCCAGATGCTGCCTCAGTTCTGAGGCGCTGTACTTGCAGGTAAAGGAGCCGATTTTCAGGTTTTCCTCAACGGTTAGTCCGGCGAAAACCAGGCGTCCTTCCGGTACATGGGCAACTCCGCAATGGACAATCTCATCTGGACGTTTCTTTAGAATGTTCTCGCCCTCAAGCTCAATTGTGCCATCTCGGCAGCCGATCAGACCGGAGATCGCCTTTAAAGTTGTAGATTTGCCTGCTCCGTTTGCCCCTAGGAGAGCAACAATTTTCCCTCTAGGAACATCAAGATCGATGCCGTGCAGCACTGGCGCAACTGAATAGGCTACTGTAAGTCCTCGTATTTTCAGCAAAGCTAGTTACCCCCTTTGCCAAGGTAAGCCTCGATAACTGCGGGGTCTTCTTTGATGACATCAAAGCTGCCCTCTGCAATTTTGCTTCCATGGTTCAAAACAAATACCAGATTCGCCAGCTTGCCGACTAGTTCCATACGATGTTCAATTAGCAGGACTGTAATGCCCCTGTCATTAATTTTCTCGATTAGCTCCATCAGATCATAAATTTCCTTGGAGTTCAGGCCGGCAGCAGGCTCATCCAAAAGCAGCAGTCTTGGCTTGGTGATTAATGCACGGCCAATTTCTAGAATGCGCTGTTTGCCATAGGGTAAGTTGCGCGCCCTTTCATTGCGCAGGTCAGACAAACCCACAAATTCCAAAATCTCATCCACTTCTGCGGTAAAGGTTTCCCGTTCTTTTCTAAACTTTACAGTGTCAAGGACGGTCTGTAAAACCCCTGCGCCGCCGTTCCCGTAACCCTTGCCCAGCAAGGCGTTTTCAAAAACTGTCTGGCCGCCTAGGATGCGAATGTTTTGGAATGTACGGGCAACTCCCCGCCAGCAGATACTGTGAGGAGGCTCTCCCTGGATCTGCGCATTCTCAAAAGTGACACTGCCCCCATCGATTTCATAAATACCGGTAATCAGATTGAGAACGGTTGTTTTCCCCGAACCATTAGGGCCTATCAGTGCGCAGATCTCACCCTCACAGACGTCTAAGGTCAGGTTGTTGACAGCTACCAGTCCGCCAAACCGCTTCGTGAGGTCCTGAACCTGTAAAATCGCTTTGCCTCTCTTCTTTTGCTCAGTCATCACATTCCAGCCCCCCGTTCTCCACATGGGTCTTCCGCCGCATCTGCAGCTCTCCTGATACCGAACTTTCTCAGTATCCCTAGGAATCGCTCCCGGGTCGCAGGTACATGATTTATCCTCAGGTAAACCAACAGTACTAGAGAGTAGACCAAGAGTCGGCTGCTGGAAAGGAAGCGCAGCACTTCCGGAAGCCAAGTGACTACAATTGACGAGACGATTACGCCAATCGCACTGTTCATACCGCCCATGACTACCATCAGCAAATAGGAACTGCTTTCTGCCGATGTAAAGGAATCAGGGCTTAGATAGCCGGCCAGGTTGGCCAAGATAACACCAGACAGACCTGCTAACATAGCGGATAAGGCGAAAGCGACAACCTTGGCCCGCTTAACATTCACGCCCATAACCTCGGCGGCAATCTCGTCTTCCTTGGTAGCTTTGAGGGCCAGGCCGATTCTAGATCTGCCCAGGCGCTCTGTTCCTATAGCTATGCAGATTAAAGCCACTACCATGAAGAAATAAACGTGGAGTTCATTTGCAAACAGCTTACTATAACCCGAAACCCCATAGGCGCCACCTGTAATCGGCTCAAGGTTGAGGATCAAAATCCTAATGATCTCACCAAACCCAATTGTGGTTACTGCCAGAAAAGGACCGCTCAGCCTAAAGGCTGGAAATGCCAGACACAAGCCTACGAGGGTAGTAATAACAACAGCGAAGATGGCACCAAGCCAAGGTGAAAACCCAAGTTTGAGCAATAAGAGGGCATAAGCGTAGGCCCCCGTGGCCAAAAGCCCGGCACTGCCCAAGGAAAGCATCCCGCTGTACCCAATCAAAATGAGCAGGCCCATCACATGAATGGCGTTTTGTACTCCGCGTTCCAGAACATAGAACTGATACTGGGCCGAGACCAAGGGAGCGACTAGCAGAAGAATTCCAAGAATCAAGAGTCCATATCTTTTGAAGACTTGCTGTAACTTTGCCACACCTATCCCCCCTTAAACCTTCTCAGAAATCTCAGCCTTGAAAATACCACCAGGCTTGAAAATTAAGAACGTGATCAGTACCGCAAAAATGAAGACATCCCGATAAGCCGGATTTACAAGGGTGGCAAAAATGGTCTCGGAGATGCCCACTGCCAGGCCGCCAACTAACGCACCGCTGAAACTTCCCAGTCCGCCAATGAGTACTGCAGCCATTGCTTTAACCGCAATCATCGAACCCATCCTGGGCGTGAGTGGAAAAACGGCGGAGATCAAAACGCCCCCGGTGGCAGCTATCGCTGTACTTAACAGGAATGTAAGGGCAATCATTCTATCATTTCTAATCCCCATTAGCCACGATGCAATCTGCTGCTGAGCCACCGCGCGCATTCCAGTTCCGATTAAGGTGCGCCGCAGGAAGAACTGCAGTAAGAGGAGCAGAACTGAAACAATGGCTACAATCCAGACTACATGGGGCATGACAAAGATGTCACCCACTCTAAAAGGCATATAGCCAAAGGGATTTACTACCGATTTGGGAGTAGTACCCCAAATCACGAGCAGTAAGTTCTGAATAAAGACCGACAACGCTACTGTACCAATGAGAACAATGTGGGGATTGACCCTGTTCTCAATCATCGGATAGAAATAGATCCGACTGAGGAGATAGCCCAAGAGACCCATAACAATTNTCGTAATAATAAAGGCCCATATGTAGGGGATCTTCGCAGAAACAACCAGTGCATACATCACGTATGCTCCAAGGGTNAGGAGATCTGCTTGAGCGAAGTTAAACAACCCGGCGGCGTTCCAAATCAGCGAAATACCCAGCGCGGGCAAGGCATAAATCGCTCCGATTGCAATTCCGTTTACAGCTAACTGAATCAGGATAGCAGGAGTCACGTTTTCACCTTCTCTACCGTAGTCAATCTAATAGTTGTTGGCGCAAAGGCGCCAACAACTATTGCTTTTTGCACACACTCGGTTGTGAATTACTCGTTATAATGGTTTTCTTCTAGGAGAAGTACCCATTCGCCATCCTGTACAACCTGAGTATAAATAGTGTGAACCAGATTACCTTCACTGTCAGCTCTGTAGTGAGCAAGAGTTCCTTGGTAATCGAGATTTGCCAACTCGTCCCTGATCGCTTCTCTGTCCGCGCCTACACGGCCGATAATGTCAGCGAGAATGTAGATGGAGTCGTAGTGATTGACATGGGTTGGAGAGAGGGGCTCGTTAGGGAACATGTTGTTGTATTTCTCCATGAAGGCCTGACGTTTTGGATCTGGATCAGCCTGGGAAAGGGTAGTACTGGCGACCAAACCTTCAATGTTCTCCTTGCCGGCAACCTCTTCCACCGCAGGCGAGCTGCATCCACGCTCGCCAAAGACCAAGAGGTCTCCCATACCAAGCTGCATGCGCTGTCTGAGAATCATGCCGATTTCAGCTTCGTAGCCGTAGCAGAACATGGCCTGGGCTCCGGATGCTCTGATTCTGAGCAATTGAGCAGTAAAGTCTCTGTCACCATCGTTGTAGGTCTGAACAATGGCCTCTTCGATGCCATACTGTTCCAAAGCTGGAGCGGTAGCATCATACAAGCCTTTGGAGTATTCATTGGTTCCGTAAATGATGGCTGCTTTTTCTACGCCGTAGTATTCTTTCGCAGTGTGGGCCAAAATGGGGATCCAATACGTAGATGCAATTTGGATGCGGAACGTATAGGGGTTGCCCTTCCTGGTGGTATCTGCATTTGTACCGTCTGTAATGAAAGGAATCTTAGCCTCTCTCCAAAGGTCTTCCGCTGCTAGAATGGTTCCCGAACGGTTAGGACCAATGACTGCAACCGGATTGAGGTCGATAGCTTTGCGAACAGCTTCGATTCCCGTAGCGGTACTGGAAGTTTCGTCAACAGTTAGGTACTCGATGGGTACACCATTGATACCGCCGTTGGCATTGATCTCGTCAACGGCCATTTTAGCCGCATTAACCAAAATCTGTCCTTGAAAAGATGCATCACCTGTTAAGGGTGCTAGATGTACAATTCGATAGGACTCGGGCTGTGCGCTGGCCACAAAAGCTGTGCCTAACAAGAGAGCTGAGATAACAAGCAAGAATAAACTACGTTTCATTAGTTTTTTTGACATTTGTTAATCCTCCCATTTCACGATTCATTTCTTGTCGACTAGTTCGGAAGACAAAACCGACCCTTATGCTCGATAGTCCTACCCCCCTTCACTCTACTTCCAAATTCTTAGGCGATACCACTGTTGTGGCGATGTTATGTTCAGATTTTTCACGTGCTATGTTTCTTATCAAAACCACAATCATGTAAACTTACTACATACGATTGTACAAAATAGATTTGTGATTGTCAAGCCTCAGGAAAATTCATTGTAACCCCGTTTCTATGAGCTTTAGAGTCACTTTTTCACCGGTTAGCCGGATGAAATTTTATTGCATTTATCTCCTTNGCTTGATAATATTAACTTGAAGAATTATTTCATGTAGTTTTATTTCAGACAATAACGGTAGCCATTACAGACAATTCTATGGAATTGGGCAGAAGCGAAAAGGAAAATGTTCACAATTAACGAACATATTAAGAAGAGTCAAAGGGGGAGCAAGGCATGAGTTCAAGTCTAGAGAGATTACGCGAGGAGCGCTTCAATTTCCGCGATTCCGAAAGAAAAGCCGCAGAGTATATTCTTGCTAATAGCAGGGAAGTAATCAACTTGCCCATTACTCAGCTTGCGGAGCAGATTGGAGTCAGTGAAGCAACTATTATTCGGATGTGTAAGAAGGCGGGTTTCAGCGGTTTCCAGGAGCTTAAAATCACATTAGCTATGGAAAATGTGCCTCCGCTAAAGGCTGTTCACGAAGAGATTCAGGAAGGTGACGATCTGGAGACCGTTCTCAAGAAAGTCTTTACTGCCAACCGGATGACTCTCGAGTCGACACTGAATGTACTGTCGGTTGGAGAGCTAAAGCGGGCAATCGACGCGATTGCTGCGGCAGAGCGGGTGTATGTCTTCGGGGTTGGCGGATCAGGTCCGGTCGCCCATGATGCCGCCCACAAAATTATGAAAACCGGCAAAGGGGTAGCGGCCTACGATGATACCCATATGCAGGCAACTGCCGCGAGCCTAATGGGCCCCAAAGACGTGGTCATTGCCATCTCCCATTCTGGGAGCACCAGGGATGTCATTGATGCGTTGCAGCTAGCCAAGAAGAATGGGGCAACAACTATTGGTATCGCCAACTACGCACGGGCACCTTTGGATCGAGTCTTAGATATCAAACTGTCCACCTCTTCTAACGAGACTCTCTACCGAACAGAAAGTTCCGCGTCCCGCATCGCGCAGCTGACGATTATAGATGCTGTTCATATCGGTCTTTCCTTGCTTGACTTAGATGCTTCCATTGAAAAACTAAGACGCACGCGAGAGGCGATTGTACCGAAGAGGTTCTAGCGATGCCTAAACCAAAAAACCCTCACCGCAACGGTGAGGGTTTTTGCTATNTCTATNGTATGCTAGAGCTCGATCTCAAAATAGTCTCGGGCATTATTAAAGCAGATAGCCTGGACTATCTCTCCGAGCAGTTCCATGTCGTTCGGTGCCTCCCCAGTCTCGACCCAGGTACCGAGCAAATCACAGAGAATTCTGCGGAAGTACTCATGCCGGGTGAAGGAGAGGAAACTGCGCGAATCTGTCAGCATCCCCACAAACCGGCTGAGCAGGCCTATGTTGGCCAAAGCCGTCATTTGGCGAAGCATCCCATCTTTTTGATCATTAAACCACCAGCCTGAACCGAGCTGCATCTTGCCAGGAACTCCTCCACCCTGAAATGAACCGGCAATGGTTGCTAACAGCTCATTATCCACCGGGTTCAGGGAGTACAAAATGGTCTTAGGAACATGGCCCGTCTCGTCTAATTTGGACAAAAAGCCTACCAGAGCCCTGCCGTAAGCTAGATCATCCATGGAGTCAAAGCCTGTGTCAGGCCCTAAAGTCCTGAACATACGGGCACTGCTGTTTCTTATGGAGGAAAGGTGCAGCTGCATCACCCAGCCCTTTTCAGCATATTGCCTGCCTAAATAGAGCAGCACCTGCGTCTTAAAGAGGTCCACCTCTTCCCTGCTTAACTTCTCTTCCCTTAATGCTTTCTGCAAGATGAAGCTGGCATCCTCATCTNTCCCTTCCCTGTAGACAATGGGATCCAAACCGTGATCTGAAATGCGGCATCCCATGCTGTGGAAAAAGTCCAGCCTTTGCTGCAAAGCGCTTTTAAAGTCCGAGAATGTCTTGATTTCTCCACCGACAATCTCTTCAAGTTCACGGACCCACGCGGCGAATCCCGGCTGATCCAAATTAAAACTCTTATCTGGACGGAAGGTCGGGTAGACCTTTACAGAGAACTCTTCGTCTTCTGCCAGGGCTTGGTGGTATTTTAGGGAATGGACCGGATCATCGGTTGTACATAACGCCTTGACATTCGATTTTTCCAGAAGTGACCTGGCCCTGAAATCTTCCTGCTGCAAGAGGCGGTTGCATTCCTCCCAGATTTCATCGGCCGTCTTAGCAGATAGGAGCAAGTCAATGCCGAAATACCTGCGCAGTTCAAGATGTGTCCAGTGGTAGAGCGGATTGCCAATACATGCAGGCATGGTCTCTGCCCATTTGATAAACTTGTCTTTGTCGCTGGCGTCGCCAGTAATGTACTTCTCTTCGACGCCGTTAGCCCTCATAGCACGCCATTTGTAATGATCACCGGCCAGCCAGATCTCAGTTATGTTTCTGTATTGCTTGTTCTTTGCGATCTCTGCGGGACTCAAATGGCAGTGATAGTCCAGGATGGGCATGTCTTTGGCATACTCATGATACAGCTTTTCTGCAGTTGGACTGCATAACAAAAAGTTTTCGTCCATAAATCGCTTCATCAGGTTCTCCCTCCGAATGTTGAAATGCATAATGAGTAGTGCCACATACATCGTATCGCCTATAGCCTACATGGTAACATCCTTTGCCACGCTTGACAACAGACCCTGCCTAGATTCCCCTAGTTAATCATGTGCTTAATGATAGTGACATCGGTCTNTTTCATGCCTTCAGAAGCAATGTTGCCGATAACTTTTATTGTCTCTTCCACATTGGATTTTACGATACCGTCCCCGTCTAAAAACTTCAGCCGACTAAAGGCCATTGTTAAGCCCAAAATCGCCGCATCAACGGACGATGCAATTTTCGCCGCGCAGGATGCTTTGGCTCCGTCACAAAGTATGCCGGAAACATTGGCCAAGGTGTTCGTGATGGCAGCGCTGACATCTTGATAATCTCCCCCGAACAGGTAGGTGATGGCAGCTCCCGAACCGCAGGCCGCGCTGACCGCGCCGCAATAGGCAGACAGGCGGCCAATCCGGGTTTTTTGATGAATAGCAACCAGGTTGCTGACGCAAAGTGCCCGCAAAAGTTCTTCTTCAGGCAGATCATAATGCCTGGCATAGACAATCACGGGAATAGAGGCAGCTATGCCCTGGTTTCCACTGCCGGAGTTGATCACAACCGGCAGCTGGCACCCGTCCATACGGGCATCGGAGGCTGCAGCGGCGGTAGCCTTGGCTAGATTGCCGACTGAATTTCCAAAGTTCTCCAGAAGAATTCTGCCGACTTTGGCACCATAGTCTTCCTTTAGGCCCTTTTCCGCTATGGCCAGGTTATGCTCGATTTGCTGCCTCAGAATTGGCTCCACATCTTCGAGTCTTACAGATTCGGTAAAGGCTAGAATGTCCTGAATGTTAAGGAGCGAGCGATCGGTCAGTTTTTCCTCATCGGCAGGGCTTGCACCCGTATCCAAAAGTGTTGTACCATCCTTTGTAATGCGTACAAAGTTGGTGTGGCTGTGCAGAATTTCAACTGAAGCAGAGCGCTCCCCTGCCGTTCCTTTCAGGATGAGGTGGAGTTTGGCCGGGCTTTTGTCCAGAAGTTCCACCCGGCATAAAGCCGGATTAGATGTTTTCTCCTTCACCCTGTCAATGTCTTCATTGGTAACTGAGCTTAATACAGCTAAACCGCGCTGGTCATCACCGCCATAGATCCCCAGCCACAGAGCTGAAGCAATTCCCTTCATGCCCTTGGAGTGGGGGATGATCACGGACTTGGTGTTCTTGATAAGATTGCCGCTCATGCAAACTTCAATTCTGTCTGGAACTGCACCCAAGACTTTGCGCAGTTTTGCACCTGCTAAAGCGAGGCAGGCCGGCTCGGTACAACCAACCGCAGGTATCAACTCTTCCTGTAAAATGGAGATGTAATTCTCGTATTTCGCTCTATCGATACACATAAGTCACCTCTTCGCCAACGTTGCTAAACTATGGAAGGGGATTTCCCGCGGCCAGGTAGAGGCTGTACCACTCCTGCCGTGTCAAAGTGATCCTNGCTGCTGCACAAATGTCTCGCAGCCGATTTTCATTCATGNTGCCAACAATTGTCTGCATCTTCGCGGGATGGCGCATGATCCAGGCCACCGCAATGGCAGAGTCTGTGACGCCCTTTTGATCTGCCAGAAGCCGAATCTGCCCATTCAGCACCTCATACTTTGGATTCTCCAGAAACACACCTTCGATCATGCCATACTGAAACGGCGACCAGGCTTGGATGGTCAGATCATGTAAGCGACAATAATCCAGGGTATGCCCGGTATAATCCCTGCCATGATCGGAGCGAATGTTTACATTTATTCCGCTGTCAACCAGGGCAGTGTGGACCAGGGAAAACTGCAGCTGATTGACGATCAGTTTTTGATCAACGTACTTTTTCAGCAGCTCAATTTGGCCCATATTGAAGTTGCTTACTCCGAAATAGCGCACCTTACCTGCCTGATGCAAAGCAGCAAAGGCCTCTGCCACCTCCTCTGGTTCCAGGAGGGCGTCCGGCCTGTGCAGCAGGAGGATATCGATGGNTTCCACTCCCAGGCGCTTGAGGCTTTGCTCGACAGAAGCAAGGATATGCTCTGCTGAGGAGTCATAAAAACCTTGGCGTATGCCGCACTTGTCTTGAATTACCAGCCGCTCTCGCAGTCCCGGATTGCGCTGCAAGACTTCACCGAAGATTGATTCTGACTCTCCTCTGCCATAGATGTCTGCATGGTCAAAAAGGTCGATCCCTTCCTCCAGTGCAGTGCGTACCATAAGCTCAGCCTGCTTCAGCCCAACGCCTGCCATGCGCATGCAGCCGAGGGCTATGGAGGCTGACGAAACCTCATTTCCTAACAAGATCCGCTGCAAACAATCATCTCCTATCTTCGTCTTGAGTTAAGATATTATATGTGAACCTAATTTGTAGTTCTTTTCGCCTAGCGCATACCTAAACCCTGCCGAACCAGGCAGGTCGTCTTATAAAAGCAAAGGAGCCCCCTCCCCAGAGCTCCTCTGCCTGATTCTCCCTTAGAACCTCAGACCCCTGCAGGGTCTATCCTTGAGTATTTTCTAGGGGCCAGGTTCTTGTGCTGAACTTCTTCCACTTGCATTCAAGCTTCTTCCACCTGGGGGGATCTCCAGCCGCTGNCCAGGTAATGCTAAGTAGGTTTGCCCCCCTTTCTTTCTCGTTTTTTGGCAGTGGCCAACATTTCGCCACGGAGATCCGCTTGATTTAATTGAATTATACAACACCCATTCTGATTTGTCAAATAATTTGAAATAAAATTTAAGGCTCTTCTGCCACCTGACAATACTGCCTCCGATCATAACAGGCCCCCCAGTACGCAGCCAGTTCTAGATATTTCTGCAGCAAATCGTCATACAAAAGCTCTGGTGACAACAGACATCCTCTAGAATCGAGGGGAAGCAAGGGAACTGGTCCAGGCCATTCTGCTTCTAACTGGGGCACATGGGCCCAAAGGCGCCTCAGATCGCCTTCTGTCAAGAAGTATCTGCCCAGCGATCCTTCCCCCTTGGCGCGGGTCATTCCGTTAGCGAAGGCAAAGTACAAAAGGCGCTGCAGCTGAAGATAGGCATGGATCGGAGCGAGCCTGCGCTCCAGCCCCCCCTGGGCCAAAAGGGCTCCAAACATTACTAGAAGCTCGGGCCAGGAAACATTCGGTGCAGCTAAGACAGTCTTGAGCAAACCCCGAGGCCTTAGTTCGACCAGGTGAATGCTGGCTTCCCTTAAGCCTGCCAGGAGCTTGAAATTGGGTTTTCTCTTCTCCACTCTTNGTTCGCCATAAGTGTGCACCAGGTGAATCAAGGTCTTCAGCTGGGCTTGCTGGCCATAATCGTCCAAAGTTATTCCGTGTTCGGATCTGCGACGGTGCAGTTCGTCTACTAGACTATGCAGTTCTGCAAAGCCAGACTGGCTGGCCAATTCTACTAATGTTCTTGCTTGTTGATTCACTTCGCTGATAGTTCTCCCCCTTCTCTTGTAATATCCGTTATCTTCTATCGTTTTCTGATTTTTCCTGCTGAAACCGGTCTTTTTATTGACACTTGCAGGGGAAGAACTCTCTGGCACGAAGTTAGCTGAAAGCTGCCTCCCCAGCGANTACACTGAAAACTCTTTGAGAAGGGGGATTTGTTATGCTGATTGATCTGATGAAAAAAACCCGCAGCTATAGGAGGTTCTTACCAGAGCCGGCGCCCACTGCAACCGTTCTTGAGAAATTAGTTGATCTGGCCCGGCTTGCACCTTCCAGTGCCAACAAGCAGCCGTTAAAGTACATTCTTGTCCGGGATAAACAGGCCCTGGGCAAAGTTTTCTCCTGCCTAAAGTGGGCTGGCTATCTGCAGGATTGGCACGGGCCAAGTGATGAAGAGCAGCCCACCGCCTATATCATCATGCTCAGCGACCCGGACCTAAGTAAGAATCCAGGCGTTGACGTTGGCCTGGCGGCCCAGAGCATTATTCTAGGCGCCCAGGAGCTAGGGTTTGGTGCGTGCCTTTTGGCGGCCATCAATCGGCCCCGCCTCCGGGAACTTCTGAACATTTCACAGCAGCTCCAGATCGAACTGGTTGTGGCCCTTGGCACCCCAGGTGAAGAGGTGAAGCTAACCTCAGTGCCAAGCAGTGGAGACATTCGCTACTGGCGGGATGAACAAGGCATTCACTACGTCCCCAAGCGCTCGCTGGAAGATTTGATCGAAAAAACCCTTTAGCATGGCTAAAGGGCTCCGGTATCAACAACTACATCGCTTTGCTGGGCAATATTCAGTTGCGAAAAATAGAGCTCTTCCAGGGGAATCCACTCGTTCTGGAAGCGTCCCAGCATTTTCGGACCGCTGCGCTTAAGCAGCCGCTCCCTTTGCACATCGGGGTCAACGGTTAAGAACACTCTTAGATCATAATGTTCCGCTAAGGCGGGATGATGGCTGTAACAGCCTTCCACAACCGTAAGGCGCTGGGGATCTATCTTGGGCCCTGGCGCCATGCGGTTTCGCTGACAGTCGTAGATTCGGTAATAAAAGGGCCGGCCGCTTTTGAGCCTGGAGCATACTTCACTCTCAAACCGTTCGTAGTCAATGTTTCCTCCAGGCTCGCCTAGACGGGCTGCACTTCTCTGTTCAGGCCTTAAGAAAAAGTGATCCATAGCAATGACCGGACAGCCGTAAATAGCTTGCAGCAACCTGCCGAGGGAGCTTTTTCCCGAACCGCTCCGGCCGTCAATGGCAATTACGATCGACCCATTCTGTGCTAAGAGCCGTTCGATTCTCTCGAAAACGGGGAAATAGAGGGCAAAAGCACTGCTCACAATTCGGTAGCTGGGCAAGTAATGCTGCCTATAAGTCTGGCTGTGGCTCATAGGAGGATAGCCTGCCCCTTTGTACTCTGCCAAGAATGAATTCAACTCTCTCCCAGGGAAAAGTTCTGCCAAGAGCGGGAGCTTCGCTTCAAAAGCCTTGATGCTTCCCTGCCGATCCTTGGCGGTCAGAACGAAAAATTTGTTCACAGTCTGCAAAGACAGGGCATCCCCTAAGGGACCTAGGTGTAGACGGACAAGGCCGTTGCCAATTGGCTCAAACAGCTCGCCGGGGGTGTATTCGATCTCCGCCGCCTCATTTTTAAGCCGTGCTAAACTTGCCTCTTCATCTGTGATAAAATGCCCTGGGCCAAATTCGTTCTGGTAGATGAGTTTGACCAAGTCTGCCAGGGTCATTTTCGGGTACCGCCTCTGATGCTGCAGCAAAATCTCCTTCAATTCTTCCAAGGCGTATCCACCTCTTTTCCTTGTAGCTATTATCGATCATTTCGTCCATTTCGTCCAGCAGTCTCAGTCTTAAGACCTAGCGAAAAACGGACCGGCGACCAATTGCCCCTTGCCGGACTCCTTGTTATACTAAAATTGAAGGGGGTATGTTTATGGAACCTAAACATCTGGGCGCCTTGGCATTGATTTTTTTCGGAGGATACTTTCTGTTCGGAAACTTAGGCATTCTGCCGAACCTAAAAGAGTTCTGGCCTGTCATTCTTATTGTGCTAGGCTTGGCTGCCCTTTTTCAAAACAACGGCCGACCTAAGAAAAAAGTAACCAGAGATGGGGAAGTAATCTATGAAATAGACGGAGACTCCACGGCCTTTAAGTTCCTGGTGGGAATACCGGTGGCCATCATTGTCGGTATCGTGGGTCTGGTGGTTCTCGGACTTGTGGGACCGTTTTTCCTCATGTCCTTATTGTTTGTCCCTATAATCCTCTTCTTTAAACTGGGCTGGGCGTTTTTGCGCCTGCTTGTCCCAATTTTCCTGGGAGCTGCACCCTTGCTTCTGCTCCTGGGCATCCTGATGCTGATTTTTTAGTCCCTCTTGGCAGAGCAAATTTGACCCAGACATAAAAAGGCCCCCTGTTACAAAAACAAGGGGCTTCTTTGTTTGCATTCTGCCTAGGCTTCTATTTCCACAGCCCAACCGAAGGGATCTTCAAGCCTGCCTGTTTGAATGCCAGTGATGGTATCATACAGTCTTTGACTTATCTCTCCTATTTTCCCCTGATTGATCTCAATGGTCTGCTCACCCCAGCCCAATTTGCCAATGGGGCTGATGACAGCAGCAGTTCCGCACCCAAAAGCCTCAATCAGGCGTCCGTCTGCATGGGCCTGAAAAATCTCTTCCACACTTAAGCGGCGCTCTGCAGTGGGGATATTCCAGGACTTAAGGAGCTGCAGAACCGAATCCCGGGTTATGCCTGGCAGGACGCTGTCGCCCAAATCTGGTGTGACCAGCTCCCCATCAATATTGAAAAACACGTTCATAGCACCGACTTCTTCCACATATTTGCGCTCCAGCCCATCAAGCCACAGCACTTGCGCATACCCCTTAGCTTGGGCATTTTTCTGGGCGAGGAGGCTGCCTGCATAGTTTCCGGCAGCTTTAGCAAACCCGGTTCCGCCCCGCACAGCACGTACATAATGGGGTTCGACCCAGATGCTGACCGGATTGAGGCCTTCTGCGTAATAGGCCCCTACTGGTGAGAGAATGATCATAAACTTGTAGGTGGAGGAGGCGCGCACCCCTAGAACATTGTCGGTACCGATAATAAAGGGCCTCAGGTAAAGGGCAGTGCCTGGCGCTTCAGGAATCCAGTCCTGGTCTAGACTGACAAGCTTCTTAAGTGCATCGAGCACGAATTCTTCGTCAAATTGAGGAATCGACATCCGGGCGTTGCTGCGATTAAGGCGGGCCATGTTCTGTTCAGGCCTAAAGAGGATGATTTTGCCCCCTTGACCCCGGTAAGCCTTCATACCCTCAAAGACTGCCTGTCCGTAGTGGAAAACCGCGCAGGCGGGATCCGTCTCTAAGGGGCCGTAGGGTACAATGCGGGCGTCGTGCCACCCCTTGCCCTCTGTATAATCCATGATAAACATATGATCAGTAAAGAACCGTCCAAAACCCAGGTTGCTTTGATCTGGTTTTGTCTTTGGAGCAGTAGTTTTCACCAAAGAAATTTTCACCACGTATCACTCCCCTGTTTCTACTCTATGTAACTATTTCATGCTTTTGCCTTCGATTCCTCCTTCCCGCAGCGGAGTCTAAATGGCTGAAATGGCGTCCCAATGCTGTTTTGCGTTATAGCGGCCTTTACAGTTCACGAATGTTCCGTTTTTCATCTCTAAAGATTGCGTTTTACCTAAAAAATGTTAGAGAAATTTTTACCTAATATTAACCCTGTGCCAAGCTATTGATCCGGCACTCCGACTTCTATAAAATGGAGCCGAAAGGAGTCTGAGCCATGCAACCAGTATTCAAAGGCAAAACCAAGGATGTTTTCCGCTCCGCTGACGACAAGTATGTACTTAAGTTTAAGGATGATCTAACTGGTGAAGACGGAGTCTTTGATCCAGGAGCCAATCAAGTAGGGCTCAAGCTTGCAGGGGCAGGGGAAGCTGCACTCCGCCTGAGTACTTTTTTCTTTAAGCTGCTGCAGCAAAAGGGCATTCCCACCCACTACCTGTCTTCTGACCTCAATGATCAGACCATGACAGTAGAGCCGGCGACCCCCTTTGGTGAAGGTCTGGAAGTGATTTGCCGCTACCGGGCGGTGGGAAGTTTTTATCGCCGCTATGGAAAGTATGTGCAAAACGGTGAGCCCCTCGATGCTTTTGTAGAGTTCACCCTCAAGGATGATGAAAGGGAAGATCCTCCCATTACAGAAGATGCCCTGATTATGCTGGGCATTCTAACTGAGGACGAATATAAGACGCTGTATTCACTAACGCGGCAAATCGCCTCGATTATTAAGGCGGAGCTCCAGAAGCAGAACCTGGAATTATACGATATCAAACTTGAATTTGGACGCATTGGCAGTGCGCTGCAGATCGCGCTCATTGACGAGATTTCCGCAGGGAACATGCGGGTCTTTCAGGCCGGGGCCCAAGTTCAGCCCCTGGCCCTTACGGAAATGATCTTAGGGAATAACTAAAGGCAGCAGCCCACCAGCTGAATTTCGCCTGCTTCTTGCTGAATTTGATGTAAAGCCCTCTCCACGCTGAAGCTGGATGCGGCAGTAAACTCCAGAAAGAGGCTGGCATCACTGAGGGATTTTATGTGGACTATATTCAGGCCTAAATCAGAGAAGATCTGGGTAACCAGGCAGAGTGCTTCAGAGACAATTTTCCCTTTGATCCGAACTAGAAGTGACGATTGGCCGGCTGCAGGCCAAACCAGCTCAGATCCAACCAGGACATAACGTTCACTGCTCCAGGACAAGCACGCTTGCACATAAAGGGCGTGCTTTTCTAGTAGAAAAAGAAGTTCATCATCCAGTGGCAGAACGGCCCCGTCTGCTGAACCTGCGACAACTCTCCGGCAAGCCTTGCCCGCATCTTTAGCCTCTACTAAAGACGCATCTGCCCAGCGGGACCTTAGGCTCGTTAGACAATCTCTTGGCAAATCCGGAGAAATGGACAAAGTCTGTATCTCGGGCAGGCGAGTTTGGACATTTTCCAGCGCTCCGCCCAGGTTCGAGCTTTGAGTCTGGATCAAAAGTTCGTATTGGCGCTCCCGGGAAAGGCGCATTAGGGTACGGACAAAGGAGCCGACATAAGCACCGAGCTCCTCGGGGACCTGGGCCTCTGCCCTGGCTAACACCCTGGCTTCCTGCTCTGGAACGTACACCTTTTCCCTAGTCCTTTCCTTGTACCTGGCAACTCGCCCGGCGATTCCCATCCTCTTGCTGAACTGTTCCAGCAGCTCCCGATCTATGCTGGCCAGTTCCTGACGGAGTTTTTCCAACTCATCCATTCAGCTTCCCTCCCCAGCCCTGCACCCCAAAGGCCACTAGCATTAAGTCCATGATCGCTGCAGCCGCCGCAGCTTCCACTGCAACTGCAGCCCGGGGCACTATGGACGGATCGTGGCGCCCTTCAATTACAAGGGTTTCCTCACGCAATTTTTCCAAGTTGACGCTGCGCTGGGGCAGGGCAATGGACGGGGTTGGCTTAATCCCCACCTGAAAGACTAGGGGCATGCCATTGGTGATTCCTCCGTTAATGCCCCCCTCGTGGTTGGTCAGGGTGCAGATCTCTTTTTCTGCCGTTAAGCAAAACTGATCATTGTTTTCTGATCCCCTCCGGCCGCAGGCGGCAAAACCGTCTCCAAAAGACACACCTTTGACCGCTGGAATGGCAAAGAAAAGGGATGCCAGGCGAGACTCCACCCCGCCAAAAATAGGATCGCCCAAGCCCTTAGGCAGTCCTAGTACAAAGCCTTGCACTACACCGCCCAGGGAATCTCCCTGGGAGCGCACTTTCTCAACCAGTTCCATCATCTCTTGTCCCTTCTGGTCATCCAAAACCGCAAAGTCTTTTCCAGCCAGGCTGCGGAGCTTGTCTAGATCTAACTTGGCGGTATCTACGGGTAGATCGGAAATACCTCCAAGTTCAGCGATGCGGGTAAAAACCTCGATTCCCTTCCGCTCCAAGAGCTGCTTGCACACGGCCCCCGCTGCGCAAAGGGGGGCTGTGAGCCTGCCGGAAAAGTGGCCACCGCCCCGGGGGTCAGCTGCTCCCCGATAGCGGATCATTCCGGTGTAATCCGCATGGCTCGGCCTGGGCAGCCTAACTGCCTCCCCATAATCCTGGGGCCGGGCATCGGTGTTTTCTATCATCAGGCACAAAGGAGTGCCCGTTGTCTGTCCACGGTAAAAGCCGGAGAGGATCTTCAGGGTATCCCCTTCCTTCCTCCGGGTAGACCAGGGCGTACGGCCAGGTGCGCGCCGTTCCATGAAGGTCTGCATTTCTTCCAGGTCTAGCCTTTCACCTGGCGGCACTCCGTCAATCACCACTCCTACAGCAGGTCCGTGTGACTCTCCAAATAAAGTGATCTGCAGCTGTTCACCCCAGCTTGATGCCATGGAAATCCTCCTTTACAACCTCCATCCGAAGGCAGTCATAATCGCCTCTACAGCTTCCCTATCTTCACCTCCGGCAGCCACGGTGAAATCCGCTGTTTTCTCATAAAGGGGTCTGCGCAGTTTATACAACCGCTCCGCCTGTCCCAGCAGGGGACGGCTGCTGCCTGTTGCGATGCGGGCCAAAGCTGTCTCGAGAGAAGCTTCCAGATAAATAACCAAGGCCGCGGCGCTGCGTACAGCCTCCACCATGCCGTCCTGCAAAAGCGTTCCGCCCCCTGTGGCCAAGACCATGGCCTCGGGTCTGTGTAACTGTTCCTGAAATACCTCCCGTTCCAGGCGGCGGAAGGCGTCTTCCCCCTGGGAGGTGAAAATATCAGTGATACTTTGCCCTGCCCGGGCAGCAACTAAATCATCCAGATCGACAAAGGAAAGTGAGGCTTTGGCAGCCAGCATCCTGCCGATATGGGTCTTCCCACTGCCCATAAATCCTGTAAGCACAAGCTTAACCGGACCGATGCGCAGCACCTCCTCCGCCAGTCCCTGGCGGAGCCTTTCCCATTCTGTTTTGTGCCTGTCAAAATCCAGCTCGGGATTCCAGATTTTTTGGGCCTCCAAGGCCTGCTCAAAGAGCATCTCCAAACCGCCCTGGGCCCAGATCTTGCGCGACTTGGCCTGCAGAACCAGTCGGGTAGCGGTGGGATTATAAATTGTGTCATAAACTGCCTCAGCCCGCCCAATCTCGCCCGGCGTGAGGGGGACTTGGCCTACTTCAGGCCACATCCCCACGGGAGTTCCATTCAAGAAAACAGCGCCCTCAACTGGATCACCGTCCAAACAGGCCACAGAAATCTCCCGGCAGCCATGTTTTTTCATCTCATCGGCGAGCTCCTCGGCGCGCTGCAAGTTTCTGGCCTTGATCACAATCTCCCTGGCACCGGCACGGCAGGCTTCCATGACCAGCACCCGTGCGACGCCCCCTGCCCCTAGGATGCAAACTTTGCGTCCGGCCATCGGCACCTGGCAGGCTGCAAATCCGGCTCCGTCTGTATTGTGTCCGGTTCGTCCATAGACCGTGTTGACTGCTCCATAGATAGTTGCGGAAGGGGCCAGTCGGTCTAAGAAAGGTATCACATCCACTTTGTGAGGTATAGTGCAGTTGAATCCGTCAAGTGACTCTAAAAGTTTTGGCAGCTCTGCCGGGAGCGACTTCGGATCGATTTCATAGAGTTTGTACTTTCCGGAAATGCCCATTACCGCCATAATACGTTCATGGATCAGGGGCGATAGGCTATGGCCTAAAGGATAGCCGATCAGACCAAAGTTCCTTGTCCTGCCCACCTGCGTCCCTCCTGTCTTAAAGCGCTTTACGTCTGTTATGCCTAATTCACTTTTCCCAGGCTGAATCCTGCATCCTGCTGGGGATGGGAATTCTGACAAAAAAACAAGGGCCGGAGCCCCTGTTTTACTTTTCTGTCAACCTCAAGAATTCTTCAACGTCATCGGTGGCCAGTTGCACTGCAGCCTCCCAGAAGTCAGGCTTGGTCAGATCCACCCCTAAGTGCTTGCGGGCCAAATCTTCCACCGACATCCTGGCCGTATCGGCCAAGAGGTTTGCGTAGCTCTGGGCAAAGCCCTGACCTTCCTCTCTAGCCTTGGCATAAACCCCTGAACTGAAGAGATAGCCGAAGGTGTAGGGGAAGTTGTAGAATGGCACGCCGGTTGAGTAGAAGTGCAGCTTGGATGCCCAGAAATGGGGATGATATTCCTTAAGTGAATCCAGGAAAGCCTCCTTCTGAGCCTCAGTCATCAGCTCGTTTAACTGGGCAGAACTGACTAGTCCCTGCTTTCTGGCCTCGTAAAAACGGGTTTCAAACAGGAAACGGGAGTGAATATCCATGAAGAAGGCCACACTGCGCCCGATCTTATCTTCTAAAATTCCTAGTTTCTCTCCGGGGCTGGCAGCGGCCTTAATCGCCCCGTCCACCACCAAAAGCTCACCGAAGGTGGAGGCTGTTTCAGCCACGTTCATGGCGTACCGGCGCAGAAACATGGGCCGGTCTTTCAAAACATAGCCGTGATAAGCATGCCCCAGCTCGTGGGCGAGGGTACCTAAACTTCCAATGGTGCCGGAATAGGTCATGAAAACCCTAGATTCCTTGCTCAAGGGAAAAGAGGTACAAAAGGCGCCCGGACGCTTGCCTCCCCGATTCTCCGCCTCAACCCAGCGTTTATCCAGAGCCTGCTGGGTGAAGTCTGCAATTTCGGGGCTGAACTTCCTAAACTGATCAACTACAAAGGTTTTGGCATCCTCAAAGGGAATCTCCTTGCCTGCTTCCCCTAAAGGGGCCCCCAGATCATACCAGGCAACCTGATCCAAATCCAAAAGCTCTGCTTTGCGCTCCAAAAACTTGGCCAGATGGGGTTTTCCGCCTTGTACTGCCGTCCACATAGCATCCAGGGTGTCCCGCTCCATGCGATTGATTTGCAGAGGCTCTGCCAAGACATCATCCCAGCCGCGGTTCTTGTAAAGATTGATGCGAAAGCCTGCCAGGTGGTTTAAAGTGCTGGCAAAAAGCTCAGCCTTTTGGGCCCAGGCCTCCTCATACTTCTGGAAAACCTCCTGCCTAACCTGGGGATCAGGGTTGGATAGAAGATTGGCCGCCTGCCCCATGGAAAGAGCCTGTGCCTTGCCATCAAGCTCCATCTCTATGGACATTTCGCCCACTATAGTGTAATACAGGTGTGACCAGGCATGGTAGCCGTCGATCCCCAAGTCGGTTGCCAAGGCTTCCATTTCAGGTCCCATCTTGGTTTTGGCTACATTTCGCCTTTCGTTCAAGGAAAAACTGAGCTCACTTAGCTCTTCGTCGGTGAAGAAAGACTGCCACTTTTCTTCAGGAATGCTGACCAGCAAATGATCGATGGCAGTGAATGCTCCCGCTAAAGCTGCACCGATTTGGCCCAAATCCCCCTGTAGGAGCTTAGCCTGATGGTCCCTGACATCCTGGGCTGTCAGGCAGCCAACAAAAGCCCGGCACTGGCCCAAGCCCGCCTGCACATCCTGCATATCATTGACTATGCTTTTCAACTGCTCCGCATCTAGATCATCATTTAATGCTTCGACTTTTTCTTTCAGCGCTGTTATTTGACTGCGCACTGCATCTAACTGTTTTTTCAATTCCGGTGATGAACTGCCCCCTGGAAAAATGCTGTCTAAATCCCAGGTTTGACTTACCTTGTTCATGGGCTTCCTCCTTTATTTCTAATCCTTGATGATACAACCGCTAATCGACTAAACGGAAACGGGCAGTGAAATGCCGTAAAATGGGCGGTTCATATTCGAAGGCTATTCCTTTGATTTCCTTCCTTCTAGCATAAACCCTGGCGATTGAATCCGCAATATAACGCATATGATTATCAGTGTATACCCTTCTGGGAATAGTCAGGCGCAAGAGTTCGAGGTCGGAAAGTCCGTCTTCCCCAGTCTCGGGATCCCGCCCGTAGAGGAGGGAGCCGATCTCAACTGCTCGAATGCCGCTTTCGATATAAAGCTCTACCGCAAAAGCATGGGCCGGATACTGGGTCTTGGGCATATCAGGCAGGATCCTGCCCACATCCACAAACACAGCGTGTCCGCCAATGGGTGATTGCACCGGAATGCCGGCATCCTGCAGGAGTTTGCCCAAAAGGCCGACTTGGGAGATGCGCTGGGTCAGATAGTCTTCTTCCACCACTTCCTTGAGGCCAATGGCCAAAGCCTCCATATCCCTCCCTGCCAGACCGCCGTAGGTTGGAAAGCCTTCCAGGGGCACCACCATCGCCTGGCAGCGCTGGAAGAGTTCTTGATCGTCCTTAATGGCCAATACTCCCCCAATATTGACCAGGCCGTCCTTTTTGGCACTCATTGTGAAGGCGTCGCCATAGGAAAACTGCTCCCGCACAATTTCCGGGATGTTCTTGTCAGCATATCCAGCTTCACGTTGCTTGATGAAATAGGCATTCTCAGCAAACCTGGCGCTGTCGATTACTACGGGAATACCGTATCTTTTCCCAATTTCAGAGGCGCCCTTGATATTGGCCATGGAAATCGGCTGGCCGCCGACGCTGTTGCAGGTAACGGTAATTACAATGGCGGCAATGGAATCCCTGCCTTTTTCCTGGATAAAGCTCTCCATAGCTTCTAAGTCAAAGTTGCCCTTAAAGGGGTGTTCCCTGGCTGTATCCAAAGCTGCCTCGGAAATAAAGTTCACCGCCCTGCCCCTGGCCAGCTCAATATGGGCCTTAGTGGTGTCAAAGTGCATATTGCCTAAGACATACTGGCCGTCACGCTCAATCAGCAGAGGGAATATTACCTGTTCTGCCCCCCGGCCCTGATGAGTGGGGATTACGTACTGATAACCGGTCAGGTCTTGGACGNTCTCTTCCAGATGATAAAAGTTGGCACTGCCCGCATAGGANTCGTCACCGAGCATCAGTCCGGCCCATTGCCGATCACTCATGGCGCCGGTGCCGCTGTCAGTGAGCAAATCAATAAAGACCTCACTGCTGCGCAGCAAAAACGGGTTATAACCAGCCCTTTCGATACATCTTTGACGTTCTTCCCTGGGCAGAAGCCTAATTGGTTCCACCATTTTGATCTTGAACGGTTCCGGATGATACGATGTCATGTGAACTCCCCTTCGCAATTTTTTTAACTATCTCTTTACCTAACTATTAGATTGATCATGGGAAATCCCCTTCACAAGTCTGGAAAGTTTTCCGGTGAAATTACAAGGGACCAGCGAGGTCTGCTGACCCCTGCTGGTCGCCTGTCACTGGTCACTGTCTGCCTGTTGATTGTCTCTGTCGAGAATATCCGGTACGTATCTGCCGGTCTTTCTTCTTTGGCGGACGCATTGGGTGAGCAAGTACTCAATCTGTCCGTTAACCGAGCGAAAGTCGTCCTCTGCCCAGGCGGCAATCTCCTCATAAAGCTTATGAGACAAGCGCAGCGGAACTTGCTTTTTGGACATCTCTAATACAAACTTCCACTGTTCACTATAGGCTGGGCGTCTCGATTGCCGCACAGGATGACTAGAAGATTGGATACCATAGCCGCCTTACGTTCTTCGTCAAGCTGCACAACATCTTTTTCGCTGAGGCTTTCCAACGCCATCTGAACCATCCCCACCGCTCCGTCCACAATCATCTTTCTGGCGTCAATAATTGCGCTTGCCTG